>Ga0136625_1000010_pt1 | contig 41363 bp, 38 predicted proteins | sample AntDrymUQ4832306_2_FD_104672 | JGI IMG/M metagenome (GOLD analysis project Ga0136625, IMG submission 104672) | Polar desert sand microbial communities from Dry Valleys, Antarctica - metaG UQ483 (23.06) | ecosystem: Environmental > Terrestrial > Soil > Desert | place: Antarctica: Dry Valley...
ACGCCACGACTCACGGCGACTGGTCGGGGGGTGGTCTTTCGTGGTGTTCGCCGATGGTCGGCTGCCCGTTGGGGTTTCGTTTGTCGGGGTGGCGGTTGTGGGTGGGGCACAGCAGGCGTCCGTTGGTTTGGCTGGTGGGTCCGTGCCGGCTGCGGGGGATGATGTGGTCGATGTCGCAGGCGGGTGCTGGGATGTCGCAGCCTGAGGGGTGTTGGCAGTGCCGGTCTCGTACTTGAACGGCGCGGCGCAGCGCACCGGTGAAGCGTCGCCGTGCGGACACCCCGATCACCCGGTCGGGGTTGTCGAACACGACCCGTTCGACGTCGGCAGCGCTCAACCCGCCGAGTAGCTGGCCGGGGGCGATGACGGTGTTGTCGTCGAGCTGGCAGATACGTCCGGCGAACGTCTCGTAGCCGACGAGCACCGTGTAGAGAGGTCGGGGACGTTGGGCGCCGGCCGGGGTGGATGCCGAGCGGGTTGCCATCTCTACCAGGGCGTCGGCTCGTCGCTGCCCCGGCGTGCGGACGAGTTCGCCGGCGGACTGTTCGGTGTCGTACAGCTGTCGTTCCAGGCGGGTGAGTTCGGTGAGGAAGATGGTCCCGTCGATCGGGTCGAGCAGGGCGCGCAGGTACACCGATCCGTCGTAGGTTCGTGCTGCCGACAGGCGGCGTTGTTCGACGAGGCGTTGGGCGTCGTCGTCGGCGCCGACGGCGTCGGCATGTTGACGCCAGTACGCCACCACGTGTTCGGCTTCGGGGAAGCGCAGCCGGCGGCAATGGCCGACCAGCATCTCCTCGGATTCTGCGAAACAGGTCTGGCGGGTGCCGTAGTTGGCCCTGCCGAGCAGGTCGACATGGTCGACCGAGATCTCCCCGGCTGCGAGCGCGGCGAGGGTGTGAGGCATCGAGCGCAATTTGCGCGCCCGACGCAGTTCCACGGCAGCCGACTCGCTCGAGATCTTGCAGTCGTTGCCGAGACGCACCGCTGGAGTGCGCGCCCCGTTGGAACCCCACACACCACGGGCGTCCCACGCCGCGATCAGCTTGGCGCGCACGGCGGCCAGCCTGGCCGCCGCTCGATGTGACCCGACCACCAACTCGTGCAGCTGCTGGTCGTCGAGTGCATCGACATCGAGGTCCAACTTCCCGCCGACGGCCTGGGCCAGCGCTTCTTCCGCGGTGTCGTACTCGACACTTCCCATGACGTCCGCTCCGACGATCTGGCAGTTCCTGGGCTGCGGAGCAGCGAGACGACCGTTCATCAGACACGACGAGAGGCGTATCGATCACCCTAGAGAAGGGGTGTGACACGAGCTCCGGCTCGATCTTGTCGGGCGCTGTACGCTGGATAAACGTGACTGTGCGCAGCGCCAACGTGATCGGTCTCGGGCTGATCGGCAGCTCGATCGCCTTGGCACTGACCGAGCGGAGTTGGCGGGTATCGGGGAGCGACATCGACGGCAGCCGAGTGGAACGGGCACAGCAAAGGAGTGCGATCGCCGGCACCGGGCTCGATCGTCATGCCGACGTGACGTTCGTCGCCGTGCCGGTGCTGGCCGTGCCCGACGCTGTGAAGCAGGCACTCGTGGAGACGACCGGCGTCGTCACCGACGTCGGCGGTGTGAAGGGCCCCCTCGCCTCGGCGATCGACGACGCCCGCTTCGTGGGCGGGCACCCGATGGCCGGCAGCGAGCTGGAGGGACCCGATGGTGCCGACGCAGCGATGTTCTCGGGTGCCGTGTGGGTGTTGACGCCCGTGGCGTCCACGGCCGACACGACGTTCTCCACCGTGGCCCGTGTCATCGCCGATATGGGCGCCGAGGTCGTGGCCCTCGACCCGCAGCGCCACGACGAGGTCGTCGCCGTCATCTCCCACGTGCCGCACCTCACAGCGGCGACGCTGATGGGGCTCGCCGCCGAGCGTTCAGAGGAGCACGCCGCGCTGCTGCGTCTGGCCGCAGGAGGGTTTCGCGACATGACCCGCATCGCCAGCGGGCACCCGGACATCTGGCTCGACGTGTGTGCCGAGAATCGCGAAGCCATCCTCGTCGGCCTCGACTCGCTCATCGAGGCGCTGTCGGTGGTCCGGGGTGTTGTTGATGCCGGGGACCGTCAAGGTCTGTTCGAGCGGCTGGAGCATGCCCGCCACGCCCGCCACAACCTGCCGAGCAGCGTCACCCACCCCGAGACGTTGGCCGAGGTGCGCATCCCGATTCCTGACCGTCCGGGAGCGGCGGCAGAGATCTTCACCCTCGCCGCGGAGCTGGGCGTCAACATCCCTGGTTTCGAGGTTGTGCACATGGCTGAGGGTCACCTCGGCGTCGCCGTAGTGCTGGTTGACGCCCGCTACTCCGAGCGCTACCGCGGCGGTCTGATCGCCCGCGGTTTCCGTCCCTCCATCCAACCGCTCGCCTGATGGGCTACGAGGTCCCGTTCGGGCGCCAGCCGGTGGAGGCCGTCGTAGCCGTGCCGCCGTCGAAGAGCATCATGAACCGGGCCCTCGTGTGTGCGGCGCTGGCTGACGGTCAGACGACGATCGAGGGCGTCGCGCCCGGCGACGACACGATCGCCATGATCGGCTGCCTCGGGGCGCTGGGCGTGCGAGTGGCGGTGACCGACGATGACACCGTCGAGGTCACCGGCATCGGCGGGGCCATCGAGGCTGCGCCCGTCACGCTGCACGCCGGCCTGGCTGGCACCACGGCGCGATTCGTCACGGCCGTGGCTGCCCTCGGCCACCAGCCGTACACAGTCGACGGCAACGGTCCCTTGCGTCGCCGGCCGATGGGCCCGCTGCACGAGGCTCTCGTGGCACTGGGAGCCGAGGTCGAGCATCACGGCGCGCCCGGATGCCTGCCGGTCACCATCACCGGCCCTGCCAACGCCGGTCTCCCCCTGCTGTTGCCCGGAGACGTGTCGAGCCAGTACGTGTCGGCGCTGATGATGATCGGGCCGTATCTGCCCGACGGTCTCGACCTGCACGTCACGACGCCGCTCGTCTCTGCGCCCTACGTGTGGATCACGGCCGCCGTGATGCGGTCGTTCGGTTGCGCCTCGGTGGGGGTCCACGAGGAGCGGGCCGTGTCGGTGGCGACGGGCAGGTACGACGCAGGCGTGCACTATGCCGTGGAGCCCGATGCTTCGTCGGCCAGCTACCCGCTCGCCTTGGCCGCCGTGCGCGGTGGCACGGTGAAGGTGCCGGGTTTGGGCCGCCAGTCGATCCAGGGTGATGTCGAGTTCGTGCAGATACTGGAGGAGATGGGCTGCGAGGTGCGTCGTGACGACGACGGCATCCGCCTGTCGCGAGACCCCGAGCGCCCGCTGGAAGGCATCGACGTCGACCTGCGCGACATGTCCGACCTCGTGCCGACGCTGGCGGTTGTGGCGGCCACGGCGTCGTCGACGACGGTGATCTCAGGTGTGGGCTTCATCCGGCACAAGGAGAGTGACCGGGTCGGCGACCTCGCCACCGAGTTGGCCAAGACCGGGGCCCGGGTCTACGAGCAACCAGACGGGATCATCATCGAGCCGTCGCTGCTGCACGGCGCGGCGTTGAACACCCACGACGACCACCGCCTTGCGATGGCGTTCGGGGTGCTGGGAGCCGTTGTCGAGGGCATCGAGATCGATGACGCCGACGTCGTCTCGAAGACGTGGCCCGACTACTGGGAGACGCTGGAGTGGCTCGTGGGCGCCGAGGCGCGCGGCCGGTAGACCCGGCGCTCCAGCACGGCGTCGCTACCCAGGAACAGCTCGGGTTTGACGATGTCGTCATGTCGGATGGTGACGTTGCGGCGGCGCCAGCGCGAGGGGGCTGTGAGCAATCCGGTGAGCAGCCGAACGGCCAGGCTCTGAGCCACCCGGTGGTGGCTCTCGGCGCCCATCGCTGCCTCGAGCAACTGCGGCGAGATCGTGCCCTCGATGCGCACTAGCACGTCGCTCGTCCATGGCAGCGACACGATGCGATGGTCGAACCGCCGGTCCAGTAGGTCGGTGAGCTCGCGCTCCACGCCCGAGCGGGCGATGTAGCGGGCGATGTCGGCGTCGAAGTAGGCAGCGTCCTTTGCCTGGAACACGAGCGTCGGCGGCTCCGTCGACTCGTCGAGGCGACACCACCACAGGTGGCTGGGAAAGTCGATGATCTTGGCGCTGGAGGCCTCCGGCACCTCGATGTAACCGGCTCTGGCCACGCGGGTCAGCTCGCCGATCACGGCGGCAGGATCGGGGACGTGCTCGAGCACGTGGGAACAGATGGCGTAGTCGAAGGCGCCGTCGGCGAAGGGCATGTCGTCGGCCGGGGCGTCGAACAGCGGCCTCGTGACGCGGGCGGCATCGGTACCTGAGCGTTGCCCGGCATGCTCGGCACCCACATACCGATCGAGCAGCACGTCGGCTCGCCACGACGGCTTGTCGCCGCTGCCCACATCGAGCACCAGAGCGGCGTCAGAGACCGGTACGGCGATCCGGCGCCTGTGGAACGAGCGCAGCTGGTCGGCGAGCAACATCGGCGACGAGTCTCACACACGGCAATGTTGAGAGTCAGACACGATCGGGCGGCGCTCGTCGTGTGGGTCGAGTCGAGAACGCTCGTCGGGGAATGGGACACTACGCACGAACGAGTCGAGAATGTGACCATGGATGACGATCTCGACCAGATGTCTCACGACCAGCTCGTCGCCGAGGTAAAGCGCCTCCGCGCTGGAATCCGAACACATCGTGACAGCACAGGGCACGACTTGTGCTGGCACCATCCACAGATGTGGTCGCTGCTGCCCGAAGAAGATCGGGCCGAACTCGTCGTGCCCGACTGGCCACAGTTCCTCCGCGGTTGCATCCAGTACCGGACGTCGTTGGACGAGCAGCTCCCGACAGCTCCCAGGTCCACCGGCGAGCACGGCACCTGAGGTATCCCCGTCGTCGCTCCATACCTATGTCGACCCGACCAACTTGCGGTCACGCGTTTCGGGCGGCTCGGAGCGGCTTCACTCGGAGTCTCCCACCGGAGATGGCCAGTGCGGATGTGGCGATCCAGACATCTGCCGCCGTCAGACCCAGGCGTTGGAACAACCCGGTCGGCAGGCTGCTGGCCGTGAGGACCAACGAGATCGCCGACACCGCACCGGCGACGATGCCGAGTCCGCCCAGGGAACGATGCCCGTGCTGCAGCAGCGGGCGCGCCGCGAGCAGTGGGGTTGCGGCAAGCGTGACGTAGCCGATTCCCGCAAAGACCGCGTGCCAGGTGTCGGTCGTGGTGGAGCGGTCGAGCGGGGTCGCTGACACAGCGAGGGTGGCAATGCCCGTAGCGGTGGCGGTCAGCCACGCCGCGCCGCCGACCACGCGGCGCAGTACTGCGGCGTAGACGGGTACGGCGACGCCGAAGCCGATGAAACCAGCGGTCATCAGCGGACGGCTGTCGGCACCGACCGCGGCGAGCCCGCTGATCGCATCGTCGATCGTTGAGTACTCACGAGTGGTGATCGCGGCACTGATCGTCCACGCCCCGATGAAGACCGCTGGACCGATCACCCCGCCGAGCGCCGCCGAGCGCACGTTCGTCGACGGGCTGGGCGATGCCCTGATCCCCGAAGTGCGCATCCCTTCCACCGTACGTCCTCGAGCATCATGTCCATACCGGCTGCGTCAGTGGCGGCATGGCAGGATGACCGGTCGTGTCCGAGCCCCCTACGGTCGCCACCTTCGACTTCGACGGCACGCTCAGCACCCGCGACTGCGTCGTGCCGTTCCTGCGTCGCGCAGTCGGCACGCTGCGCTTGTCCACCCGGCTCATGGCCCCCAGGCGGCGCCTCTTGCAAGCGGCCCTGCGGCGCGACCGGGACACGATGAAGGCGCAGGCAGCGAGCGCCGCCTTCGCCGGTCGACCGGTGGCGGAGATCGGGGAGCTGGGGCGGCAGTTCGCGGCGTTCGTCGAGGCCAACTGGCTGCGCCAGGACACGCTCGGCGAGTTGCGCGCTCACCTGGACCGAGGCGACCGGGTCGCGATCGTCTCGGCCTCGCTGGAGCCATACCTGGGGCCACTCGGACGGTCGATCGGCGTCGACGCCGTGCTGTGCACGCGACTCGAAGTGGGCGCCGGCGGGCTGCTCACCGGCGGGCTGCTCGGCGCCAACTGTCGAGGCGAGGAGAAGCTGCGCCGGATCGATGCCTGGCTCGCCGCGGATGGCCTGACCAGGACCGATGTGCAGCTCGTCGCCTACGGTGACTCGGCTGGCGACCTGGCGATGTTGCGGGCGGCTAACACGGCGTTCTGGGCGGCAGGCCGTACACTCGCCGAGTGGCGGTCGCCGTGACAGTTGGAACGCCGCTGCGGGCGCTGCTCGCCGAGGCTCGTCCCAAGCAGTGGGCGAAGAACGTGCTGGTCTTCGCAGCACCGGGCGCCGCCGGCGTGCTCGACGATCCCCAGGAGCTCGGCCTGACCGTGATTGCTTTCATCGCCATGTGCCTGGTGGCGAGCGGTACCTACTACTGGAACGATCTGTTCGACCTGGAAGCGGACAGGGTCCACCCTGACAAAAAGCGCCGGCCGATCGCTTCGGGTCGGATCCCGGTGCCGCTGGCCAGGACCGTTGGCACAATCCTGCTGCTCTCGGGGTGTGGCGTGGCGGCCCTCACCGGGCGCTGGCAGACCGTCGTCGTCGTCGCCTTCTACGCCGTGCTGACGCTCAGCTACACGATCGTGTGGAAGCACGTCGCCGTGCTCGATCTCGTCGTGGTGGCCTCGGGGTTCGTGCTGCGGGCCGTCGCAGGAGCCGTCGCCGTCGACGTGCCGATGTCGGACTGGTTCGTGCTGGTGACCACGTTCGGCTCGTTGTTCATCGTCGCCGGCAAGCGTTACGCCGAGCTGCACGATCTCGGTGACGGGGCCACGCTCACCCGAACCACACTGGGCGAGTACAGCCTTCAGTACCTGCGCATGGTGGTGTCGGTCGCCTGCGGAGGCACGCTGCTGAGCTATTGCATGTGGGCGTTCGAGCGCCACGAGCAGACGGGCTCCGATCTGCCGCTGTACCAGCTCACGATCGTGCCGATGCTGGCAGCGCTCTTGCGATACCTGTTGGTGCTGGACCGGGGGGACGGGCACGGCGCCGCGCCTGAGGATGTGTTCTCCGACGACCGAGTGCTGCAACTGCTCGGGGTCACGTGGATCGTCATCTTCGGCGTGGCGGTGTACATGTGACTACGACTGCGACTTCGTTGGAGGAGGTGCTGGCGCAGATCGAAGGCATCGATGGGTGGCTGTCAGACGATCAGGCAACGGCGCTGTACGAACTGGCGGCGGCGTGCCGACCGGGGGACAGGATCGTCGAGATCGGCAGCTTCAGGGGCCGATCGACGATCGTGATCGCCTCAGCCGCTGCGCAGGGCGTGGAGATCGTGGCCATCGATCCCCATGCCGGCAACGACCGAGGGCCCCAGGAGATCATCGGCTTCGAGCAGGAGGCGCGAACCGATCTCGTGGCGTTCGAGCGGAACCTGAAGCAGGCTGGGGTCCGCGATCGGGTGCGCCACGTGCGGGCGTTCTCCGACGACGCCCATGGCGCCGTCGAGGATCCGATCCAGTTCCTGTACATCGACGCCGCGCACCGCTTCGCCCCTGCCCTGGCCGACATCCGCGACTGGGGGCGCAGGGTGCCCGACGGCGGGACGCTTGCCATCCACGACTCGTTCTCCTCGGTAGGCGTGACCCTCGCCATCTGCCGGGAGCTGATGCTTGGTCGGCGCTTCCGGTATGTGCGCCGTGCCCGGTCGCTGGCCATCTTCGAAGCCGATCTGGCGCCACGGCTTCGGGCCCGCCTGGCCAATGCCGCCCGCCAGTTCGTCCAGCTCGGATGGTTCGTCCGCAACCTGGCGCTCAAGGCAGCGCTCAGCGCCGGTTGGGGCAAGATCGTCCGCCGGCTCGGTCGTGACGTACCGGAGTGGCCGTACTGACCGTTATCGGGTCGCGTCGTTCAGGGGTAAGTCCCGGTTCTGCGTAGGCAGTTCATAGCCGGCGCCTCCAGGCGCTTCGGCCGCCGCATCATGGACGTAGGATCGTTCGACGGTGCCTGACAACGACTCGCGCGTCCCGCTGACCGGCTGGGGCGGGACCGCGCCCTCGGTCGGTGAGATGCGCACGATGAGTGCCGACGCCGGACGCGTCGCCGCCACCGTCAAGGATGCGCCGAACCGGGGCGTGATCGCCAGGGGACTTGGACGCTCGTACGGCGACGCTGCCCAGAACGGTGGCGGCCTCGTGCTGCGCTTGGCCGCCGGCGCCGACGACGTGGTGCTCGACCGAGCGATGAGCACGGCGTGCGTGGCCGCCGGGTTGAGCATCGACGACCTGCTGCGCTTCATCGTCCCGAACGGCTACTTCGTTCCCGTCACGCCAGGCACCCGCTTCGTCACGGTGGGCGGAGCGATCGCCAGCGACATTCACGGCAAGAACCACCACGTGGAGGGCTCGTTCGGAAATCACGTGCGGCGGCTGTCGCTGCTCACCGCCGACGGCACGGTGCGGGAGTTGAGTCCCGACGACGAGGATCCGACGGTGTTCTGGGCAACGGTCGGAGGGATGGGCCTCACCGGCATCATCCTGGATGCCACGTTCTCGTTGATTCCCATCGAGACCAGCCGCTGTGTTGTGGAGACGGTGCGCATGCCCGACCTCGACGCCCTGTTCGCGTTGATGAGCTCTGGTGACGACGCCGTGCGCTACTCGGTGGCGTGGATCGACCTGCTGGCCAAGGGAGCCCACCTCGGGCGCAGCGTGCTGACGAGGGGTGACCACGCCACGGTTGACCAGTTGGCGTCAAAGCACCGAGGATCGCCGCTGGCGTACAGCCCTCGCCAGATCGCCGGCGTGCCCCTCGTTCCGCCGGTCAGCGCGCTGAACCACGCCAGTGTGGCCGTGTTCAACGAGCTCTGGTACCGCAAGGCGCCGAGACACCGAGAGGGTGAGATCCAGGAGATCGGACGTTTCTTCCATCCGCTCGACGCCGTGGGGCGTTGGAACCGGCTGTACGGGCCGAAGGGCTTCGTGCAGTACCAGTTCGTCGTGCCCTTCGGGCAGGAGGCCGCCATGCGCGCCGTCGTCGAACGCCTGGCCACGTCCGGTACCGCCAGCTTCCTTGCCGTGCTGAAGCAGTTCGGACCGGCCAACCCGGCGCCGCTGAGCTTTCCGTTCCCCGGCTGGACGCTGGCCCTCGACATCTCGGCGGCGCCGAAGGGACTGGCCGAACTGTTGCACGGTCTCGATGACGTCGTCCTGGAGGCCGGCGGCCGGCACTACCTGGCCAAGGACGCCCACATGTCGCAGGGCGCGTTCGCCAGGGGCTATCCACGCCTCACCGAATGGCAGGCGACACGCGACGCCCTCGACCCGGCCGGCGTGTTCGCCAGCGATCAGGCCCGACGGCTCGGCCTGATCCAGCACTGAAACCCACCCGAAAGGAACGGCCGCACCCTCATGGAGAACGCCTTCGCAGAGCCCCAGACCATCGTCCTGCTCGGTGGGACGAGCGAGATCGGCAGAGCGATCGTCTCGAAGCTGCTGTCAGCGAGTACGACCACGGTCGTGCTCGGATGCCGGAGGCCCGGCGAGGCAAACCCTGCGGCGTTCGAGCGTCCGGGCCTGACCGTCGACGTCGCCTCGTTCGACGCCGCCGACACGGCCAGCCATGAGCAGTTCGTCGCTTCGGCGGTCGAGCGCCACGGCGATCTCGACGTGGTGGTGCTGGCGTTCGGCGTGCTGGGCGACCAGGCTGAGCTCGAGGCGAACCCCCAGGCTGCCGCCGAGGCGGTGCACGTCAACTACACCGGCGCCGTGTCGGCGTCGCTGGCGGCAGCGAACCAGCTTCGCCGCCAGGGCCACGGACGGCTGGTCGTGTTGTCGAGTGTGGCGGGGGAGCGGGTGCGCAAGGCCAACTTCGTGTACGGCTCGTCCAAGGCAGGACTCGACGGGTTCGCCCAGGGCCTGGCCGACTCGCTGCACGGTTCGGGCGCCTCCGTGCTCGTGGTGCGGCCGGGTTTCGTGCACTCGAAGATGACCGAGGGCCATGCGGCAGCGCCGTTCGCCACGACACCGGCCAAGGTCGCCGACGACACTGTCAAGGCGTTGCGATCAGGGCGTCACACGGTGTGGTCGCCGGGCATCTTGCGATTCGTGTTCAGCGTGCTCCGACACGTTCCGCGGGGGTTGTTCCGTCGACTTCCGCTGGGCTGACGCCAACGCCGTTGCCGGGACCGCAGTTGCGGTACAACGTGACGTACGCATCGACGTAGTTGCCCACCAAACAGAAGCGGTCGGCGATCACCTCGTTGGGAGCCTGCGAGCGCGATCGACCCGAGATGTTCGGCTCGTTCCAGTCAACCCAGTACCGGGTGAGCAGCACCCAATCTGCGTCCGCCACCTCTTCGGCAAGCCCTGAGTCGGGCGCATCGGCCACGCCCGGGTCCATCTCGATGAAGTACGTGCCCGCCTCGAGCTCTGGGAACATCCAGTACACGAACGACTCGCTGTAGTAGGTGCGGCTCAGGTCGTAGGGACCGACGATGAGTGACTCGCCGGGCCGGGACCACTGGTCGAGGTCGTCGATCGCCTGCTGCATCGAGTCGGCAGCCCGGATGTCGCCGAAGTAGAAGGTCTTGTCGTCGCGGTTCACCGGGAACGGATCCGGGAGGTCGCCGGCGGTGACACGGGTGGCCAGCACGTATTGCCGGTACGTGTAGAACGGGCACACGACGAACATCAGCACTGCCACGGCAGCGATGGCGGAGACCGAGGCAGAACGCCACTGCACCGAAGGGCGGAGCGTGCGAACCACGTCGATGACGACAGGCACCAGCAGGGGCCAGGAGGCGATCGTGACCCACGCCATGTGGGTGGAGTCGGGTCGCTGCAGTCCTTGGCCGAGGATGCCGAGGGCGAACAGTCCTGCAGCGAGCAGCACGAGCGTGCCCGAGGTGTCGTCGCCGCGGCGCCGTCGCCACCACGCCCACGCCGGGATGGCGATGGCGGCGGCGATCATGCCGAAGAACCAGAGGAACAGCTGGCGGGGCGCGCCCAGCGCCGGCAGCTCCCACCACGGCGGGAAGAACTCGACGACGCGCAGCAGGAAACCGTCGATCGCGTTCCACGACGGTGGGCTCGGTAACTCCCGGCCCGGGCGCAGCTCGAACACCGGGTCGAGCACCATGCCCCTGATCGACGGGCCGATGCCGGCCATCACGATGTGGATCCACATCGGGATGAGGCCAACGGCTGCGCCGCCGAGCAGCGGACGGTAAGCGTCGCCCTTGTCGCGCCACGCCACGACGCCTACTGCCAGACCGATGCCGATGACCGCGTCGGGCCGGTATGACAGTGCCAGACCGGCCAGCAGACCGGTGGCAGCCCACGGCAGCCAGCGGTGAGCGCTCGGGTTGAGGTGGCGGGCCCGGACGGCGAAGACGACGGTCCATAGTCCGAGGGCGAGCGCACCGTGCCACGCCATCGCCTGCAACCCGATGGCCGTCATGATGATGATCACGGCCACGACACCCGCGCCGGCGGCGGCGATCCGGCCCCACGGCCGCACGATGGCGTAGACGGCGAAGATGATGCCGAGGTTTTGCAGCAGGCCGAACGTGCGCTCGGCGGCGAGTGTGTTACCGAAGACCTCGTACCAGCCGGCCAGCACGTGCAGCGCCCCCGGCCCATAGAGGTGCAGGAAGTCGACGTTGGGCACCTTGCCCTGCTTGACCAGTTCGGGGAAGTAGAGCATGAAGCCCTCTTCCATCGTGCCGCCCGTTGCCGTGTACAGACCGGGCACCGGGATCAAGGCGGCCAGCAGCACTACGCCGATGGCGACGGCACCTCGCGGTGATCGCCCGAGCAACGGTCCGCCGGTGATGAACGGCCGATCAGGCACGGATGTCGACAAGCACTCGACTCTAGTGGCCGCTGTGAACGGAGGTTTGCAGGGGTGATCGAAGCGAATCAACTAGACTAAGTCTTTATGACTACAGTGATGGTGAACGTTCACGAAGCGAAAACCCAGCTGTCACGCTTGTTGGCGGACGTCGCAGGCGGCGGGGACGTCGTCATTGCCCGCCGCGGTGTCCCGGTGGCTCGCCTCGTGCGCTACGAGCGCCTGACGCGCCCCGCTTGGGGGTCGCTCGCCGTCAAAGCTGATGACGAGGCGTTCGCCGCGATGGGCGAGGACGAGCTCGAGGCGTGGGGTCTTCTGTGAGTTTGCTGCTCGACACTGCCACCCTGATCTGGGCGCTCGGCACGCCCGAACGGCTGACGGACGCGGCTCGAGCGGCACTCGACGACGACGCAGAAGAGCTATGGGTCTCGGCAGCCTCAGCGTGGGAGATCACGACGAAGCATCGTCTGGGGCGCCTCGATCACGTTCGACCGCTGATCGACGACTGGGACACTCAGCTCGACCGGTTCGGACTCAGGCCGCTCGAGATCTCCCATCGCCACGCGCTTCGCGCCGGCTCGTACGACATCGCCCACAGCGACCCGTTCGACCGAATGATCGCCGCCCAGGCCGACGTCGAAGAGATGACGCTCGTCAGCAGCGACCGAGCGTTCCGACTGTTTCCCGTCATCCTGCTCTGGTGATGGTTGCCGGGTACGGCAAGACTGCGAGGTCCATGTCCGGAGTCGCCGCTGACGCGGAGCTGCAACGCGTCATCGCCGAGATCATCGACGCCGGCGTGCGCCGGGTGCACGTCCTCGCCTGGCGGGACTTCGACGATCCCGATGCAGGCGGGTCAGAGCACCATGCCGATGAGTTCATGCGCCGCTGGACATCTGCAGGGCTGGAGATCACCCATAGGACCTCAGGCGCCGACGGTATGCCGACGACCTCGCAACGCAACGGCTACCGGGTCATCCGCAGAGGCGGACGGCTGACGGTGTACCCGCGCGTCGTCGTCAGCGAGGTGGTCGGGCGCATGGGGCCCTATGACGGGCTGATCGAGATCCTCAACGGTGTCCCATGGTTTTCGCCCGTATGGTGCCGCAAACCGTCGCTGACGTTTCTGCACCACGTACACGGACCGATGTGGGACCAGATCATGCGGCCGCCGTTCTCCGCCATGGGGCGGGCCCTGGAGGCGCGGGTGGCGCCGCCCATCTACCGCCGCCAGTTGACGCTCACGCCGTCGGAGGCGACGAGGGAGGAGCTCGTCGAGATCGGGTTCCGAGGCGAGAGGGTCACGGCGATCCCCAATGGCGTGGACGAACGGTTCACGCCAGGCGGGAAAAGATCGGTCCAACCACTTGTGCTCGCCGTGGGCCGGTTAGCGCCGGTGAAGCGCTTCGAGCTGTTGGTCGAGGCGGCCGTAGCGGTCCGGCGCTCTGTGCCGGAGCTCCGCCTGCTGATCGTCGGCAACGGCCCGCAGCGGGCAGAATTGGAAGCCCAGATCGCATCGCACGGTGCCGGGAGCTGGATCGACCTGCCAGGGCACGTGCACGCGGATGCGCTGGTCGACCTCTACCGCAGCGCCTGGATCGTGGCCAGCGCTTCATTGGCCGAGGGCTGGGGACTTTCGATGACGGAGGGCGCAGGATGCGCCACGCCGGCTGTGGCGACGAACATCAGGGGGCACCGCTCGAGCGTCGTCGACGGCGTTACGGGACTGCTGGTGGAGCCTGCAGCGCTGGGGGCGACGATCGCTCGGGTGCTCACCGACCATGCGTGGCGTCAGCAACTGGGTGCCGCCGCCGAGCGGCGGGCTCGCTCGTTGACCTGGGATGCCAGCGCGCTTGGGATCGCCCGCTGCTTCCTGGACGTTGTGCGGGCTCACCGATCCCGGCGTTGAAGGTGGCGGGCTCGCGACCTCAGGTCCACTATTTGGTGAGGTCGACGATCAGCGGTGTGCCACGCTCGAACCAAGTGCGGTGCAGCTCCTCGATCTTGGAGCGCGTCGGCCGGCCGCTACGCCACATGCGGTACTCGAGGTGTTCGAAGGGGCTCACCGCCTTGCAGTAGGCGTCCATCGCCGCCTGTCTCTGCGAGGCGTCGAGTAGCTCGCGCGCAGTGCCGGAAAACGTGCCACCCCGGATACGTAGGCGGACGTTCGGATTCGCCCGCACGTTCCTCAGCCAGCCGGTTCGCGTCCCTTTGATCGCCACGATGTAAGTCTTGTCGCCACACTCCCACGAGGATTCGATCGCAACATACCCCCCGCGGCTGGTCACTACGATGCCGGCGTGGATCTCAGCGAGAGCAGTGATGCCGTACGTCGGCACCCCTGGGAGGTCGCAAGGAGCCGGTTCTTCCGGTCGATGGTCGGCCGCCACACCGACGCACCGGCACTGCGATCCGTGCTCGATGTCGGTGCCGGTGACGGCTGGTTCGCAGGGGAGCTCCTTGCCGACGTGCCACAGGAGTGCGAGCTCGTCTGCTGGGACATCAACTACACAGACGAGGACTTGGAGACGACGCTCGGGCCCCGGGTCCGGCGCGTGACGGAGGCGCCCGACCGTCCGTTCGATCTCGTGCTGTTGCTCGATGTGATCGAGCACATAGCCGACGACGCCGCGTTCCTCGAGCGGTCGGTTGTCCCTCGGCTGCACCAGCAGTCAGTGTTGGTGGTGAGTGTGCCGGCGTTCCGGGCGCTGTACTCGGACCACGACAGGGCGCTCGGGCACGAGCGTCGCTACCGGCCCGCCGAGCTCCACGAGCTGCTGGCCGACCGGCTCGACGTCGTGGAGCGGGGCGGACTCTTCACCACGTTGCTGCCGGCCAGGGCGCTGTCGCTCGTGGCCGAACGGGCGGGAAGACAAGGGAGCACCGACGGGGTGGGCGGTTGGAGAGGCGGACCGGCGCTCACGTCCGCGCTGACCGGCGCGCTCGGCGCCGACGCCTCGGCCGGAGCCTGGCTGGCCCGCCATGGTGTACGCACGCCGGGTTTGTCGACGTGGGCGGTGTGCAGAGCGAAGCAGGCATGACGCCAGGCCACCTCCCTCGCACGGTCATCGTGGTGCCATGCTTCAACGAGGCGGCCCGGCTGTCACCCGACCGGGTCGACGAGCTGGCTGAGCTCTGTGGATCGGTGCTGCTGGTCGACGATGGATCGACCGACGCAACGGCCTCGATGCTGGCCGCGATCTCGGCGGCTGCGCCGGCGACGACGAGCGTGGAGCGACTCGCCGTCAACGAGGGAAAGGCGGCTGCCGTCCGTCACGGGTTGAACGTGGCGCTCGAGTCAGGGGCGACCATCGTGGGCTACTGCGACGCCGATTTCGCTACACCTCCCGAGGAGGTCGCCCGGCTCGTCGACGTGCTCGAGGGCAACCCGAGTGTCGACGTCGTGATCGGCAGCCGGGTGGCGCTGCTCGGCACCGATGTGCGCAGGGGCCCGGCCCGCCACTACCTCGGGCGAGTGTTCGCCACCTTGGCCAGCGCTGCGCTCGGGATGGCTGTGTACGACACGCAGTGCGGGGCAAAGGTGTTCCGTGACACCCAGGCGTTGCGCCGGGCGCTGCGCAAGCCGTTCCGTTCCGGCTGGGCGTTCGACGTGGAGCTGCTGGCTCGGCTGCACCGCGGCGACGCGGCGGGTACTGGGCTCGACATCGACCGGTTCGTCGAGGTGCCGCTGCGCCGCTGGCACGACGTCAACGGCTCGAAGCTGACTCCCGGAGCGGCTGCCAAGGCCGTCGTCGACGTGGTCCGCATCGCCCGGCAGCGTGGGCTCGTCAACGGGCGGCGACCGCCTCGATCTCGAGCAGCCATCCCTCATCGAAGATCCCGGTGATGACAACGGTCAGCGCCGGTGCGTGGTCGCCGAGCACCTCGGACCGGATGGCCCGGTTCTCATCGGCGTTGCTCCGATCTGCCAGGAACGTCGTCACCTTCACCAGGTTCGTGGATGTCATGCCCGCTTCGGAGACTTGGGCAAGCACGTTCGCCCACACCTGACGGCACTGGGTCGCGAAGTCGGGCGGGACGGCGCCGGAGCGGTCGACGGGGATCTGGCCGCTGATGAACAGCAGCTCGGTGGCGCCGGCAACGGAGACCGCCTGGCTGTACCCGCCGGCAGCGGCAGGACCGTGGGGCGATTCGATGGGACGGATCATCATCGATACTCGGGGTTGGGGTGATCGAAGCGGACGCCATCGTCCCAGGCGCTACGGATGTTGCCCCACACGGGAATGCCGCCGCTGTCCTTCAGCAAACGGGCCAGGTGCATCACATTCCACGCCATGAACGTCGTGTTGCGCTGCGTGAAGTCGTTCTGCGGGCCGCCGGAGCCCTCGTCGAGGTAGCTGGGCCCTGGACCGGCCTCGCCGATCCAGCCGGCGTCGGCCTGTGGCGGGATGCTGAACCCGAGGTGTTGCAGGCTGTACAACACGTTCATGGCGACGTGCTTGATGCCGTCCTCGTTCCCGGTCACGATCACGCCGCCAACCCGTCCGTAGTACGCCCACTGCCCGTGCTCGTTCAACTCGCCGGAAAAACCGTAGAGGCGCTCGATCACCCGCGTGCACATCGACGACTTGTCTCCGAGCCAGATCGGTGTGGCGATTACGAGGATGTCGGCGTTCATGACGGCGGTTTGGATCGGCGGCCAGTCGTCACGCTCGAACCCGTGCTCGGTCATGTCGTGGTAGACGCCGGGCGCCAGCTCGTGGTCGACGGCCCGGTACTCGTCAATGGTGACGTCCTGGGCCCGCATGATCGCCGTGGCCACGTTCATCAACCCGGCCGTGTTGCTCACCTCGGGTGACCGCTTCAACGTGCAGTTGATGAACACCGCCCGCAGGTCGTCGTACTTGGCGGGAGGACCGTCGGGGATGTCAACGTCGGGCACGCCGGCCGATGCTACTGATGGACACGCGCGCCTGGCCCCGAGCCGCCGGCGCGCACCGCTTGGCTGAAGGCGCCCGCCACTACGATCGCCATGATGCGCACCGTCATCGTGCTGCCCACGTACAACGAGCGCGAGAACGTCGATGCCTTTCTGCGCAAGGTGCGCGGCACGGTCGAGGACGCCGAGATCCTCGTCGTCGACGACAACAGCCCCGACGGCACCGGCGCCGTCGCCGAGGTCGTAGCCGGGGAGCTCGGCAACATCACGGTGCTGCACAGGGTCGACAAGGAGGGCTTGGGCAGCGCCTACCGGGCCGGCTTCGCCGCCGTGTTGGATCAGGACTACGACGTCATCGTGTCGATGGACTCCGACTTCTCCCACGACCCGGCGGCTATCCCCGGCATGCGGAGCCTGATATCGGACGGCGCCGATGTCGTGATCGGCTCTCGCTACACGACCGGTGGCGGCGTCATCGACTGGCCGGTGCACCGCCAGTTGCTGTCCAAGTGGGGCAACCGCTACACCCGCTCGGTGCTCGGCGTCAGGCCCTTCGACTGCACGTCGGGCTTCCGCGCCTACCGTAGCGAGGCGTTGCGGACGATCAAGCCCGAGTCGACGTCGGCCGAGGGCTACGCCTTCCTCACGGAGCTCGTGCGGCGGGCCGGGCGCAACGGTCTGCAGGTCGTCGAGACGCCGATCGTGTTCCGGGATCGCACGCGAGGCAGTTCGAAGATGTCCGGACGGATCATCGCCGAGTCGATGTGGCTCGTCACTCGCTGGGGCATCTCGGATCGCCTTCGACGGAACGGATGAGCCCGTTGTGACGGCGGTGATGAACCGGGCCCGCCAGGTGCCCGACGGCTCGCTGTACGTGGCTCTGTTGGTCGTGTTGGCAGTTCCATTGATCGTCTCCCTGATCGCCCTGCGATCCGAGTCGTGGCACCCGGTGCTCGACCTGGCGATGACGGAGTTGCGGGTCCGCGACGTCGGCACGTCGCAGACCCCCCTGATCGGGTTGCCGGGGCGTATCGGCGAGCTCCCTGAGCAGGGGAGCCATCCGGGTCCGCTGAGCTTCTGGCTGCTGGCGCCCACCTATCACCTGCTCGGTCAGAGCTCGTACGCCCTCGAAGTCGGCACGGTGCTGATCCACCTGGTCGTCATCGCCGTGGCGCTGTGGGTCGGTCGGCGGCTGGGGGGACGGACGGGCATGTTGCTCGTCGCCGTCGTGCTGGCCGTCGCCATGCGGGGCTACGGCACGCTGTTGCTGATCCAGCCATGGAACCCCTATCTGCCGCTGCTGGCGTGGCTGCTCGTGCTGTTCGCCACATGGGCCGTCGTTGCGGGCCACCATCGCTGGCTCGTGGCCGTGGCGGCGGTGGGCACGCTGTGCGCCCAGACGCACATCTCGTACCTGCTGCTGTGCATCGGGATGTTCATGCTCGCCGCCGGAGCTGTGCTCCTGCGCACGTTGCGCACGCCGAAAGACGTCGGAGACGGGGCTGGCGCGGGCCGCCGGGAGCGCTGGAGGTCGATGGCCATCGCCGGGGGCGTGGGCGGTCTGCTGTGGCTGCCCCCCGTTATCCAGGAGTTCCAGGGAGGAGAAGGCAACATCTCCCGGTTGGTCAGCTACTTCACGTCCCCGCCGGAGGAACCGGTCGGGTTCGGAGCGGGTTTCCGCCTCCTCGTCCGGCATCTCAACGTCGTCGACGGGTTCTTCGGACTGATCCACGGCTCCCGGCGGTTCATGGCTATCGGGCTCGACGACACGTCGGCCCGCATCCCTGGGATCTTGGTCGGCGCCCTCTGGCTCGTGGCTGTTGCGGTGTGCTTCGCAGGTGTCGGGTCGTACCGGCTGCGTTCGCTGCACGTCGTCATCGCCGCCGCCCTCGTGCTCTCGCTGGCGTCGATGTCGCGCATCTTCGGCACCACGCTCTACTACCTCACCCTGTGGGCGTGGGGCCTCGCCGCACTCGTGCTGGTGTCCATCGTGTGGACCGCCATCGCCGCCGTCGAGCGCGTCCGGCTGCAGTGGCGTCCGGCTGCCCGCGGCGCCGGTGTCGTCGTCGCCACCATCGTGCTGGTGACCTCGACCGCCATGTTCTCCATCGACGCCGCCGACGCCGAGCACGCCGAGCAGCACCTCAGCCGCGGGCTGGGCGAGCTGGTGGGCCCCACCTACGAGGCGCTCGTGGACGGCGTCGGTGCGGCCTCAGGGCCCGACGGCCGCTACCTGGTGCAGTGGAGCGACGCCCACTTCTTCGGTAGCCAGGTGTACGGGTTGATCAGCGAGTTGGACGATCGAGGTCTCGACGTCGGCGGCCACCCGTACTTCACGGTGCCACTGACACCCGAACGCACGATGCCCGTCGAGCGGGCCACGGCCGAGGTGCACTTCGCCTCCGGCGCCTACGTCGAGCTGTGGCGGGACGTCCCCGGCGCCGTCGAGGTCGCCAATGCCGACCTGCGAACGCCCGAGCAGCGCCAGCGCTACGACGAACTCCGCCGCGACGTGATCGAAGGGCTCCGCCGCGATGGGCGTGACGACCTCGTGGAGCTCGTCGACTTCAACGTGTTCGGGCTGGACGTCGATCCTGGGATCGCCAGGGACATCCGTCGGGCCACCTCACAGATGCTGCAGATCGGCACCGAGACCGCCGTGTTCATCATCCCGAAGGGGACTTCTCTGAACCGTTAGCCCCGGTGCGAGCGTCGTCGGGCAACACGGACGTCGTGAACACCAGCACGATGGCCAAGAGGCCAAGGAAGTGCAGCCCGTCGATCGACTCGAGCCACAGCCCGCTGGGGAAGGGTCGCTCCCGCCAGATGGTCCACGCCGTCGAGCCCCCGACCCACAGCGCCACAGCCAAGCCGGCAGCCCCGACGAGCCTCACCCGGCGTAGGACGATGGCGACCGCACCGACGACGGCTACGGGGAGCGCCCACGCCGGTCGGATGAACATCACCGCCGTTACGAGACCCACCATCACGCCGATGGCTACGTGCCATGCCGGCTCCGTGCTGCCGACTGACGCCAGCTCAGGATGATCCTCGACGGACCGGGCGGATCGAGACCGATCGAGCAGTGTCAGGGCGACGGCGACGGCGATGAAGACGCCCGACAACAACAGCCCGAACGTCGCCGATCTCTGTGCCGTCCACTCCACGGTGACCTCGACCTCATCGTCGGTCGGGCGGATAAACCATCCGTTGAATCCGCCGTCGACGGGCGTGGGTGCTCCGAGGTTCTGGGTGGTGCCGCGGTCGGTGGGGGCGCCGGGATCGACCACCTCCAACTCCGTCGGCGTGACCACCTTCGCCGACCAGGCGTCGTTGTACCCCTCGCCGAACACGAACCAGCAGCCCTGCGGGCACGGTCCCACGGTGGCCCTGGCCGACGTGCGAGTGCGCGACACGATCTCGGTGGGGACAAACCCGTCGGCGTCCGCCTCGCCGGTGCTCGACGATTCGACGCGTGATCCTTCCGATGTGAGCACCAACCGGTCGACCGTGAGGCCCGTTGTGGCCCTGCGCGAGGCGCTGATCCGATGCTCGCCGGCATCGAGCGACAGCGGAGCCGCGGCACACGGCGTGGCGGTGAACGGCTCGCCGGCCAGCAGCGCTTCCAACGAACCCGACAGCCGGACGCCGAGGGTCTCGCCGTCGATCTGCACCAGGTCGCGACGGCATCCGAGATCGATCTCGTCAGGCATCGTCACCCGCTCTCCGAGCGACAGCTCGGAGATGGCCACTGGCAGGAAGACCGGCTCGGCGTAGCGCCGGTCGGTGATGACGACGCCGTCGAAGGCTGCGATCGCCACCTGGACCTGTTCGGCGTCCACTGCCTCTGGCAACGTGACGATGCTCGTGCCCGAACCGTCGGGCTCGGGCACGTCGACCGTCCACTGGCGCTCGCCAGCCGTGATCAGCAGCGAGGTGATGGTGGAGAAGTCGCCAGTGCGTGGCTGCGTGATCGTGAAGCGGCGCGGGACCCGGCCGTCGCCGAGCGGGATGTCGAGCACGTGCTCACCCGGATAGGCAAACGGTGAGATCCACGCCGTGTCCGGCTCGCCGTCCGCCACGGCCCATGCTGCGGCACCCGGCACGCCGGCCAGCCGGTCGGTGGCCACGGGACCGTCGACACCGAGCACCTCTCCGAGCACCTCGTCGGTGGCCCTCGGATCGAGGCGCACGGTGACGTCGACGCCCATCTCCCGGCCTTCCCCGAGTGAGAACGAGCGCTCCAGGCCCTGCTCGGGATCAGCGCGGAACCGATCGGTGGGATCGTGGCGCAGACGGGTGAAAACGAGTGACACCGGCGTGCGGTCTCGCACCGCTGGCAGCAGATCGAGCACCTCTGTAGGTGGACGCACCACTTCGGTGGTTGGTCCCAACCCGACGTCGATCTCTGCGAACCCCACGGCCGCGAGGCGCGGTCCGCTGACCTGCGTAGGTGTCTGCGTGGCAGCCACCGTGATCTCCACCCCTGTGGCGCCGGCGCTGGGCTCGAACTCGATTCGCTGGCCCGTCCCGGTCAACGACTCGGGTCCGAGCTCGACCCGCTGCGGCGGCCGATCGGCGACCAGCAGATCGATCGCAGTGATGTGCCGCTGCCGTTCGGAGAACCTTGGCTGAAGCAGCGTGACGTGGTCGATGCCCTGCGTCGTCGTCAGCACGATCCGCTCACCGATCGTGGCGAAGCGATCCGAGACCCTCCACGCCGTCTTGGGATCTCCGTCGATCGCCATCGCCGCCCGGTCCTCTGGCCGGAAGGCGAACGGCTCGCCGTAGGCGCTGGCGATCGCCGTCACCGGTCCCTGCTGCGTCGCCACGGTCTGGTTGGTCGGATCTGACGAGGCGAACACGGGCAGCCGGCTGTCTGCGCTCTCGACCCGCAGCAGGTCGGTGGCTGGGCCGCCAGACTCGGTGAACCCCACGGAGTCCTGCGACGAGTTCCAGCGCCGGGCCCGATCCCGGTTGGAGTCGGTGACGATGATCTCCGAGGCGTTCCGGATGGCCGGGCGCAAGCGGTCGCCCAGATCGGCTGAGTACCGGATCAGCTCCGTGCCGTCGAGGATCCCCGCTGCCGCGGCGTCGACCACGCCGTCGCCGCTGCCCGACACCAACACCGTCTCCAGCTTCGTGCGCACGACAGGCACCGGCTCGTCGACGGGTACCAGCATCACCGGTGGAACGGCAGTGCCGATCAGTTCGTCGCTGACCGACCGTTCGTCGGTCATGGTGACGTCGGGCTCGTTGACGAACGGATCCCCGTAGACGACAGGCTCGCCGAGGCCGTCGGGGGTCTTGCGGTACAGGTCGGTCATCACCTCGGGTCGCGGCGTGCGGAAGCGATCGAAGGCGGCGTCGTTCGTGACCCAGATGGTGTCCGCGCCCAGCAGCCGCGACACGGGCGCGATCGCCTGGGTCTCGATCGTGGCGTCCTGGAACCTGTCGTCGAGCGCGAACAGCAGGTCCATGGCGGGTGGGCTGCCGAGGGGCAGCAGGTCGCGGGTGACGAGCGGGCGCTCGGTGAGGCCTGGCAGGGGAGGGTCGACCGTGTAGCCCCAACGGAAGGCGCCGAACTCCTGGCCCGGCAACTGGAACACGCGGTACCCGGGTGGCATGGCGTCGAGTGCGTCCACCGCCTGGTCCCACGCTGCGGGTGGATCCTGGTCGCGGGTCAGCGCCGGATCGACGTAGTCGCGCCGCCACAGGCTCGGCATGTTCACGACAGCCACCACGACAAGCGCCACCGGCACCGCCATGCGTACCCAGCTGCGCCGTGGTCTGACGGCCGTCACCAAGGCGCCGGCGCCCAGTGCCAGGCCGAGCGTCGCCATCGGCAGTGCCCTGGTGCTGCTGCGCAGCGCCAGCGCCAGCCCGGACTCGGTGTCGTTGATGAGGGCATCGGTGATCGGCGCCGGATCGTCCAGGCGGTGGACACCGATGGCCAGCAGTGCCCCGGCTGCGAAGCACCACACGGCGAAGCGCCGATGCTGCCATCTGATGAACACCAGACCCACGAGGCACAGCGCCAGCAGCAGGTAGCCGGCACCGATGACGCGAACCGATGCCATGTAGTCGTACGCAGCAGTTGTCGTCGCTGCGTACGCATCGCGCAGGTAGAACAGCCAGTACCCGAGGCCCCGCAACACCTCCGACGAGGTCGACGCCGATGACACGGCCTCCAGCGACTCCGAATAGCTGAGCACCTCGGCACCATGACGGCCCTGCACGGCGAGCATGGCGATCCACCACAGCGACACGCCGAGCGACAGCACAGCGATCTTCGCCGTCGTCAGCGCCGCTCGCCGCCACGTGATCAAGCGGCTCCAGGCGGCGTGCAACAGCCACAGCACCGGCGCCGGGGCGATCATCGCCAGCGCCGTGGCATTCGGAGAGCCCACGGTGGCGATCACGAGAGCAAGGATCCCGACGTGATGCCAGCTGGACCGGGTGGCAGCCCGGATCGTCAGGCCGACGATCCACCCCACGCCGGCCCACGGCAGCAGCATCAGCGAGGTGCGGGACACGTAGGGCAGCACGTAGGGCGAGAGCTGGTACACGAGCGCCGCGCCGAGCGCTCCCGCCGGCCCCAGGCCCAGCACTTTGGCAACCCAGCGCACACCGAGGCCGCCGGCTAACAGCACGGTGCCGAGCCACAGGCGGTGGGCGACCCAGTCCGGCATTCCGAGCGTGTCCCAGAACCAATACCACGGCCCCGAGGGCCACAGATACGTGATCTGCTGGTGCGGCACCCACCCGGCGAACTGGCGTGGATCGAACGTCCACGGCGAGTCGGCGGTGAGGCGTCCAGGATCGAGGTAGAGGTAGGCCTTCGTGTCGGCCGGCATCTTGCCAGGCGACGACAGCATCGTCGGCACGTACGCCAAGAACGCAAGCAGGGCGATGCCCAGCCGGTCCACAGCGTTGATCGCCCATTTTGCCCGTGAAGGGAGCCTCACCGCGCCGGCAGCACCTTCGTGAGCGCCTTGAGCGCCGACAGGGCGGCGCTGCGGGCCGTGCGCCGGTGGTGGCTGGCACGCTCGTCGTCGGTGGATGCCCGGTTGGCGACGAACCAGTCGTAGCTATGAGCGAACATCTCATCGGTGGACCACTGGGGCTGCCAACCGAGCGACTGCCGGGCGTGGTCGATGTCGAACCACAGCGACTTCGAGTACATCAGCCAGTGATAGGGGGCAAAGGGGGTCAGGCCGGCCCTGGCGCTCAGCCGCATCGCTGCTGCCGCTGCCGTGATGGGCAATGACCGCACCTGTGACCCGGTCCCGGCGTGCTCGCACAGGTGGTCCAACGCCTCACGCATCGTGCCGAAGCGATCTGCGCCGATGTTGAAGATCTCAGGCCCGTCCGTCCCACCGGCCGCGATGCACGCTCTGGCCAGATCGTCGGCGTGCACGAACTGGTAGCGATTGGCGCCGTCACCGAGCACGAAGGGATCGGCGCCGTCGGCGATCCAGTCGAACAGGATCCCGAAGACGCCGAGCCGCCCATGTCCGAGGATCGTCCGGGGACGTACGATCGACACGTCGAGCCCCCGTGATGTCGCCTCCAAGCACGTCCACTCTGCCGCCAGTTTGGCATGGCCGTACTCCTCGATGGGTCGCGGCACGGTCGACGGCAGCACTGGATTGGTGTCGGGCACACCGAACACGGCGCTCGATGAGGTGTGCACCACCTTGGCGACGCCGGCGTCGGCACACGCCTCGAGCAGGCGCTGGGTGCCGTCGACATTGACGGTACGCAGCAGCCGCAGATCCTTCGCCAGCGGCACCTGAGCCACGTTGTGGTACACCACGTCGGCGCCGTCGACGGCCGCTCGCACGGCGGCGCGATCCCTGATGTCGCCCGCCACGAACTCGATGTCGGGGTGGCGGTCTTCGGTGTCGACCAGGTCGAGAACACGCACCGGCGCCCCGCCGTCGCGGAGCCGTTCCGCCAACAGCATGCCGAAGTAGCCGCTGCCGCCCGTCACGAGTGCCGTGGTCACAGCGAGATCCCCTGGGCCCTGCACCAGCGGATGCTCTCGCGCATCCCGTCGTACAGCGACACCCGGGGCTCGTAGCCCAGCTCGGCTCGCGCCGCGGAGATGTCGACGGCGATGGTCTTGTCCATCTCGCCGAGCACATGGATGGCCTGGTGGTACCGGCCGACGCGCTGCAAACCGCGATCGGCGGCCTCTGCAAGCATCCCGAAGAGCGCCGGCACCCGAATCCGATTCTCCGTGACGTCGTAGCCCTCGTCGTGCAGTGCCCGTCCCACCGTCGCCACGATCTCCGCCAGCGGGTACGGGCACTCGTCGGCGATCCACCAACCACGCCCGGGAGGCGTGACCACCAGCTCGGCCAGCAGCACGCCGTCCACCAGGTTGTCGATGTACACCATCGACCGCCGCTGGGCTCCCGAGCCGATGATGGGAAACCGACCCTTGCGGATCATCGTGAAGAACGTGGTCTGCCGCTCGGGCTGGAACGGGCCGTAGAACCACGGCGGGCGCACCATCACGGCGTCGAGACCTCGCTCCACAGCCTCTCGAACGTGCACCTCGGCGTGCATCTTCGACAGTCCGTAGCCGTAGTACGGGTCATACGGCTCGTCGTTGCGGAACGTGTCGCCGATGTCGGGGTTCGTGCCGAACGGGCTGTTGGACGAGATGTGGACGAGGCGCCGGACCCCGGCCAGCGCAGCAGCCGCCAGAACGTTCCTCGTCCCGCCGGCGTTGACGGCGTCGAAGTCACTCCAGCGTTCTGGGTGGATGACACCAGCCGTGTGCACCACGTCGACGACGCCGTCATGGGTGCCCTGGAACAGCGTCGTGAGATCCCGTGGCCTGGTCACATCGCCGACGACAACGTTGGCCTCTGGGGCCAGCGCCATGATCCCCCGACGGTCCGCCTCGTCGCGCACGAGCACCCGTAGTCCCCGACGCAGTCCTTCGGATCCGGGTGAGCCGAGGCGCGATACCAGTGCCCGACCGAGCCAGCCGGCACCCCCGGTGATGACGGTGTGGTCGGGAATGCTCCTGCGCTCGATCACGAGCTGCCGTCCAGAAAGCGGTCGGACTCGATGAAGTGCCGCACGTTGCGGATGGCGAGCGCCATCACCGTGGCCTGCGGGTTGACACCCGGCGCGTCTGGCAGCAACGACGCATCGTTCACCGCCACATTGGACACGCCGGGAATGGCACCCCACTCGTCGGCGCCGCGCCGCTGGTCCCGCGCCCCGCCCAGTGGCACCGTGGAGCACAGGTGCACGGTCATCACCGTTGCTCGCGTGGTGGAGAACCTCCGCTGCTGCTCGGCCACGTCTGCACGGGTGCGCACGACCGGCGCGCTACGAAACGACGGGTACACCTCGTCGGCCCCGGCCTCGAGCATCAGCAGCGACAGGCGAGCCAGACCCCGGCCGAGCATCGCCTCGTCCCGCCGGGTCAGCCGGTACGTGACGAGCGGATCGGTGAACCCGGGGATGGCCAGCACCCGTCCGTGCCCCTCGGACGTGATGGCGGCGTAGTACACCGACATCCGCTGCCAATCCACGATCCGGTCACCGAACGTGTCCCACGAGTCGGCCAGCGACAGCGCCACGAGCCCTGGATGCGAAGCGGATCCCCCGAAGGACAGCTGGGGGGCGAACTCCTTCACCTGGTGCACCGGCACGTCGTCGGGCACGTTGAGTGGCGAGTCGAACCTGGCCGCCAGCTTCACCGTCGGGTGAATCGCCAGCGTCCGGCCGATGTTGTGGCGCAGGCCCGAGCGCAGCAACAGAGCCGGGGTCTGGATCGCGCCGGCGCACACGATGAGGTGCCGGAACCCGATCCTCCTTCGAGTCCCGTCGGCGCCGACCACGGCCACGTACCGGGCCCTGCCGTTGCGGATCTCGATGCGCTCTGCGCGGCACTCTGGAACGATGCGAGCTCCGGCCTGTCGCGCACGCGGTAGGTACGTCTCGGTCATGCTCTGGCGGCGACCGGCCGGCTCCTGATCGGAGTAGGTCATCCACCGCGGTACCTCGTCGTGACGCCATCCGAGCGCTGCCGCCCCTCGCCGGAGCATCTCGCTCGGTCCGCTCGCCGCCCCTGGCAGCAGCTGCACCGACAGGTCGCGCTCCACCTCGTCGAGGACCTTGTCGATCCCGTCGGGGTCGAGCGACGCCAGCCCGTATTGATCGCGCCAGCGTTCGAGCAGTGTGCCAGGAGGCCGCCAGTAGAGCCCGCTGTTGATCTCACTACCGCCCCCGGCGCACCTGCCCTCCGTATAGGCGATGCTCGGCCTGCCGAGCGCCACGGTCACACCGCCAGAGCGGTACTGCCGCTCCATCTGCTGCAGGGAGAACGGGCGCAGCGCGCCCTGAGGGATCCACGGTCCCTCCTCGACCACGAGCACGTCGAACCCGGCCTCGGCCAGGAGCGCAGCCGTGGGCGCGCCGCCGGCGCCCGACCCGATGACGAGCACCTCGGCGTCGATGTCCCCGCTTGACCGCCCGCTCCCGCTCAACCGCTCTCACCGATCAGGGACCGGCGGTCGCGTGAGCAGACGAGCGGCGAGCCGTCGGGCGCAGTGCCGGGCCAGGTTTCCCACACGTAGGCGAACGAAAGTGAGCGCAGCAGGCGCACGTAGTCGCGCACGACGGGAAGCGCCCGGCGTGCCAATACTCCAACGACCCGCCGATGCCCGATGACGGCGCAGAGGGCGCCGACGACTCCAGCCACAGCGCCCACGCCAACGGTCATCGGCGACGGCAGGACGCGCAGCCGGCTCTCCATGAAGGCCAGCGTCTGTCGGCGCTGCTCGTCGCTCAATCCGGGCAGGTCATGGCGTAGCAGCTGCTCGGCGAACTTGCCCGCCGGGATCCTCACGCGCAAGTCCGAGTTCCTCACGGGATCACCCCGTAGACCGCGTAGAGGCCGGTGAGCCCCACCAGCCCTGCCCCGCAGACAAGCGTGAACAACTCCCATCCGTATCGGTCCCGCCGGGGCCACCACGCAGCGACGGCGATCAGTAGCGGGAACGCCGTGTAGATGAACCGGGGGCGAGCCGTCACCGTGGCCGGGATCAGCATCAGCGCCAGGATCACGACGATGTAGGCCACCATGGATGCCGGCAGGGGCTTGCGCCACATGCACCACAGTCCTGCCAGCATGCACACGAAGCTCAACGCGGTCACGGCGTCGGTCGGCGAGCCGAACGGGTTCCCGATGAACTCCAGGGTGTTGGTCACCGCCGTAGCTCCGAAGCTCGTGCCTTCCTCCCAGGCTTCGCTCTGCACCCTGAACCAGACGCCCCACTCACCGGTCTGGAACCCCAGGTACAGGTGGAACGCCACGAGGCCGATCGGCGCCAGCAGCGGCGCCACGAGCGACGACCAGTCGCGCCGGGATCTGATGGCGAAGAAGGACGCCACCGCACAGGCGGCGACGAGCGCCACGCCGTTGGGCCGCGTGGCGGTCCCGATCGCGGCGAAGGCGCCCGCCAGGGCCCAGCGCTCGTCGAGCAGCATCAGCATGCAAGCCAGCGCCACCACGAAGAAGATCGGCTCGGCATAGGTGTACGAGAGCACGAAGGAGCCCGGGAAGATGGCGAACAGCACCATCGCCCTCTTTGCTGTCTCCAGTCCGTAGAGGCGCTTGGCCAGCAATCCGATCAGCACGATGGCGACGACCGCCATCACTGTGTTGATCAGCAGCGCCATGTACACGTCGCCCACACCGGGTGCCACCACGTGCACGATCCGCGTGGCGACGCGCACGACGAGCGGGAACACAGGGAAGAAGGCGACGCGGGCCTCCAACTGGAAGAACGTGATGTCGGGTGGAACATAACCGGGGTATCCGGTCCGGACGATCTCCATGTACCACTCGCCGTCCCACGAGGAGAGCACGCCCAGCATCAGCCCCGCCGGTCCAGCGGTCGGGTCGTCGCCTGCGGCCCTGGCGTCGACGGTGATCTGTGCCGCTCGCACCGCCGCCGCCGCCGCCATGCACAGCCGGGTCACCACGAACACACCGAGGGCGGCGAGCACCGCGTTGCGGAACGCCCGCCGTTCGGGGCCGGCCTCGGAGCGCCTTTCGTGCCGTTCGCTGCCGACCACGGCCGCCGCCGGCGACACCACGGCCGGGCGCTCGTGCTCGGTTCGCATGGTGGTCATGTCGTGCAGCGACGGTAGCAGCCATGCTGCCGAGTGCCTGAGTACGGTGGCGCGGTGCACCATTCTGGAGAGCGCCTGACCACGTGGCGCGACCCGTGGATCGTCGGTGCCTGCTTCGCCGGCGTCGGGGTGCGCCTGGCCATGCTCGTGGCTCGCCGTGGGGATGTCCTGCCGTTCACCGACGCGTTCTGGTACAGCGCTCAGTCGAAGGCGCTACGAAAGGGCCTCGGCTTCAACGGTCTGCTCGACGGCCAGCCGACCGCCGAACACGGACCGTTGACGCCGATCCTGCTGTGGCCGGCGAGCAGTGGCGACGTCGTCGACAACCAGCGGGCGTTGATGACCGTGTACGGGATCCTCGGCCTCGCGACCCTCGCCGTGCTCGCTGTCCGGTTACTGACGCCGCTCGGGGCCCGAATCGCCTGCGTCATCGCCGCGATCTACCCGAACCTGTGGATGCACGACAGCATCATCATGTCCGAGTCGATCGCCATCGGCCTGGTGTCTGTGACCATGCTGGCGTTGCTCACCGTGCGTCAGCGGCCCACCTGGTGGAACGCCGGGGCGCTCGGCCTCGCCGGCGGCCTCGCCGGGCTGGCACGCAGCGAATTGGTGCTGCTGATCCCGCTGTGCGCCGTCATCGCCTGGTCGTTCGCTCGCCGACCCGAGCATGTCGGTGACGACCGCCGCCTGGCGCCCCTGGCCGTTGGGGCACTCGTGCTTGCCGGTGGTGCGGTCGTCGTGGCGCCTTGGGTCGGCCACAACCTCTCCCGCTTCGAGGAGCCGACGTTGCTGACCACCAACGACGGCACCACCTGGTTGGGCGCCAATTGCGACGTCACGTGGGAGACGTCGCTCATCGGGTCGTGGTCGCTGGCGTGCGTGCTGGGGATCGAGGAGACCGTTGGCAAGGACCCTTCGGAGCGTTCCAGCATCCAGCGGCAACTGGCGTCCGAGTACATCGGCGACAACACCGGTCGGCTCCCGCTGGTGCTGGTCGCCCGTGGAGCGCGCCTGCTGGACGTGTACGGCTTGGCCGACATGAACGAGGGTGACGTCAAGGAGGACAAGTTCGGTTGGGCTGTGTGGCTCGGCATCGGCTCGTGGTGGGTGCTCGCCCCGCTCGCCGTCGTCGGCATCGCCCGCATCGCTCGGCGCGACCGGCTCATCGTGCTGCCGCCGATCATCGCGGTGATCGTCACCACGTTTCTCTTCTACGGCGGCCACCGCATCAGGGCCCCTATGGAACCGGCCGTCGTGCTGGCCGCTGGCGCAGGAGTCGCCGCGCTGTGGGCGCGGCGCCGCCCGATCAGCGAGCCAGACGGCGCAGGCGGGTCCCGATCGGCGAGTACTTGAGGATGCACGCCATCGCCCGCACACCGTCGCGCCACCCGATCTTTTTTCCCTCGTCGTACGTGCGCCCCGAGTAGGAGATGCCGACCTCGTAGATACGGCACCGCCGCGCCGCCACCTTCGCCGTGATCTCGGGCTCGAACCCGAAACGGTCCTCCTCGATGTCCACCGACTGGATCACGTGGCGCCGGAACGCCTTGTAGCAGGTCTCCATATCGGTCAGGTTCAGATCGGTGAACATGTTCGAGGTCAGCGTGAGCAGCCGGTTGCCGAGCGAGTGCCAGAAGTACAGCACCCGGTGCGGCCGGGCCGACAGGAACCGCGACCCGTACACCACGTCGGCCAGGCCACTCTCCAACGGCTCGAGCACCAGGCCGTACTCGTCGGGGTCGTACTCCAAATCGGCGTCCTGCACGATCACGTACTCGCCGGAAGCCTTGGCGAACCCAGTGCGCAGCGCCGCTCCCTTGCCCTGGTTCCGCTCGTGGAACACCACCTGTACCCGCTCGTCGGCGATGCCCTCGAGCACCTCGCGCGTGCCGTCGGTGGATCCATCGTCGACGATGACCACCTCGGTGACCCACTCGCTGTCGAGCACTCGCCGCAGCAGTGTCGCCACCGTCGCGTGTTCGTTGTAACAGGGCACGACGACCGACAGACATCGGCGAGGTGACGTGGACATCGGACGGGAGTCTGTCACGCGGGTTGGGCTGGGACCGCGGTTCCGTCCATCGGGAAGTGGCACGCCACGAAGTGCCTGGTCGCCAGCTCTCGCATGACGGGTTCCTCGGTCGTGCAACGCTCTTGAGCGTTGGGGCAGCGCGGATGGAAACGGCAGCCGGGCGGCGGCAGTACGGGCGAAGGAGGCTCGCCCACCACCTCGACGGCCAGCGGCTCGGCGTCGGGGTCTGGCACGGGGATCGAGGCCAGCAGTACGTTCGTGTAGGGGTGCAACGGCTGGCGGTACAGATCGTCGGAGCCGGCGACCTCGCACAGCTTGCCGAGGTACATCACCGCCACCCGGTCGCTGATGTTCTTCACCACCGCCAAGTCGTGGGCGATGAAGATCAGCGTCAGCCCGTACCGCTCCTTCAGATCTTCCAGCAGGTTGATGACCTGCGCCTGCACGCTCACGTCGAGCGCCGAGACGGGCTCGTCACAGATGATCAGACTTGGGTCGAGCACGAGCGCCCTGGCGATCGAGATGCGCTGGCACTGGCCGCCGGAGAACTCGTGGGCCTGGCTCGTCGCCGCTCGTTGGGGATCGATGCCCACGTCTTCGAGCACCTTGTCGACGAGCGCCTGGCGCTCGTCCTTCGTGCCGCGCTTCCAGATGTTCAGCGGCTCCAGCACGATGTCGCGCACCTTGCGCCGCGGGTTGAGCGACGAGATGGGGTCCTGGAAGATCATCTGCATGTGGGTGCGCGCTTCGCGCATGTCGCTCCTGTTGAGCGCCGTCAGCTCCTGCCCCTCGAACATGACCGAGCCGCTCGTTGGCTCCGGTAGCTGCATCACGGCCCGACCGGTTGTGCTCTTGCCGCAACCCGACTCTCCGACCAGCCCGAGCGTCTCGCCCTTCTCCACGTCAAAGCTGATGCCCGACACCGCGTGCACCTTCAGCCCAGTGCGCCCGACGGGAAACTCGACCAACAGCTTCTCCACCCGCAGCAGCACCTCGTCGTCGGCGGGGCGCATGTGGGCATCGCCCGTGCCGGCCATCAGCCGGCCTCCTCGGCCGCCAGCACCCGCCGGTCGTCCAGGCGCTTGAGTTGCTCCTCGCGCTCGCGGTACTCCGGCGAGCCAACGGGGTACCAGCAGGCATACGTGTGGTCGTCGGAGTCGGCGGCCAGCAAGGGCGGCTCCTCCTCGGTGCAACGGTCCCTGGCGTTGGCGCATCGCGGCGCGAACCGGCAACCCCTCGGCGGGTGGACGAGGTCCGGTGGTCTGCCAGGGATCGTGTCGAGCCGCGTGTGCGACGGAAGATTGAGCTTTGGGATGCTGCGCAGCAGCGCCTTCGTGTAGGGCATCTTCATGTTGGAGAACAGCGTCCGCGTCGGCGCCTTCTCCACCAACCGGCCGGCGTACATCACGGCGATCTCGTCGGTGTAGTTGGCGACGACGCCGAGGTCATGGGTGACGAGGATCACGGCCATGTTCCGGTCGCGTCGCTGCTCGGCGATCAGGTCGAGGATCTGCGACTGCACGGTCACGTCGAGCGCCGTCGTCGGCTCATCGGCGAACAGCAGGTTCGGCCCGCAGGCCAAGGCGATTGCAATCATCACCCGCTGGCGCATGCCGCCTGAGAGCTCATGAGGGTACTGGTTCAGGCGACGCCTGGGCTCGGGTATGCGGACATCGCGCAGCAGGCGTTCAGCCGTGGCGATGCTGTCGCTCTTGCCCATGCCCATGTGGAAGCGAAGGGGCTCCGTGATCTGCTTGCCCACCTTCATCAGCGGGTTCAGCGAGCTCATCGGGTCCTGGAACACCATGGCCATCTCCGTGCCCCACAGCTCGCGCATCTGGCGTTGGGGGAGCCCGAGCATCTCCACGCCGCCGAAGCGCACAGAACCCGACGTGTTCACGTTCCGCTTCGGCAGCAGGCCCATCACCGTCCGCGCCAGCACCGTCTTGCCGGAGCCTGATTCGCCCACCACGCCCAGTGCCTTGCCCCGCTCGAGCGTGAAGGTCACCCCGTCGACGGCGCGCACCATGCCCCTGGGCGTGCGGAAGTGGGTGCGCAGCTCGGCGACCTGCAGCAGCGGCTCGCCGTCGTCATGACGTACTGACAGGCGATCGGCGCTCACGCCCAAGCCTCACTCACAGCGCTGCCTCCCTGATGTCGAATCGTCTGGCCAACCGGTCACCGATCAGGTTGAAGGCCAGCACGGTGAAGAACAGCATGAAGCACGGGAAGATCGACGTCCACCACGCCTCTTCGATCTTGTCGCGGTCGTCGGCGATCATGGAGCCCCAGGATGGCGGCCTTGGGACGCTGTAGCCGAGGAACGCCAGGCCGCCCTCGGCGGCCAGTAGGATGGCGATGCCGGTGAAGATCACAGCCGTCAACGCCGGGATCACGTTGGGCACGATCTCACGCCACAGCACCCGTCGCGTCGAGGCGCCCAGGCTGCGAGCGGCGAGCACGTACTCGCGCTGCGACAGCGACAGCGTCTGGGCCCGCACGATCCTGGCGACCGGGGCGATCGAGAGCAGCGAGAACACGATGGTCACCGACCACGTCCGCGACATCCAGCCGAACCCGAAGCCGAGGAACTTGATGTCGCTGTCCGCCAGCACGTCGAAGCGGCCGACGAGCAGGGAGGCGATGATGATGGCCGGCAGGGCGAGCAGGGAATCCGTGAAGATGGAGATCACCCGGTCGACCCAACCCTTGAAGTAACCGGCGACCATGCCCAACGTGCCACCGACCACGGTGCCGACGAGGATGCTGGCGCTGGCGATGGTGAGCGAGGTCCTGGCACCGTAGATGCAGCGGGCGAACACGTCGCGCCCGAGCGTGTCGCTGCCGAACCAGAAGTCGATACCAGGCCCGAAGCGGGTGTTCGTCGCCCCGTCCAGGCTCTGGCCGTAGCCGCGGATGAACGGCATGAAGTCGGCGAACACCGCCAGGAAGATCAGCGTCCCCAACCACAGCACCCCGAACGTGACACCGAGCTTGGGCAGTCGCCGCTTCGTGGCGACGCGTTCATCGCTGGCCGCGTCCGGCATCGCCGTCATCGTGTCCATGGATGTGGTGGTCATGTCAGTGCCCTCGCTGCCCTGATCCTCGGGTCGACGACGGCGTACAGCAGGTCGACGGCGAGGTTGGCGACCACGACCACGGCCACGATCACGACAGCGATGGCCTGCAGCGTGAGCAGGTCGTTCTGCTGGATGGCGAACACCAGTCGGTCGCCGAGCCCGCGAGGGCCGAAGAACTGCTCGGCGATGATCGAGCCGCTGATGAGCGCCCCGAGTTGCAGGGCCACGCTCGTGATCAACGACAACACCGATGCCCGCAGGGCGTGGACCCACAGGATGCGCATCGGCGAGATGCCCTTGGCTTTGGCCAAGGTCACGAAGTCGCTCTGCAATGTGAGCACCATGTCGGCGCGTAGCAAGCGGCTCCAGACACCGCCGATGCCAACGCCCAAAGTGAGCGCCGGAAGGAAGAAGTTCTTGAAGTGCTCGTAGGGGTTGTCCCACGGCGCCACGTAGTTCGAACCGCCGACCGTCGGGAACAGGTCTGTGCGTGCCGCCACTGCGTACAGCAGCAGCACGGCGACCACCAGCGAGGGCATCGAGATCGTGGCGAACGTCGACAGGCTCGTCGCCTTGTCGAAGATCCGGTCGCGCCGGTAGGCGGAGTAGATGCCTACTGGCAGGGCTATCAGCAGACCTATAACGAGCGCCCAGAACACGATGAAGAACGTCGCCGGTGCCCGCTGCTTGAACATGTCCATCACCGACTGGCTCTGGTAGTAGGAGTATCCCCAGTCACCGGTGACGATGTCGGTCATCCAGTAGCCGTACTGGATCACGAGCGGCTTGTCGAGATATGGGTAGTCCGCCGCCACCTCTTCGAGTCGCTCCTGGTTGACCTGGCCGCCTGCCAGGTCGCGCAGGGGGTCCGAGCTGCCGATCCTCGTGGCGGCGAGGACGATGAACGTCACCACCACGAAGACGATGAGGAACTGAACGAAACGCTGGAGCAGGTATCGCACGGTGCTGCGGCGTTCCGCTCAGTTCTTGAACACGGCGGTCAGCCAGGCCTGGCCGGGGAACCCGGCGCCATCGAGCGCGAACCCGCCGTCCGGCAGCGGGTTGCGGCCGAAGTTGGCGATGTCGGGTGTGTGCACGATGCCCCACTGCGTCCACCAAAGCGGGATCAGGTAGCACTGCTCGGCGAAGCGCCGGTTGATCGCCTCTGCTGCCTCGCGGCGCTCACCCTCGTCGGTGGCGGACCTCGCCTTGCGCAGGTTCTCCTCGATGACCTTGTCCTTCATCCTGGCGAAGTTCAGGCCAAGCGTGCCGTCTGCCGCGGCGGTGCGCTCCGTCCACCAGTACTGCTGCTGGTCGACGTAGACGCCGCCGTGGTTGCGCCAGCCGAATGCCTCGAAGACGTCCGAACCGGTGATGGCGTTGACGATCAGCTCGGACTGCTCGACTTGGGCCAGCTCGGCGTCGACGCCGATGGCGTTCCACGCCTCGACCACGAACTCGGCCTGGATCTTCGTCGTGCTCGTGGCCGTGGTCATGTATCTCACCGAGACCGGCCCGTTCTCGGCCTCGTACGCCTCGATGGCGGCGCTGGCGGCATCGGGGTCGTACTCGGGGAATCCGTTGTCGGCCAGGTAACCCTCCTGGCCCGACGAGAACGGCGCGTTGGCCTTTTCGAAGAAGCCATTGGCGACGACCTCGATCAGCGAGTCCCGGTCGAGCGCCTGGGCGAGGGCACATCGCACCTCCCTCGACTTGAGCACCGGCTTCGTGAGATGCAGCAGGATGTGTGAGGTCTCCGTGTACTTGTCCTGCATCTCGGTCACGAAGTCACCGTTCTCGGTCAGGGAGCTGAGGCTGCGACCGTCGGACGTGGCGATCAGGTCGACGTCGCCCGACTCCAGCGCCTGCTGGCGCACCTGGCCGTCAGCGATCACGCGGAACTCGACCTTGTCGAGGTAGGGGAGGGGGTTGCCGTCGGCGTCCTTGCCCCAGTAGTCCTCGTTGCGCACCGCGGTGAGCTTGTCGCCTTGCGAGTAGCTCTGCAGCTTGAACGGTCCCGTGCCGACGGGCTTGGCGGCGTCGCCGGTGTTGTCCTTGACCGCCTGCAACCACTTCGGTGAGGCGATGAAACCGCCCTGCTTGCTGAAGAGATAGGGCAGCGTCGGCCACGGCAGCGGCTTCTTGATGTCGCCGTTGAACCCGGTGGCGATCGTGAACGTGAGCTTGTCGATCTTCTCCGTCACGACGTTGCCGTCGCCATCCTTGGCGAGGTCGTACAACGCCGGTCCGGTCAAGAAGCTCTTGGCGACCTCGTTGAGGTTGTAGATCACGGCGTCGGCGTCGAGCGGCGTGCCGTCGTGGAACTTGATGCCCTTGCGCAGCTTCACCGTCCACACGGTGAAGTCCTTGTTGGGCTCGAAGCTCTCGGCCAGGTAGGGGCGTATCCCCAGGTCGTAGTCGATGACGGTCAGCGGGTCGTAGAACGCAAAGGCGCGCATGTAGCAGTACGAGTCGCACTGCACCAGAGAAGGCGTCCATGGGGCGCCCACCTCGGCCTCGCCGGCCACTCGCAGCGTTCCTCCCGTCTTCGGTTCGACCGCTTCCGCCTCCGTCGGCGGAGGGGTGATCACCGGTTGTGTCGACTCTGAAGGATCGGCGACCTCCGTGCTCGGAGGTTCGGTGCCGATCGACACCTCGTCCTTCTTGTTGGAGCACGCCGCCGCGAGCAACGAGATGGTGATGACGATGGCCACGCCTGCTTGGCGTCGCGTCCAGAATCGCTGTTGGTTCCGCACCTCGAACTCCCCCCGGATTGCCCCGACGGCGTGATCGCCGTCACATCAAGGTGACCATAGCTGCTCATGGCGCGGCGGCCGAAGCGCCCAGTCAGTCGGAGGACAGGAACGTGGCGGTGAGGGGGGCGCGGCCGGAGAGGATGGGGATGGCGAAGCTCTCGCCGTCGGTCAACGGCATCCGCCCGACGTTCTCGAGCCCCTCCCGGTACACGACGCCCCAGCGCGGATTCCACGCCGGGATCAGGTAGCACTGCTCTGCGAAGCGCCGGTTGATGGCCTCGGCTGCCTCCCGGCGCTCGTCGGCGTCGGTGGTGCTCCTGGCGATGCGCAGGTTCTCGTCGATCACGTCGTCGGACATGCGGGCGAAGTTCAGCCCCAGCTCGCCGTCGGGCGACACGGTGCGTGAGCCCCACCAATGGGTCTGACCATCGACCCAGTATCCGGCGTGATTGCGCCACGCGAAGGCGTCGAACACGTCGGCGCCAGTGATGGCGTTCACGATCAGCTCCGACTGCTCCACCTGGGTCAGCTCGGCGTCGACGCCGATCTCGTCCCAGGCGTCGACGATGAACTGGCCCTGGATCTTCGTGATCGAGTTCGCCGTCGTCATGTAGTTGACGACGACAGGACCGTTCTGCTCCTCGTACTCCTCGATGGCAGCCGCCGCCGCATCGGGGTCGAACGCCGGCAAGCCTGGGTCGGCCAGGAATCCCTCCTGGCCGGGCGAGAACGGACCGTTGGCCAGGATGTGGAACCCGCCCGTCATCAGCTCCGTCAACTGCTCTCGGTCGATGGCCTGCAGCAAGGCGCAACGCACCTGCCTGGACTTGAGTGGCTTCTTCGTCAGGTGCAGCATCACATGACTAGTCTCCATGTACTGCTCCTGGATGACGCTGCGCAACGAATCGTTCTCAGTGAGGCGCTGCAGGCTGGGACCGTTGTCCGTGGCGATCATGTCCACGTCGCCCGACTCCAGAGCCGACTCACGCACGAGCGGGTCGGGGATCACGCGGAACTCGATCTCGTCGAGGTAGGGCAGCTGGTCGCCGTTGTCGGACGTGGCCCAGTAGTCCTCGTTGCGGACGACGTTCATCTTGTCGCCAGGAGCCATGCTCTGGACCTTGAACGGGCCCGTGCCGATGGCCATCTTGGCGTCCGCCGTCCCCGCCTTCACAGCTTCGAGCCACGTCGGCGACGCCATGAAACCGATCTGGAGCCCGAAGCCACCCGGCAACTTCGGCCAGGGGACGGGATCGTTGATGTCGCCGCTGCGCCCGGTGAAGATCTTGAGCGTGTGATCGTCGATCTTCTCCGTCACCGGAGTGCCGTCCTCGTCGCGGGCGATGTCGGCAAGCGCCGGGCCGACGAGGAAGCTCTTCACGGCCTCGTTGAAGTTGTAGATGACGGCATCGGCGTTGAAGGGCGTCCCGTCGTGGAACTTGACGCCCTTGCGAAGCTTGACGGTGAACACCGTGTGGTCCTCGTTGGGCTCGAAGCTCTCGGCCAGCACGCCGACCACCTCCAGTTCGTTGTTCAGCGTGGTGAGCGTGTCGTAGAACGTGAGCGCCCTGGCGTAGCAGAACGGATCACATTGCACGGCGCCGGGCGTCCACGGAGCACCCACCTCCGCCTCGCCGGCGATCACGATCTTGCCGCCGTAGTCGGGTTCGGCCTCCGATGCAGGCAACGTCGGGACCGGTTGCAGCGGTGCCAACGTTGTCGGCGCCGGCGTCGTTCCGCCTTCGTCGGTCGTGGCGCCCGGCGCTGCGGTTCCGGCACTGCCGCCCGTCGTCTCCCGTGGCGCCTCGGGCGACGTCTCCACCGATTCCTCGTCCTTCTTGTTGGAGCACGCCGCAGCGAGCAGGGCGGCGGCGACGAGCATGACGGTGAACCTGCGCATCGCACGGACTGTACCGCTGGACCCCTCACGGTACGGTTCGCCCGATGCCTCGACGTCTCGACCCCACCGATCATCGGGCGATCACCGACCGGTTGCGCATCGCCGGCGACGCCGGGCTGGGGCGTCGTCGCCAGGACGACGACTTCGGGTGGGACAAAGCGCACGCCAAGTCGCTGCTGCCCGACGTGCTGGCCGCCGTGTCGGGTCTCCAGGAGCGACTGTATGCCGAGGGTGCCCGCAAGCTGCTCGTCGTGCTGCAGGCCATGGACGCCGGCGGCAAGGACGGCACGCTGCGCGACGTGCTGACAGGCCTGAACCCTGCCGGCATCTCTGTGGCCGCCTTCGGTGTGCCCACCGAGGACGAGCGTGGCCACGACTACCTCTGGCGCGTGCACCAACACACGCCGGGCGCCGGGCGCATCACGGTGTTCAACCGCAGTCATTACGAAGACGTGCTCGTCGTGCGCGTGAAGGGGCTGGCGCCGAAAGCCTGCTGGTCCAGGCGGTACGCGCACATCAAGAACTTCGAGCGCCTGCTCACCGACGAGGGCACCGCCATCGTCAAGATCTTCCTGCACCTCTCTAGGGAGGAGCAGCGCTTGCGAATGCAGGACCGCATCGACAGCCCCGACGAACGCTGGAAGTTCCGGGCGGGTGACCTCGACGACCGCGCCCTGTGGGACGACTACATGGCCGCCTACCGCGAGGCGATCGAGCGCACGTCGGTGCGTTCGGCACCGTGGTTCGTCGTGCCCGCCGACCGCAAGTGGGTGCGCAATCTGGCCGTGGCCTCGATCCTGCGGACCACGCTCGAATCCATGGACCCGCAGTACCCCGAACCCGAGAAGGGCGTCGAGCACATCGTCGTCACCTGAGCCGTCGTCACTACGCTCGTCGGATGGCGGTGGTCATCCCGATCGATCTCGACGCAGCGATGCGAGCAGCCAGCGCGGCACCCGACGCCCTGATCCTCGCCGGCGGCACCGACGTCATGGTGGAGGTCAACGCCGGCCAACGGCGCCGGGCGCTCGACAGTGACACCGTCATCGCCCTCGACAGGGTGCGTGAGTTGCGCAGGTGGTCACACGATCCCGAGCGCCGCACCGTCACCCTCGGTGCCGGCGTCACGTACACCGAGCTGATGACAGAACCGCTGGCCTCCCTGCTGCCGGCGCTCGCCGAGGCGTCCAGGACCGTCGGCTCACCGCAGATCCGCAACGCCGGCACCATCGGCGGCAACCTGGCAACATGCTCACCGGCCGGCGACACCCTGCCCGTCCTTGCCGCCCTCGACGCCGACGTGCACCTCGCGTCCCTGAATGGGGAGCGCACGCTGCCCGTCGGCCAGTTCATGCTCGGTGTCAAGACGACGGCGCTGACACGCGGTGAGCTGATCGTGGGCGTGACCGCACCCGTACTGCGCGGGGCGCAGGGCTACGCCAAGGTCGGCGTGCGCAACGCCATGGTGATCGCCATCGCCAGCGCCTGCGTGATCGTCGACGAGGACTGTCGTGATGTCCGCATCGCCCTTGGCTCGGTGGCGCCGACCATCATCCGCTGCCCTGACGCCGAACGCCACGCCGCAGCCAACCTCGACTGGGACAGAGGCCGCGCAACACCGGGCGTGGCAGCCGAGATCGGCGAGCGGGCCGCCGCCGACGCCCGGCCGATCGACGACCATCGATCCACTGCCGCCTACCGCAGCCGTGCCGTTGCCCTGCTCGTCGGTCGCCTCGTCAGGCGTGGGTTCCCCGATGCCTGAGTTCTACGAACTGCAGATCAACGGGTCCGCACACGACGTCCACGACGCCTGGCTCGGCGAGAGCTTGCTGTACGTGCTGCGCGAGCGTCTCGGCTTCACCGGCACGAAGAGCGCCTGCGAGGAAGGCGAGTGCGGTTCGTGCTCGGTGCTCGTGGACGACGTGTTGGTGTGTGCCTGCCTGGCGCTGGCCGGCAGCGCCACCGGCAAGACCGTGACCACCGTTGAGGGACTCGCAGCGACGGGCACGCCGAGCGACGTTCAACAGGCGTTCGTGACAGCCGGCGCCGTTCAGTGCGGGTTCTGCACGCCGGGTCTCATCGTCGCCGCCCACGCGCTCCTCACGGAGAGCCCCGAGGCCACCGGTCAGGAGATCCGCGAGGCGCTGTCTGGCAACGTCTGCCGGTGCACCGGCTATGGCCGGATCCTCGAAGCCGTCGCCGCCGCCGCAAGAGCCCGTCTCGCCGCCGGCGCCGGATCAATCGACGATCGGGGTGAGACGTGATCGTCACCGACACGCGAACCGGTCGCCGCCCTGGCACCCTTGGTGACTCCGCCGTCCGTCCCGACGGCGTTGCCAAGGTGCAGGGCACATTCTCGTTCTCGTCCGACGAGCAGATCGACGGCTGCGTGTTCGGCGCCACGCTCCGCTCGCCCCATCCGTCGGCTCGGATCGTCTCTATCGACGTGTCCGGTGCGTGGAAGGTGTCGGGTGTCGAAGCAGTGCTCACCGCAGAGGACGTGCCGGGCAACGCCACCTATGGACTGGTCGTCGCCGACCAGCCCGTGTTCGCCGCCGACGTGGTGCGCTATGTCGGCGAGCCGGTCGCCGTCGTCGCCGCCGATCACCCCGAGAC
>Ga0136625_1000012_pt1 | contig 37571 bp, 35 predicted proteins | sample AntDrymUQ4832306_2_FD_104672 | JGI IMG/M metagenome (GOLD analysis project Ga0136625, IMG submission 104672) | Polar desert sand microbial communities from Dry Valleys, Antarctica - metaG UQ483 (23.06) | ecosystem: Environmental > Terrestrial > Soil > Desert | place: Antarctica: Dry Valley...
CTGCCAAGACCGCCCGCTGCACCCGTACCTCGTCGACGTTCACAACGCACGCCTCACCGGCGAGCCGATCCCGACGCCGCTCACCGCGTAACGCCCCCAATCACCGGGGACCTGAACGCGTACACGTGAACGGAGTGGGCCAGCTCCGGCGTCGCGTGCGTGTTGCCCTTGCGCACCACGTGGCGGAAGCCCTCGTCGGTGGCCACCTCGTAGCGCACCGGGACCTTGCGGGCGGGCATCCCACCGTCGGCCACGAGCGGGTCGGGAGCCAGCCGCGTCCACAGGACCACCCCGTCGGGCAACGGATCGCCCGAGGCCACCCCCAGGCTGAAGGGCTGCTGGTGGAAGAAGGGCTTGGCCCACGCCTTCTCGTTGGAGAAGCCGCCGGCATACAGCGCCAGCGCTCCCATCCCCATGCCCGCCCGACCCAGCAGGGCGCGCCGGCTGATCTCGCCACGATTCCAGTTGCCTTCGAGCGCCATGTCAGGGCCTCCGCGTCGGGGTCGTTGTGAAGCGAGCGCCACGATGGCGCCCGCCGCATGCCCCGATGTGATCCAGCGGTTACCGAGCTGTGAGAGATCCGTGACCGAACGCGGTGAAGCCCGGTCGGATGCGGTCTGGCTGGATCGCTTTCGCGTATCGCCTGCGCGACGTAGCTGCGCAGTCGCCTGTTGGACGCATCCGCCGTCGAGGTCAGCGCACTTCTCGGCTGACCGTCTCCATCGATCTATTCATTGCCACTTCCCAAGAAGTGCCGCAGATCCTTGAGCAGAAGGATCAGGTGCAGTGGGTCGGTTGGCGCTGGCTCGAATGCGAACTGTTCATACCATGCGCGAGCGCGGCGGTCGGTGGCATGCACAACCACCGCGCGGATGCCGATCGCATCGCTGGCATGTAGCACGCAAAGTTGGGCTGCACCATCAGCCCGCCATCGCATCGAGCTGCGCTTGGCGGCGCGGTGACGCCCCGCCGCGGCGGTAGACGATGACCAGCAGCCCGCACAGCAGCGCGGTCGCGCCGCAGTAGCCGGTCTCGGCACGCAGGAGCTGGTCGTCGACGAGCGGGCTGAGCATGAAGGCGACGAACAGCGCCGCGCTGGTCAGCCAGGCTGCCGCTGCAGCGCCGGCCTGCTCGCGTGCGAGCGCGGCCTGGTTGAGCGTCCCCGCCATGAGATGAAAGCCCATGCCGATGCCGACGAGCGCGAGGCCGCCGCGCGCCAGCGAGTAGTCGATGTCAAAGAGCGTCTCGACGACGGGCGGGCCGATCGCGAGCAGCCCGAGCGAGATCACCGCGGCGAAGCCACCGATCGCGAGCACCGTGACGCGGATCGCGCGGCGAAACTCCTCGCGCCCGGCCGTCGCCTCCAAGCCGGCGAGATGCGGCAGCAGCGATCCCTGCACGGCCTGGAAGAGCTGCAGCGGCGCGCGCGCGATCAGCAGCACGCTGAAGACCACACCCGCGAGCCTGGGGTCGGGCGAGGTGCCCTCGACGGTCAGCACCGAGGCGTTGAGCAGCGTCTGCTCGGCGACCATCACCGCGAAGACGGCGACGGCGAACCCCGCGCCGCGGCGCAGCGTCAGCCCGCCCTCGGTCTCCTTGACGACCGACACGTCGGGCGGCGGGTCGCGCCTGCGTCGCGAGAAGAACCAGGGCACGACGATCAAGGATGCGAACGGCCCTGCCGCCATGCCCATGGCAACAGCGGTCTGGCCGGACGCCACACCGAGGATGACCGCCAGGACGAAGCAGACGCGCGACAGCGCCTCCATCAGCACGAGCGCGCCATACAGCGCGAAGCGCTGGTGCCCGGCGAGGAATCCGCGCGCGAAGTAGCTCGCCGCGTAGGCCAGCACGCCGGTGACCAGCACCCAGTACAGGGATGACGATCCGTCGAAGAGGCCATTCTGCAGCTCGTCGCGCATCGCCAGCGCGAGGAGCAGGAACGTCGCCGCGAAGGCTGCCTGGATCAGCAGCGCGATCCGCAGGTGCCCGCCGCCGGAGTCCTGTCCGCGGGCGCGGCGGTCGGCGATCGTGCGCGACAGCAGCTGCTCGATCGGGCGGTAGATGACCGACGCGATCACGAACATGATCGACCACACGAGCGTGATGCGCTTGTACTCCACGGCGTCCAGCGCCTGCGCGGCGAGCGCGAAGTACGCCAGCGTGACGACGCCGGTCGTGGCGATCCCCACCGACAGGATGCGCGCTCCGTGCCCGTAGCCGGAGCGCGGCGTGCCCGCGCCGGCGCTCATCGGTCAGCCACTAACGACGAACGAGCAGCATTGTCCACGGAAACGGCGACCGCGCCTGCACGACCGTCCCGTGACGCGACAGCAGCTTGACGAAGCTGCTCTTGGACCAGTGGTTGAGATGCCCGGGGGTGTTGCCGAGCTGCTTGAGGTACGCGCCGCGGGCCATGTTCAGCCCGCGCCACAGCGGCTCGCGCGGCACCGAGACGAGCAGGTGGCCGCTGGCCACGCGCGCCATCTCGGCGACGGTGTGCGCGGGGTCGGGCACGTGCTCGAGCACCTCGATCGCGGCCGCGACGTCGAACTCGCCGTCGGCGAAGGGCAGGTTCCCGGCCTTCATCACCTGGTAGGTGAGGTTCGGCGCCTGGCGCTGCTCCCACTCGGCGTGCAGCAGCGGGTCGTCGAGGTCGATGCCGACGACGCGCCGGTCGCCCAGGCGCGCGGCCCACTGATACGTCAGCACGGCCTCGCCGCAGCCGACGTCCAGCAGCGACTGCGGGTCGGCCTGCTCGAAGAGCTCGTCGAGCGTGCGCTCGAACGCGCCCATGAGCCGCTTGACGACCGGATTGGACGAGCCGTACTTGTCGTAGGTGTTGCCGGTGACCGTGCCCTCGGAGTCGACGGTCACGGCGGGGGGAGCGGGACTCACAGGCGGACGGCCTCTCGATCCTCGGTCTTGCCGGTGGAGGCGCCCGCGTTGGCGCCGGTCGTCTTGGGATGTCCCGTCGCCTTGGCGCCGGGCTCGTAGTGCGAGGGCTCGATGCCGAGCTGCAGCTCGATGCGGCGCACGCGCTCGAACGTGCGCTGGGCGATCGTGCGCTGGGCGGCGAGCAGGTCGCCCATGACGCCGAGCGCCGCGAGCACCATCGCCGCGTTGAACAGCACCGCGCCGAGGATCAGGGACTGCACGTGGCCCTTGCCCTCGGCCTCGAAGATGTAGAAGTAGGCGAAGCGCGCCCACACGACGAGCGCGATCGCGGCGACGATCGCGGCGGCGCTCATGAAGACCTTCAGCGGCTCGTACTGGCTGTAGATGCGGAAGATCGAGACGCTGTTGCGGCGCACGTATGACCACATCGAAGGAAACAGGCGCGACTCGCGCGTCTTGGCGTTGGTCCCGATCGCGACGTGGTCGACGGCCACCAGCAGCTTGCCGGCCTGGATGATCGTCTCCAGCGTGTAGGTGAACTTCGAGACGACGATCAGCTGGATCGCGGCCTCGCGATTGTAGGCGCGAAAGCCGGACGTCGTGTCGGGCACAGCGGTCGAGGACGCCTGTCGCACGACCCACGAGCCGAGCTTCTGCAGCGTGACCTTCAGCGGCGAGAAGTGCTCGATCTTCTGCACCTCGCGGTCGCCGACGACCATGTCGGCCGTGCCCGCGAGGACCGGGGCGACGAGCTTGGGGATGTCCTGCCCGCAGTACTGGTTGTCGCCGTCGGTGTTGACGATCACGTCGGCGCCGAGCTTCAGGCACGCGTCGAGTCCGGCCTGGAAGCCCGCGGCCAGGCCCTTGTTGTTGGTCAGACGGATGATGTGGTCGACGCCACCCTCGCGGGCGACCTCGACGGTGCGGTCGCGCGAGCCGTCGTCGATGATCAGCCATTCGACCACGTTGAATCCCTCGACCCGACGCGGAAGGTCGGCGAGGACGAGCGGCAGCGTCTGCTCCTCGTCGAAGCAGGGGATCTGGATGATCAGCTTCATGCGGTGGGTCGGCATGGGATCCTAACGGCCATCGCCTCGTCACCCGCCTCCAGCGTCGCCAGCCGGCCAGCGGCCGCACCGCAGTCGCCCGACGAGCCGCCGCCGGTGCGACGGCGTCCGGCCGCCCTCAGCACCCCGAACCTCGAGCGGGCGGGCATCGTCGCGCTGGTCCTCGCGGCGGTCGTCGGCTTCGTCGTCTACCCGACCTATCCGAACTACGACTCCTACTACTCGCTGCTGTGGGGCCGCGAGCTGCTGCACCTCGACCCGCTGTCCTTCGAGGCCTACCGGGCGCCGACCGAGCACCCGCTCGCGATCGGCTTCGGCGCGCTGCTGACGCCGCTGGGCGACGTCGCCGACCGCGTCATGGTCGGCTTCTCGGTGCTGTCGTTCATCGTGCTCGTCTGCGGCATCTACCTGCTCGCCAAGACCGCCTTCACGCCGCTGGTGGGGGCGGCCGCCGCGGCGCTGCTCGTGACGCGCTTCGACTTCCCCTTCCTCGCAGCGCGCGGCTACATCGACATCTCCTACCTCGCCGTCGTCATCGCGGCCGCGGTGGTGGAGGCGCGGGCGCCGCGACGCAGGCCGGTGGTCGTGCTCGTGCTGCTGGCGGCCGCCGGGCTCATGCGCCCTGAGGCGTGGGTGCTGGCGGGCCTGTACTGGCTGTGGGTGTTCAAGCCGGCGACCTGGATGCAGCGCGCGCGCTACGCGGCGCTGGCGGCGATCGGCCCGGTCGTCTGGGCGGCCGTCGACCTCGCGGTGACCGGCAACCCGCTGTACTCGCTGACCGCGACGGGCGAGCTGGCCGAGGAGCTGGGTCGCAACAAGGGCCTGTCGGAGGTGCCCCAGGCGCTCTACTCGTTCCTCATCGACCTCGACAAGTTCCCGGTCTTCGTGGGCGGCGCGCTCGGGCTCGGCCTGGCGGTCCTGCTGACCCCGCGGCGCGCGACGATGGTGCTCGCGCTGTTCGGTGCGGGCGTCGGCACGTTCGCGATGGTCGGCCTGGCGGGGCTGTCGGTGATCGATCGCTACCTGCTGGTGCCGTCGTTGTGCGTGATGGTCTTCGCCGGCGTCTTCATCGCGGGCTGGACGATGCTGCGCACCGGCAGCGTCCTGCAGCGCCTGTGGGCGGCCGGGGCGGTCGCGCTCGTGATCTTCGGGGTGGTCTTCACGGTCACGCGCGTTAACCTCAACCAGCTCGACAACGAGTTGCGCTTCCGCGGCGACGCGCACGTGGCGCTGGAGCAGGTCCTGAGCGCTCCGGCCGTCGTGTCGGCGCTGCGCTGCGGCCCCGTCTACGTGCCCAATCACAAGCTCATCCCCGACGTGCGCTGGATCCTGAACCGGCCGAGCTCGGGCGTGCTGGCGCGCTCCAGCGCGCAGGTCCCCGAGCCGCGCCGCGGCGTGGCGATCCTCGTGCACGGCCGTATCGCCCTCTTCAAGCAGGCGCTCGTGACCTCCAGCGACAAACCCATCGACAACCTGCCGCCGGCCGGCTTCACCCGCGCCGCGACGAGCCAGTATTACGCCGCCTATGTCCACTGTTGAGAGCCCTCCGGCCCGCGAGGCCGGCCCGCGGGACAACGGCCACCATTTCGGCCCGGTCGAGATCGAACCGATGTTCAGCGCGCGGAACTTCGGCCCCGAGAAGCTGTGGTGGGGGCTGGCGGTGGCGGTGCTGCTGGCCGTGGCCTTCGGGCTGCGCGTCTGGGGCGTCGACCACGGGCTGCCCTACGCCTACAACGCCGACGAGAACGCGCACTTCGTCACGCGCGCGATCGGCATCTTCGGCCACAGCTGGGATCCGAACTACTACGTCAACCCGCCGGCCTACACCTATCTCGCCCACCTGCTGCTCGGCATCTCGTTCGGCGGCCGTCAGAGCGTGGCGAGCGAGTTCGCGGCCGATCCGACGCAGATCTGGGTGCTGACGCGCGTCCTGTCCGCGGTCCTGGGGACGCTCGCCGTGTGGCTGACCTACCTCGCCGGCACGCGCCTCGTGGACCGTCGCGTGGGGCTGTTGGCCGCCGGCATCTTCACGGTCTCCTTCCTGCCGGTCTTCTACTCCAAGCTCGCGCTCAACGACGTGCCGACGCTCGCGCCGCTGTGCCTGGCGCTGTGGGGCGTCGCCGGGGTCCTGCGCCTCGGGCGCGTACGCGACTACGTGATCGCGGGGATCGGCCTCGGCCTGGCGTGCGCGACGAAGTACACGGGCGGGATCGTGCTCGTGCCGCTGATCGCGGCCACCGTCGTGCAGTTCATCGCGCCGGGAGGCAAGGCCGGCGCGTTGCGCGGGATCGCGATCGCCAGCGCACTGGCGCTCGTCGCCTTCGTCGCGGCCAACCCCTACGCAGTGCTGAACTTCGACGCCTTCTGGGAGGGCCTGATCCACCAGTCCGACGCGTCCGGCGACTCCGCGGGCAAGCTCGGCCTGACCCAGCGAAACGGCTACCTCTACTACCTGTGGTCCTTCGGCTGGGGCCTGGGCTGGGTGCCGCTGATCTTCGCCGTCGGCGGCGCCGTGCGGCTGTGGTTCGACGAGCGCCGGCTCGTGTGGGTGCTCGTCCCGGCGATCGTGCTGTTCGTCCTGTTCATGGGCTCGCAGTCGCGCTACTTCGGGCGCTGGCTGATGCCGGTCTTCCCGCTCGTCTGCATCCTGGCTGCGTACGCGGCCTTCGAGCTCGCCGACTGGGGCGCGCGCTTGCGGCCGGCGCTGAAGCCGACGCTCATCGTCGCGGCGGTGGTCGCCGTCTGCGCGCAGGGCTTCGTCTACTCGCTGCACTCGGGCCTCGTGCTGTCGCGCGAGGACACGCGCAACCTCGCCCGCGACTGGATGGTCGCCAACGTGGCGGTCGGCACGAAGATCGTCGTCGAGCCGGTCGTGCCCGACCTGTGGGCGCAGGACATCGGCAATCCGTCGCCGCTGACCTCCAACGGCAACCGCTGGATCAAGTTCCCCACGAGCCGCTCGGACATCGATCCCGACACGGGCGAGAAGCTGCCCTTCGGCGAGACGAAGATCGTCAACATCGAGGACTTCGAGAAGGTGCTGACGCCCGATCTCGTCTCGAAGTTCGGGGAGCAGGGCTACTGCTTCGTCGTCGTCGGCTCGACGCAGCGCGGCCGCGCGGAAGCCGAGCCCGACAAGGTGCCGCGGGCGCTGGACTACTACCGAGAGCTCGAGCGGCGCTCGAAGGTCGCCTACAGGGCGTCGCCATATGCCGAGGGCAAGGGGCCGGTGGCGTTCAACTTCGATTGGACGTTCGACTACTACCCGCTGGCCTACAACCGGCCGGGCCCCGAGATGACCGTCTACCGCCTCCAGGGGGGGCAGTGCGCGCCCTCGCCGTTCGGGGCCTGAGCCTGCCGGCGATCGGACGTATGCTGCGCGCATGGCCCTGCTGACCGCGGCGGATCACGAGCACCTCGAGCGTGCGATCGAGCTCGCCGAGTTCGGGCTCGGCCGCGTGCATCCCAATCCGATGGTCGGTGCCGTGCTCGTTCGCGACGGCGTCGTGCTGGGGGAGGGCTGGCACGAGGAGCACGGCGGTCCGCATGCCGAGGTCAACGCGATCTCAAGCGCCGAGGGGACCGACCTGGCGGGCGCGACGCTGTACGTCTCGATGGAGCCGTGCTGTCACGAGGGCAAGACCCCGCCATGCACCGATGCGGTGCTCGCCGCTGAGATCGCCCGGGTGGTCGTCGCCTCCGACGACCCCAGCACGAAGGCCTCGGGCCGGGGCCTGGGGATCCTGCGCGACGAGGGCGTCGCCGTCGAGGTGGCGGACGGCGACATCGCCGGCCGCGCGCGGCTCATCAACCAGGCGTTTCGCAAGCACGCTCGCACCGGCCGGCCGTGGGTGCTGTTCAAGTCCGCGATGACGCTGGACGGCAAGGTCGCCACGCGCAAGGGGGATTCGCAATGGATCTCCGACGAGTCCTCCCGCGCCCGCGCGCATCGCTGGCGCGCATGCGTCGACGCCGTCGCCGTCGGGATCGGCACCGCGCTGGCCGACGATCCGCAGCTCACCGCGCGCGTCGAGGGGGTCCACCACCAGCCGCGTCGCGTCGTCTTCGACGCGACGGGACGCCTGCCGCTGTCCTCCCAGCTGATCGCCGCCGCGCCGCAGCTGCCGCTGACCGTCGTGGTCTCGCGGGCCGCGCGCCGCGCGCAGACCGAGGCGCTGGAGATGGCCGGCGCCGACGTCGTCGTCGCGACCGGCGAGAACGAGCCCGCCCGCGTGCGCTCGGCGCTGGATCAGCTCGGCTCGGACGGCGTCACGTCGATCCTGCTCGAGGGCGGCCCGCGCCTGGCGGGCGCCTTCCTCGACGCCGGCGGGATCGACGAGGTGCGCCTGTTCCTCGCGCCGATCCTGCTCGGCGGCAAGGCGGCGCGCGACCCGCTGGAGGGCGAGGGCGTCGAGCGTATCTCCGACGCCCTGCGCGCGCTGACGCTGGACTGCGAGCGCGTCGCCGACGATCTGCTGATCTCCGCGCGCCTGCACGAGTGGTGACGTGTTCACCGGCCTGGTCGCAGACCTCGGGACGGTCACCGGCGTCGCGGCGACAGCCGACGGCGTCCGCCTGACGCTGACCACGGCGCTGGCCGGCGAGCTGGAGGAGGGGGACTCGATCGCCGTCAACGGCGTCTGCCTGACGGCGGACGAGGTCGATGCCGGCGGCTTCAGCGCCGACGTCATGAACGAGTCGCTGGCTCGCTCCTCGCTCGGCCTGATAGTGGCGGGCGCGCGGGTGAACCTCGAGCTGGCGCTGCGCGCCTCCGACCGTCTGGGCGGCCACATCATGCAGGGCCACGTCGACGGCGTCGGCGCGGTCGCCGGGGTGCGCGAGGACGGCTTCGCGCGGGTCGTCGCGATCGCCGCGGGCCCGGAGATCCTGCGCTACGTCGTCCACAAGGGCTCGATCTCCGTCGACGGCGTCTCGCTGACCATCGCGCGGATCGACGACGACGGCTTCGACGTCTCGCTGATCCCCGAGACGCTGAAGCGCACGAACCTCGGCGAGGCGGCGGCGGGGCGGCGGGTGAATCTCGAGGTCGACGTGCTGGCGAAGTACGTGGAGAAGCTGCTGGCGCGGTGACGGCGATCCTGGACGCCGGCCTTGCAGCGGACCGCCCAACAGCAGCCCCGCCACCGCATTTGCCAAGCTTGAGCCATGACTCCAGCGACGCACCACCCGTTCGCGACGATCGACGAGGCGCTGGACGCCATCCGCCAGGGCAAGATGATCGTCGTCTGCGACGACGAGGATCGCGAGAACGAGGGCGACCTGACGATGGCGGCCCAGTTCGCGACGCCCGAGGCCGTGAACTTCATGGCCAAGCACGGACGCGGCCTGATCTGCCTGTCGCTGACGCCCGAGCGCTGCGACGACCTCGGTCTGGACCTCATGGCCGCCAAGAACGAGTCGCCGTTCGAGACGCCGTTCACCGTGTCGATCGAGGCGCGCCGGGGCGTCACGACCGGGATCTCCGCCCACGACCGCGCGCGCACGATCCAGGTCGGGATCGACCCCGAGGCCGGGCCGCGCGACATCGTCCAGCCGGGCCACATCTTTCCGCTCAAGGCCCGCGCCGGCGGCGTGCTTGAGCGCGCGGGCCAGACGGAGGCCGCCGTCGACCTCGCCCGTCTCGCGGGCCTGAACCCGTCCGGCGTCATCTGCGAGGTCATGAACGACGACGGCACGATGGCGCGCGTCGACGATCTCGTCACCTACTGCCAGCGCCACGACCTGAAGATGATCACCGTCGCTGACCTGATCGCCTACCGCCGGCGCTACGACAAGCTCGTCGAGCGCGTCGTCTCGACGAAGCTGCCGACCGGTTTCGGGGACTTCGAGGCGACCGGCTACCGCGAGCTGATCGGCGGCAAGCATCACGTCGCGCTCGTCAAGGGCGAGGTCGACGGCCACGACGACGTGCTCGTGCGGGTGCACTCCGAGTGCCTCACGGGCGATGTCTTCCACTCGCTGCGCTGCGACTGCGGCGAGCAGCTGGAGTCCGCGCTGGCGATGATCGAGAGCGAGGGGCGCGGCGTGCTGCTGTACCTCGCCCAGGAGGGCCGCGGCATCGGCCTGCTCAACAAGCTCAAGGCCTACAAGCTGCAGGAGGGCGGCATGGACACCGTCGAGGCGAACCTCGAGCTCGGCCTGCCCGCCGACCTGCGCGACTACGGCATCGGCGCCCAGATCCTCGTCGACCTCGGGCTGTCGTCGATCCGCATCCTCACGAACAACCCCAAGAAGATCCGCGGGCTGGAGGGCTACGGCCTGTCGGTGACCGAGCAGGTCCCGATCGAGCACGTGCCCAACCCGCACAACGAGGCCTACCTGCGCGCCAAGCGCGAGCGCATGGGTCACACGCTGCACCACCAGGGCCTGGACGTCGACAAGGAGATGCTCCACGACGCGGAGGAGCGCGATCACTCCGGCGAGGCCGATCGGCAGTGAGGTTCGCGATCGTCGCCGGCCGCTTCTATGAGGAGCTCGCCGAGCGGCTCGTGACCGGCGCGACACGGGTCTTCGAGGCCGCCGGCGCCGAGGGGATCGACGTCTTCGACGTCCCGGGCGCCTTCGAGCTGCCGCTGGCCGCGCTGATGGCCGCCGAGACCGGGCGCTATGCCGGCGTCGCGTGCCTCGGCGCCGTCATCCGCGGCGAGACGAGCCACTACGACCACGTCTGCGAGGAGGCGGCTCGCGGGATCCAGGACGTCGCGCTGCGCACCGGCGTGCCGTGCGGCTTCGGGCTGCTGACCGTCGAGACCCTCGAGCAGGCGCATGTGCGCTCCGGCGGAGGCAAGCGCGACGAGGGCGCCGACGCCGCCGAGGCGGTGCTCGCCCTGGCGCGGATGCGCGCTCAACTGCGTGCATGACCGCACAAGGCGGGTAGGCTGACCGCATGCCGGTCAACGAGGCATCGGAGATCCTCGCACTGACGCTGATCTTCGTCGTGCATGTCGCGGGCGGATTGATGCTCGTCTGGACGATCGTTCGCGGAGATGCCCCCGGCTGGCGCCCACGTGGCGGGGGCGGCGGCGGTCCCGACGATCCCCCATCCGACGATCCACCGCCGCGCGGGTCATCGCCGCGGAGGCCGCCACTTCCGCTCGAGGACACAGCGCCAAGCCGCGTACGCCTACGCGACGAGACGCCGCTTCGTGACGCGCATCCGCGCCCGTCGCGTAGGCCGTCGCGCTCGCCGCAACCGGCGCGCTCTCCGCAGCGGCGTTAGGACGTTGATCAGCCAGTCAGCTCAGTGCCGGACCCGTAGCGTCTGGCGGCGGTGAGCTTCTTCCACGACGGCGCGGAGCGCTTCTTCGATGACCTGCACGATCGACGCGTGGAGGTCCCGCGGACCGGTCGCTTTGAAGACCTGCCTGCACGCTTGGCCGGCGATCTGCAGGTGCGCTTCTTCGATGACGTCTGAGCCTTCTTCGCGGCGAGCGGTGCGAACGCGCCGCGTACGGCGGCGTATGCGGGTTTGCGGTCATAGCCATGGTCGAACAGCAGCCCCGACTCCCCAGCGCCCAGCCATGACAGCCGGTCGGTGAATCCCCAGGTCGTGAAGCGGGTGCACGCACGGACCGCGTTGCACGCGCGGGCCGCGGCGCCGTAGGCCTGCGCCTGGCGCTGCAGGCGCTTGGGCAGCGCGACGTCCAGCAGCGACGTACCGACGTCCATCTCGGTGATCTGCACCTCCAGGCCGAGGCGCTCGAAGCGGCGCATCGTGTTCGTGATGGCCGACTCGTCGGGAAAGGCAGCGATGTGCGTGTGCATCTGCAACCCGACGCCGTCCAGTGGGACGCCGCGTGCGAGCAGGTCGCGAGCGAGGTCGACGAGCCCATCGAGCTTGCGGCCGGGTGTTTCGACCGAGTAGTCGTTGATGAAGAGCTTTGCGGTGGGGTCGGCTGCTCGGGCGGCGCGCAGCGCCGCGTCGATGTAGTCCGGGCCGATGAAGCGCCGCCACACGGTGGGGGCCAGCGTGCCGTCCGCGGCCATCGGCTCGTTGACGACGTCCCACTCCTGGACATCGCCGGCGAAATGGCGCACGACGGTGTCGATGTGGTTGCGCATGACCGACAGCAGTTCATCGCGACGCCATCCCGTGAGCGTCGTTGCCACAGTGCCGACGGTCTCGCCCAGCGCGTCTGGCAGGCGCGGCAGGACGATCGGCGGCAATCGCAGACCGAGGTTGTCGGTGGCGCCATGGTCGATGAGCCACAGCGGCAAGGACAGTCCCCACACCAGGGCGTGGCCATGGATCTGCTTGTCGTTGCGGCGAGCGAAGCGCACAAGCTCGTCGGCGGCACCGAAGGCGAAGTGGCCGCGGCGCGGCTGCAGCGCTTCGAGCTTCATCTCGTTCTCGGGTGTCAGCGAGCCGAACTCGCGCACGAACGTGTCGCGGTAGCGCGAGTCCTCACGTAGCGCGGAGAGGCGCACCGCTGTGCCCTGCGGCACCATGCGGCGCTCGTCGGTGCTCTGCGCCTCAGCCTGCGCTGGCACCAGCAACGCCATCGCGACAAGCAGCCCCAATCCGCCGACGGATCCCCTTGGCCTCATCGGACGGTCGAATCTAGCCTTCCAGCGTTCCGTGTCCAGTCGCCGGGCGGCGCCGGCCCTCAGTCGCCCTTGTTCTTCTTGCCGTTGCTCTTGCCCGGCTTTTGGGCCTCTGCATCCCCGGCTGGCGCGTCGAGGTTGGCGATGGCGTCGTCGAGCTCCTGCTGCACGGTCTCCGTCTGGTTGTCGTACTTCAGGCGTTCGCGCAGCAGCGGAATGGCCTGCTCGGGACTCCCCGAGCGGTTCAACGCGACGGCGAGGTTGTAGAGCGCGAACGCGTAGGGCAATCCATCGGTCTGCCCGGCCTGCTTGTAGGCGTCGACGGCGGCGCGCAGGGGCGCCACGGCGTCCGCGTAGCGCCCGTTGTCCGACAGCGCCTTGCCCCTGGCGTTGAGCGTCTCCGGGCTGTCGGCCTCCTGCGGGGTCTGCGTCTGCTGACCCTGGTCGGCCTGCGGCTCGGCGGCGGCGGCCGGGGTCGTCGCCGTGCGCGCCTTGTCCGATGTCGCCGAGCCCTCGCCGGAAGCCGTGCCGCTGTCTGACTGGGGATCGTTGCCGCCGGCCAGGGCGAACACGAGCGCCACGAGCGCGCAGACGACGACGATGGCCCCGAGCAGGCCTGGGGACGGCCGCCAGCGGCGTCGGCTCGCCGCGGGCGCCGCGGTCTGCTCGCGCCGCGGCGACGCGCCGTCCTGCGCCGGGGGCGGTGGCGACGGGGCGATCGGCACGACCGCGGGCCGTGCCGGCGCCTGCCTCGTCGGGGCGGTGGCGGCGATCGGTCGCGTCGGCTCCGGTGTTGCGCCCGCTCCGAGCGCCTGTTCGATCGCGTCGACGAGCTCGCACGCGCTCGCGGGTCGCGTGGCGGGGTCTTTGGCCAGCCCGCGCGCGAGCACCGGATCGATCGCCGGCGGCAGGCCGGGCGTCGCCTGCGACGCGCGCGGCGGCTCGTCGCGGGCGTGTTGCAGCGCCTGCGCCGTCGGCGCGGTTCCCGTGAACGGCCTCGCGCCCGTCAGCAGCTCGTAGGCGACGACCGCCAGCGCGTAGCGGTCGCTGGCCGCCGCGGCGGGCTGACCCAGCGCCTGCTCGGGCGAGATGTAGGCCGCCGTTCCGAGCACCTGGCCGGTCTGGGTCATCTGCGTGTCGTCGGCCAGGCGGGCGATGCCGAAGTCCGCGACGGCGAGGCGATCCTGGGCGTCGAGCAGCAGGTTCGCCGGCTTGACGTCGCGGTGTACGATCCCGGCGTCGTGCGCGACGTCCAGTCCCGTCGCGGCCTCGCGCAACCACCGCAGCGCCGTCTCGCGCGCGATCGGCTCGCCGCCCTCGCGCGCGCCTCGTAGGCGATCGGCGACCGTTCCGCCGGCGAAGTACTCCATGACGATGAACGCCTCGTCGTGATGCTCGCCGATGTCGTAGATCGTCACGACGTGCGCATGACCTGAGACCTGGGCGGCGGTGCGTGCCTCGCGCTGAAAGCGCGCGCGGGCGCCGGCATCCGACGCGTACTGGGAGGCCAGCACCTTGACGGCCACCACCCTGGAGAGCAGCTGGTCCTCGGCCTCCCAGACGGTGGCCATGCCACCGCTGGCGATGTGCCGCGCGACGCGATAGCGCTCAGGCAGGTCGATCTTCGAGGCCGGAGGCATCGTGGACCGACGTTACCCGCCGCGAGCCGGGCCGACGCGCACCGCGCTGCGCGCAGGCCGACCGTCTACACTGCACCGCTCGATGGCCAAGGTCTGTCACAGCTGCGGGAAGGGCCCCTCGTTCGGCCAGAGCCGCAGCCACTCGATGGTCGCGACGAAGCGCCGCTTCAACCCGAACCTGCAGAAGGTGCGGGTCCTCGTCGGATCGGCGCCGCGGCGGGTCTATGTCTGCACCCGCTGCCTGAAGGCCGGCAAGGTCACGAAGGCCGCCTGAGCGGCATCGTCGCGCGATCGCCAGCGGCGATCGCGGGTGAACCACACGCCGTGCCGGACCCCAGCCTCGTTCGCTTTCGCACCGTCGTCGACGGTGCCCTGGCGCACCTCGAGTCCCGTCGCGAGGAGATCAACGATCTCAACGTCTTCCCGGTCGCCGACGGGGACACCGGCGACAACATGGCGCTCACGCTGCGTGCCGTGCGCGTCGAGCTCGAGGGGCTGGCCGCCGGCGAGGGGCGACTGATCGACGAGATCGGCCGTGAGGAGATCGTCGAGTCCGTCGCGCGGGCTGCGCTGCTCGGGGCCCGCGGCAACAGCGGCGTGATCCTCTCCCAGCTGATCCGCGGCGCCGCCGAGGAGCTCATCAGCCGGCCGGGCGAGCTCGTCGACCCCGTCCTGATCGGCTCGGCGATGGCGCGCGCCGCGCAGCGCGCCTACAGCTCGGTCCGTCAGCCGGCCGAGGGCACGATCCTCACGGTCCTGCGCGACATGGCCACGAGCGTCGCCACCGACCTCGCGCACATGGGCGACATGCGCCTGGGCTCCGAGGGCGACCCCGAGGTCCAGAACGCGCTGATCGCCGACGTCCTGGAGCGTGCGCTGCGGGCCGGCGAGGAGTCGGTGCGCCGCGGGCCGCAGCTGCTGGAGATCCTGCGTGAGAGTGGCGTCGTGGACGCCGGCGGCCACGCGCTGACGGTGATCGTCGCGGGCATGATCGCGGCGCTGCGCGGCGGCGAGATCCCCGCGGTCGCCGTCCAGGCGCCGGCGCGCCTCGGACCCCGGCAGCACACGTCCTCGACGTATCGCTACTGCACGAACTTCGCCGTGAGCGGTAGGGATCTCGATGCGGCGGCATGGGTGGCGCCGCTGGAGGCGATCGGCGACTCCGTGCTCGCCGTCGGCGACGAGTCGACGCTCAGGATCCACGTCCACACCGACGAGCCCGCGATCGCGACGGCGCTCTTCGGCGGCAGCGGCGAGATCTCCCATCTCGACGTCGCCGACATGCATGAGCAGGTCCTCGCACGCGCCGATCGGCTCGCGACCGCGGCCTCGCAGGCCGCCGAGCAGCGCTGCGGGGCGCTCGCGGTCGTCTCCGGCGCCGGCGCCGGCCTGCGCGGCCTCTACGAGAGCCTCGGCGTCCATGTGCTCGATGGAGGGCCGACGCTGAACCCGTCGACGCAGGAGCTGCTGGCGGGCATCGACGACGTTCCGGCGCGGGAGGTCGTGGTCCTGCCCAACTCGCCGAACGTCGTCATGGCCGCCGCGCATGCCGCCGAGCTGTCGGACAAGCTCGTGCTCGTCAGCGCGGCGCGCTCCCAGCAGGCGGGGCTCAGCGCCGCGATCGCGCTGGACCCCGCGGGCGGGGCCGAGGAGAACCTCGCCGCGATCGACGCCGCGCTGGAGGGGCTGCGCACGGGCGCGGTCGCGCCCGCGGCGCGCGCGGACGCTGAAGGGCGCTTCGTAGCCGGCGACGGCGTCGGCTTCGTCGACGAAGCGATCATCGCGTGGGGCGACCCCGCCACGACGCTGCGAGCCGTGCTGCACGACGTCGGCGCCGGAGCCGAGCTGCTGACCTGCATCGCCGGCGCGGACGCGCCGCTGGGCGAGTCCGACGTGCGGGCGCTCGCTCCGGCAGACGTCGAGCTGGAGTACGAGGTCGGCGGCCAGCCGAGCTATTGGTGGCTGCTCGTCGCGGAGTAGACGGCGGTGAACCGCGCTTGACTGGGCGAGATATGCAGGACGAGGGTGCGCAAACCGCCCACGCTCCGCGAGGCGAGCGGGCGTGTGCGCCATGCTTCGCGAGCGATGCGCGCCTTTTCCTGCCCGGCCTGCGGGCGCCTGGTCACCTTCGAGAGCTCGCACTGCCTGCAATGCGGCTGCGATCTCGGCTTTGACTGGGACGCGCGCGAGATCGTCGCGCTCGGCGAGCGCGCGCGCTGCGCCGGCCACGAGCTCGCGCGCTGCAACGCGATCGCTGCTGCGGACGGCGCCTGGTGTGCGAGCTGCGCGCTGACGCGCGGGCGACCGGCCGACGACGACCACGCCGGCCTGCGAGGCTTCGTACACGCCGAGGCCGCCAAGCGGCGACTGGTCTTCGAGCTCGGCGAGCTCGGGCTGCCGGTCGTGGGGTGGCGCGAGCGCGACGGTGCGATCGCGTTCGACCTGCTCTCGAACTCCAGCGAGGCGGTCAGCACTGGGCACGCCGGCGGCGTCATCACGCTGGACCTCGGCGAGGCCGACGCAGCGCAGCGCGAGCGGCGGCGCATCGAGCTCGGCGAGCCCTACCGCACGGTCCTCGGGCACCTGCGCCACGAGATCGCGCACTACTACCAGGACATCCTCGCGCCGGAGGGCTCCGCACGGCGCGAGGCATGCCGCGCACTCTTCGGCGACGACCGCGCCGACTATGCCGCGGCGATGGCGCATCACTACGAGCACGGTGCGCCCGCGGGCTGGGAGGCCGACCATGTCAGCGCCTACGCGACGATGCACCCGTGGGAGGACTGGGCCGAGACCTTCGCCCACTACCTGCACATCCGCGACACGCTGCAGACCGCCGAGGCGCACGGGGTGCGGGTCGACGGCCCGCGTGTCCCGACGACCGACTCCGCGCCGCTGCACTGCTACCCGGAGGCGCCGGCTGGCGACCTGCACGCGCTGATCGCGGCATGGCTCCCCCTGACCTACGCGCTCAACGCGATCAACCGCAGCATGGGCGCCGCGGATGTCTATCCCTTCGTGCTCACGGCCCGGGTCCAGCGCAAGCTCGAATTCGTGGACCGTTGCGTGCAGGCGTGGCCCCACGAGACCTGACCGACCGCCCGGCACATCATCATTCGCCGCGTGCCGACGGCCTTCGCGACCGCCACGCAGCTCAGCCACGAGCAGCTGCTCGGCGCTCCGCTGCGCTGGCCGCGGCCCTCGGCGCTGGCCCGCGAGCTGAAGGTCACGCCGCCGAAGGCCGCCGAGGCCGCCCGCCAGCTCGAGCTGCACACGATCGGCGACCTGCTCGAGCACCTGCCGCGCGACCGCCGCCAGGCGCGCACGCTGTCGACGTTGATCGAGGGCGAGGGCGCGACGGTGCTCGTCGAGGTGCGCTCGATCGCCAGCCGTCCGGTGCGCCGGCGCGGGATGAAGCCGCTCGTCGAGGCGCAGGTCGCCGACGAGACCGGCATGGTGAAGGCGACGTTCTTCAACCAGCCGTGGCTCGCCGGCAGGTATCCGAAGGGCACCCGCCTCGTCCTGCACGGCAAGCTCGCCGGCCGCAACGCCTTTCGCGTCGAGGGTCACGCGCCGACCGCCCTGAGCATCGGCTCAGACCAGGAGGTGGCCCACTATCCGACGACGATCGGACTGTCCTCGACGCAGATCCTCGCGCTCGTACGCGAGCACCTGGACGCCGCGCATGATGCCACCGACCCGCTTCCAGCGCGGATGCGATGCGCGAGCCGGCTGCCCGATCGAGCCGCGGCCCTGCGCGCGGCGCACGCCGGCGATCTCGAGGGCGGGCGCCGCCGGCTGGCCTTTGACGAGCTGCTGCTCGCGCAGCTCTCGCTGCTGCAGCGCCGCGCGCGGCGACGCGCCGCGGGTCGCGCCGCGGCCCTGGATCGCGAGCCCGAGCTGTCGCGGCGCTGGCGCGAGCAGCTGCTGCCCTTCGAGCTGACCGGTGATCAGCGCGCGGCGATCGCCGTCCTGGATGACGAGCTCGCCCAGGAGCGCCCGATGCAGCGGCTGCTGATGGGGGAGGTCGGCTCCGGCAAGACGGTCGTCGCGCTGCACGCCATCCTGCGTGCCGTCGAGCACGACATGCAGGCGGTCTTCATGGCGCCGACGGAGGTGCTCGCCGAGCAGCACTTCGCCACGCTGCAGGCGCTGATGCCCGGCGAGGCGGTGCGCGTCGCGCTGCTGACCGGCTCGACGAGCGCCGCGCGGCGCGCGGACACGCTCGGCAAGCTCGCATCCGGCGAGCTGTCCTTCGCCGTCGGCACACACGCGCTGCTGGAGCCCGACGTCCTGTTCGACCGCCTCGCCGTCGTCGTCGTCGACGAGCAGCATCGCTTCGGCGTGGCCCAGCGCGCAACCCTGGACACCAAGGCGCAGGACGGCTTCGTGGCGCACGTGCTGCACATGACCGCCACGCCGATCCCGCGCACGATGGCCCTGCTGCGCTACGGCGACCTGGACATCACCGCGCTGCGCGAGCTGCCGCGCGGGCGTCGCCCGATCACGACGCACCTCGCCTCGACCGACGGCGAGCGGGCACGGGCCTACGAGCGCATCCGCGAGGAGCTCGACGCCGGGCGCCAGGCGTTCGTCGTCTGTCCGCTCGTCGAGGAGTCCGAGGCGCTGGCGGCGAAGGCCGCGACCGCCGAGTACGACCGACTGCGCGGCGGCGAGCTCGCCGACTATCGCGTGGCGCTGCTACACGGCCAGATGCGCCCGCGCGACAAGCAGCTGGCGATGGCATCTTTCGCGGCCGGCGACGCCGACGTGCTCGTCGCGACGACGGTCGTCGAGGTCGGCGTCGACGTACCCAACGCGACCGTCATGCTCGTCGAGGGCGCCGAGCGCTTCGGCATCAGCCAGCTGCACCAGCTGCGCGGGCGCATCGGCCGCGGCGAGCACCCGTCGATCTGCCTGCTGTTCGGCCCCAAGCAGTCGGCGCGCCTGCAGGCGCTGCAGCGCACGTCGGACGGCTTCGAGCTCGCTCAGGTCGACCTCGAGCTGCGCGGCGAGGGCGAGATCGCCGGCACGCGCCAGTCCGGTCTCGCGCAGTTTCGCTTCGCGCGGCTGCCCGACGACGCGGCGCTGGTCGAGGACGCGCGGACGCACGCGGAGCGGTTGCTACACGCCGACGGCGCGCTGGACGCCGCCGAGCACGTGCTGCTGGCCGACGCGCTGGCCGCCGCTCACGGCGACGCGCAGCTGCGGCCGCTGCCGGCGTGAGCTTTTAGATGAGGATCGTGGCGGGGATCCACGGCGGGCGACGGCTCGTCGCGCCCGCCGGCGACGCGACGCGTCCGACGAGCGACCGCGTCCGCGAGGCGCTGTTCAGCGTGCTCGGGACGAGGGTCGCAAGCGCCCGCGTGCTCGACCTGTTCGCGGGCAGCGGCGCGCTGGGCATCGAGGCGCTGTCGCGCGGGGCGGCGACGGCGGTCTTCGTGGACCGTTCCCCGGCCGCGATCAACGCGATCCGGGCCAACCTGCGGACGCTCGGCATCGAGGCCGACGTGCGCCGGATGCCGGCGCTCGGCGCCCTGCGCGCAGCGTCAAAGCGGTCGGAGGCATACGATCTGGTATTCCTCGACCCTCCCTACCAGCATTCCGCCGAGCTGGGGCGGGAGCTCTCAGAGGCGCTCGCCCCGGTCCTCGCGCCCGGCGCGCGCGTCGTCAGCGAGAGCGACCGCCGCGAGCCGCTGGAGCTCGTGTTCGGAATCTCCGATGAACGCCGTTACGGCGATACCGTCATCCGCATCCATGACACCTGACCACCGCATCGCCGTCTGCCCGGGCTCCTACGACCCGATCACGCACGGGCACCTCGACGTCATCTCGCGTGCCTCGGAGCTGTTCGACGAGGTCGTCGTGGGCGTCGTTGACACGCCGATCCGCAAGGGGTCCACGCTGTTCGGCGTCGAGGAGCGCCTCGCCTTCATCAGCGACGCGACCGCCCACCTGCCGGGAGTCCGCGCGGTCGCATTCTCGACGCTTGTCGTGGAGTTCGCGCGGGCACAGGGGTCCAAGGTCATCGTCAAGGGATTGCGCGCGATCTCGGACTTCGAGTACGAGTTCGAGATGCACCAGCTCAACCGGCTGCAGGCGCCCGACGTCGACACGCTCTACCTCATGGCCAGCCCCCAGTACAGTTTCCTGAGTTCTAGCGGCATCAAGGAGCTGGCGATGTTCGGCGGAGCGATCGATGGTCTCGTACCCGACCGTGTGGCTGCGCGCTTGAAGGAAGAGTTAGGCCGCTAGCGAACTGAGGGGTTGCTATGGACGTCCTGGTACTCATTGACAAGCTGGATGACTTGGTGCACAACGCCAAGCTCGTCCCCATGACGGGGCAGGTTCGCGTCGACAAGGACGAGATCTACGACATCCTCGACCAGATGCGCGCGACGATCCCCGAGGAGATCAAGCAGGCGCGCTGGATCGTCAAGGAGCGCCAGGAGATGCTCGCCGAGGCCAAGCGCGAGGCGGAGCGGATCGTCAAGGAGGCGCGCGAGAAGCAGAACCAGCTGGTCGGCCAGGAAGAGGTCACCAAGCAGGCCGAGCGCTCCGCGGAGGACATCGTCGAGGACGCTCGCGCACGCGAGCGCGAGATTCGCCTCGGCGCCGAGGACTACGCCGACGAGATCCTCAACACGCTCGAGGTCAACCTGTCGAAGTTCATCTCCGCCGTTCAGCGCGGCCGCGAGCGCCTGCAGGGCAAGGACGAGCCGGCCGAAGTCCGCTAGCCGGTCGCGTCTCGCCGGGCGCATGGCGAACGTGCCGGCGCTACGATCACCCTTCGAACCGACGGAGCGGGGGAAAGCACATGCGGGTCAAGCTCGTATCGCTTGAGGACGGCATCACGTCGTGCGGCTTTCGCAAGATGGCCGCCTTCGTCGCACGGATCAATCAGGACACGGAATCCTGCTACGTGTCGACGAACCGCTATCGCAGCATCCGAAACGGGCTGCGCGGCACGCTGGGCAGCGCCGGGTCGCTTGAGCCAGAGGACATCGATCTCGCGGCGCGCGACCTGATCAAGTCCGACCTCGTCGGCTTCTCGTCGATGACCGGCTATGCCGACCTGACGCGCAAGCTCATTACCCGCGTCAAGGAGCTGGATCCCTCGACCTACGTCATCTGGGGCGGGATCCACCCGATCATCCACCCGGAGGACGCGATCCTGTCCAACGTCGACGCGATCTGCGTCGGCGAGGGCGAGTTCGCCTTCCAGCAGCTTTACGACGAGCTTGAGGCGGGGCGCCGGCCGACGGACATCAAGAACTTCTGGTTTCGGGACGGAAACGGTGGCGAGGAGGTCATCCGCAACCACTTCCTGCCGCTGATGAGCCAGGACGAGATGGAGAGCCTGCCGTTTCCGCAGTATGGCGAGGGCGAGCTGATCTACCAGGCGGGCGAGGGCTTCATCCCGATGAAGCGCTCGGACTACATCGACAACGACGGCCTGAGCTACACGACGCTGTGGTCGATCGGCTGCCCCTTCCACTGCAGCTACTGCGGCAACACGAAGTTCATCTCCAACGACCCGAAGTACAAGCGCATCCGCCACCCCAGCGCGCGCTACATCATCGACGAGGTCAAGACCGCGCGTGCGCGCTTCCCGCACCTCAGCCAGGTCAGCTTCCACGACGACAGCTTCATGGCGATCCCCTATCGCCAGATCGAGGAGTTCGCCGAACTGTGGAAGGCCGAGCTCGACCTCCCGTTCGCGGTCTACGGCGTGATTCCCAACTACGTCAACCGCGACAAGTTCGAGCTGCTGACGTGGGCGGGCATGAACCGCATCCGGATGGGCATCCAGAGCGGCAGCCGCAACACGCTGGAGTTCTACAAGCGCCCGTCGCCACCGGAGAAGATCCTCGCCGCGGGAACGGTCAACGCGTCGTTCTCGCCGAAATACCACATCCCGCCGGCCTACGACATCATCACCGACAACCCGATCGAGTCGCGCTCGGACCTCAAGGAGACGTTGCAGCTGCTCTACGAGATGCAGCGGCCGTACACGATGTTCATCTACTCGCTGAAGGTCATCCCGAACACCGAGCTCGAGAGGGCGATGAAGGAGCGCGGCGTCGACATCGAGGAGATCTCGGCGTCGTTCATGTCGATCCCGCCGCGTGCCAACAACCTGCTGCTCTACCTGCTGTGCATCTGGCGCCCGCCGCAGTGGCTGTGGAAGCGCCTGCTGGGCCATGTGCGCGCGAGCACCGAGGAGCAGAAGCTCTATCCGCGCCTCGGCCACATCCTGCGCACCGCCTACCTGTCGCGCCGTGCGGTCAGCCACCTCGTGAAGATGGACTTCTCGGCGATCCCGGGACGCTCGGGCTACATCGCCTGGCGCATCGGCCTGATCGGCCTGTGGCGCAAGCGCTTCACCGCGCGCATGCCGCGACCGCCGCGTCCGGAGCGCGAGATCGCCAAGGACGTTCGCGCCGGCCGCATCGCGGCGTAGGCGTTCAGCTCGTCGACGACGAGGCGGAGTCGCTGCGCAGCTTGCCGCGCGACCACGCGGCGTAGGCCCGGCTGCTGGCGCGGGTCTGATCGGCGTCGGTGAGCTTGATGCCGATCCCGGTGCCCTGCTCCTGATCGATCAGCCCGACGTACTGCTCCTCGATCGAGCTGACGCCGACCAGCCGCGGCGGCGGATCGGCCTGCCACTCCGCCAGTTGGGCGAGCGCGCGGGCATGGACCTTGTCGCGCGTGAAGTACAGCTCGAGCTCGGCGTCGAGGGCGGACGGTGCGGAGGTGCGCACCCACCCGTCCGCTTCGGCCGCCGGATCGCCCGGGTCCAGCCACTCGACACGCTGGGCGCGGATCGCGACGTACAGCGGGGCCGTCGCACTCGAGTCCAGCACGGCGCGGATCGTGACGCCGTAGAGGGCCCCGTCGCGACGGACAGCCAGCTCTCCCATCTGCCCCAGGATAGTCCGAAGGTGTCAGCCGGGCGTGGCGGATGCGATGTGCTCGGCGAGCGCGGTCAGCGCGGCTCCCGCGCCCGCGCGAGCGTCGGCGCCTAGCGACGCGTGGCGCGCCAGGCGCGCACGTGCTCGGGCAGGGTGATCGCGTCCTGTTGCGGGTCGGGGCGCGGTTCGCCCGCCTGCAGGGCGAGCGGGAGCTCTCCGGCCCAGACGTCGAGCGCCAGGTCCTCGTCGTCGTCGACCGGCGGCCCGCTGCGCACCTTCGCCGAGACCTCGTCGAGCGCGAGTGCGAGCACCTGGGTGCCCTTCATCTCCTGGCGGCTCGGGGGGCGCACGTGCTCCCAGCGCCCCGGCACGAGCTGCTGCGTGAAGGCCCGCAGCGCGGACATCCGCTCGTCCTCGTCGCGGACGAGGGTCGCGCTGCCCAGGACCGTGACCGAGCGGTAGTTGGCGGAGTGGTGAAAGGCCGAGCGGGCAAGGACGATGCCGTCCAGCAGCGTCGCGGTGACCGAGCACGGCGCGCCCGTGGCGAGCGTGCGCACCATCCGGCTGGCCGTCGAGCCGTGCAGGTAGACGACGTCTGCGACGCGGGCGTGCAGCATCGGGATGACATAGGGCTGGCCGTCGTCGACGAAGCCGACGTGGCAGACGATCGCCTCGTCGAGGATCGCGTCGATCTGCTCGCGCTCGTAGACAGCGCGCTGCGGCGCTCGCCGGACGCGGACGCGCCGGCTGGTCGGGGTCGCGGGCATGCAGCGAGGCTACGAGCCCACTGGTCCTGATAACAGGACCACCAAGACGTGAGAACATCGCACCAGTGGAGCTCTTCGTCGACCTACGCCGCGGCAGCGGGCCGCTGCGCCGCCGCTTGGAGCACGAGCTGCGCGAGGGTGTCCGTGCCGGGCGCCTGCTGCCCGGCGCGACGCTGCCCTCGACGCGCGCGCTCGCCGCCCAGCTCCGGGTGTCGCGCGGCATGGTCGTCGAGGCGTACGCCCAGCTCGTCGCCGAGGGCTATCTTCGCGCCCGCCAGGGCGCCGCCACGACCGTCGCCCCGCGCGCCCGCGCGGGGGTGGCGGCCACATCGCCGGCCTCGACGGCCAGACCCGCGGCGCCGGTGGTCTACGACTTTCGCTACGGCACCCCCGACCTGTCGTCGTTTCCGCGCGCCGCTTGGCAGGCCTGCGGCGCCCGCGTCCTGCGCGCGCTGCCCGACGCGCGGCTGAGCTACGGCGATCCGCGAGGAGCGATCGAGCTGCGCGAGGCGCTCGCGGCATACCTCGGACGTGCTCGCGGCGTCGTCGCGCACCCCGACCGCATCGTCATCACGGGCGGAACGCGCCTGGGGCTGAGCCTTGTCTGGCATGTGCTGCGGGCCGCCGGAGCCGAGCGCGTGGCGGTCGAGGATCCGGGCTGGACGACGCAGCAGGCCACGGCTCGCGACGCGGGGCTCGATCCCGTGCCGGTGGCGGTCGACGGCGACGGGATGGCGGTGGGGGCGCTCGACGCGCTCGGCGTCGATGCGGCGGTCGTGACGCCCGCCCATCAATGCCCGACCGGCGCGCTGCTCGCGCCCGGGCGGCGCACCGCACTGCTGGAGTGGGCGCGTGCCGGCAACCGCGGGGTCGTCGAGGACGACTACGACGCCGAGTACCGCTACGATCGCGATCCGGTCGGCGCGCTGCAGGGAATGGCGCCCGATCACGTCATCTACGCCGGCTCGGCGAGCAAGACGCTGGCGCCGGCGTTGCGGATCGGCTGGTTGGTGCTGCCGGCGCCGCTGGCGCACGCCGCCGGCGCGCGCAGGGCGGTCGCCGACCGGGCGGAGTCGCTGCTGACACAGCTCACGCTCGCCGACCTCGTCGCGCGCGGCGACCTCGACCGCCACCTGCGCCGCATGCGACGGCGCTACCGCTCGCGCCGCGACGCGCTCGTGACGGCCGTCGCCGCCGAGCTGCCGGGCGCGCACGTCGAAGGCATCGCGGCGGGACTGCACGCCGTGGTGCGCATGGCGCCCGGAGTCGACGAGGCTCGCACGGTGCGTGTGGCGGCCGAGCGCGGCATCGCGCTCGATGGGCTTGCGGCGTTTCGCCAGGGCGAGGCCTCGGCGGACCCGGCACTCGTGCTCGGCTACGCGAACATGACCGAGCAGGCGATCACCCGGGGCGTCGCCGAGCTGGCTCGGGCGATTCGCTGACCGGCGGCGCGCGACGCGCGGGCCCGAGAGGCCGCCCCGCGCGGCGGCCGTCGCGGGTCGGCGGTCAGGCGGCTTCGCGCAGGCCCGCGAGGCTGGGCTCGTCGCCGAGACTGCGCATCGCCCGCTCCTCGAGCTGGCGGGTGCGCTCGCGGCTGACTCCGAGCTCGCGGCTGGTGGCCTCGACGGTCCGCTCGCGGCCGTCGCGCAGTCCGAAGCGCAGCTCGACGACGTTGCGCTCCTCGAGCGTCAGTCGGCCGAGGGCCTGCGCGACGGTGCTCTCAAGCTCCGTCGACACGGCCTGCTCGCTGGGGTCCGGCCCCTCGCTGGCGATGAAGTCGCCGAGGTGGCTGTCGCCCTCGTCGCCGATGGGGACGTCGAGGCTCGTCACGACGCGCCGCGCCGCGCGCAGCGCGTGGACGTCCTCGATCGTCATCTCGGCCGCGTCGGCGACCTCCTGGTCGGAGGGGTCGTGAGACAGCCTCGCTGTCAGCTCGCGTTCGACGCGCGAGAGCTTGCGCTCGCGCTGCTCGATGTGCGACGGCAGGCGGATCGTCCGCGACGTGTTGGCGAGGCCGCGCTGGATGCTCTGACGGATCCACAGCGTGGCATACGTCGAGAACTTGAACCCCTTGCGCCAGTCGAACTTCTCCGACGCGCGGATCAGGCCGAGCGTGCCCTCCTGGACGAGATCGCCGAGTGGCAGCCCGAGACCCTGGTAGCGGCGCGCCTGCGAGACGACGAGGCGCAGGTTGGAGTTGATCATCCGGTCCTTGGCGTCGACGTCACCCCGCTCGATGCGCTTGGCGAGCTCGACTTCCTCGGCCGCGGTCAGCAGTGCGTGGCGCGACGCCTGGTTGAGGAAGATCTGCAGCGAGTCGGAGGCCGCCTCGGCCTGCGCCCGGCGCTCTGTGCGCACGCTCTCCGCTGCCGTGGCACGACGCGGCGCCCGCTTGGCGGTGGTGTCGTGATCGCCTCGGCGGCGGCTCTGCGTGGGTGTGGTTGTCCTGGCCATGCGTTCCCTTTCGGACGGATCGGGGCGACTCGGCTCGCCGCGTGCCAGCTTCGATACCCGCACACGCTCGGAACAAGGGTGAGCTGAGCTTCGGAGAGGCCGGTCGAGCGAACGGGGTACTACCCGCACGTCGCCGACGGGAATAGTAGCAGATAGTTGCGTGAGCAACAACGCCTTGTACCGCCCAGGCTCCAGCGGGGTGGCGTGGCCGCTTCAGGAGCCCTCGAGGACTTCGTCACGGCCGTTCGGTCTGCCCCGAGATCGCCATGATCCCGCGCGCCACGCTCGCGGCGAGCGCATCCGGACGGCGATCGTCGATCGTCGTCCTGGACCGCGTCCCGCGCGTGGTCAGCGTGCTGTCGGATGGCGCGCGTCGCCGCGTGACGATGCTCAGCGTCCGCGCGTCACTCGCGGGCGCCGTCTCCCCGAGCGTCACGAGCAGCTGCCGGTCGCCGCGTCGAGCGAGGGCCGAGCGGATCGCGGCCGGGGCACTCTTTTCTGCTCGCGTCAGGCGCGCGCGCCCCAGTTGCGCGGCAGCCAGCGCCGCGCTCGCGCGGCCCGTGGCCGCGTCGATCACCGTCACCCGCGTGCCCGGTGCGTGGTTCTCGGACAGCCACGTGCCGAGGGTACGCAGCTCGCGCGCACGCCGAGCGCCGTCGTAAGTGTCGTCGAGGACGAGCGCCACGGTCACGGGCCGTACCCTCTCGGGCGCGCCCGACAGGCGTGGCATCCCGACCCCGACTCCCGACGTCCCGCCCGCGCCCTGCGCCTGTGCCTGTGCCGAGCGCTCGCCCGCGCCAGCGCCGGACCGCTGATCGTCGCCGGCGCTCAGCAGCGCAGCGACGGCGAACGGCAGCGTCAGGGCCAGCAGCGCGAGCAGCAGGCGACGGGGCAGGCGAAGCCGCAAGCGGATGTCGGGCAGCCATCGCAGCGCGCCGGCGATCGCCGCGGCCAGCCCGCGCATGCTCGCGCCGAGCTTCGCCGCGAATGCCGACAGGGCGCGAGCGAGGGTCGGGTCGCGCAGGAGAGCGTCGAGCTGGTCCAGCAGGAGGGCGAGGCCCGACAGCTCGCGGGACGCGGCGGCCGGCTCGGCCTCGGCGACCGGCGCGGTCCTGTTCTCGGCTTCGCCGTCGACCGCGACACCGGCAGGCCGCGCTGCGTCGTGGACCGCACGCCGGCCGGGCGGGGTCGCCGGGGCCGCGGCTCGTGCGGGACCCGGTCCGCGCCTGCCCGCGCCCGCCCGGCGCTGGGGGGCGGCGCGTGGCCCGCCCGAGCCGGCGCGTGGGCCGCTCACCGCTGCGGGCTCTTCGGTGCGGCGAGGTTGCGGCCGAGCAGCTCGGCGATCAGCGCGTCGACGTCGGCGAGCTTGTCGGGGACGGTGAGCCCGCTGTCGGTCGCCAGCGCCGCCTGCGCGTCATGGGCGTCGCCGACCTCGGGTGCCAGCGGAAAGCGCGTCGACTCGCGCGGCTTCCACGTGCCATAGAGCCGCGGAAACTCGTCGGCGCGGCGCAGGAACGCGATCTCGGGGTGCAGCACGGCCTCCTGGCGCATCTGGCGCTTGGCGTTGGCGACCGTCGTGGCGATCTCGGCGCGCTGGGCGACGAGCGTTCCGACCTCGGCCGCCAGCTTCGCTCGGATGCGGTCGCGATGCTCCAACGTCGCGGCATCGCGGCGACGACGGCGCTCGCGCGCGTCACGGGAGGGATCGACGAGCAGGTACGCGACGCCGATGCCCAGCAAAAAGACCGAGGCCGAGACGAGGAAGTACACGCCGGGTTCGCTGCCGACCGTGGTCGGCTGCTGGGCGAGCTGCTGCGCGGCGGCGCCACGCGCCCCCGCGGCCTGGTTGGCCTGCTGGCGAGCGGTCGCGGCGTTGTTGGCGGTCGTGCGCGCGCTCTGCACGCCGTACCACAGGCCCAGGCCGGTGACGATGATCGCCAGCGCGGCGGCGTAGCGTGCCGCCCTGGACAGCTCGCGCTCCAGCAGTCGCCGGCCGCCGTCATCCGCGGGTCGCGGGTCGCGGGCATGGGCCAGACGCAGGTTCTTGCCGGTGGCCTTCTGGCCGACGGCGATGAGCAGCGCGATGACGATCGCCGACAGGGCCGGCGCACCCTCGCGCAGCAGCGCCGGGTCGCTCTCGCGGAAGCGTGCGAGCTCGCGAAAGCCGTCGTAGGCGAACAGCGCCTCGGCGATGCCGACGGCGAAGAACAGCGCCAACAGCCCGCCGCCGGCGGCCAGGCGCGCCGACATGCGCCCGCGCCGCGTGTCGGCGGGCGGCGGGGCCGCGGCCTCGCCGGGCAGCGTGCGGATCTCGTCGGCCGCGGCGCTCGCCTTGATGAGATCGTCGTCCAGCGCGCGCACACGGACCGCGCGCTCCATCAGCGGGCCGAGGCGCGCGCCGATGGCATGGTCGGCGTGCTGCGCGATGCTCTCGGCGACGAGCTCGCCGCGGACGCGGTCGGCGTCGTCGCGCGGATGCGCGCCACCGGTTCGCGCGCCGTCGGCGATGTCGTCGGCGGGGTCCGTGCCATCGGCGATCGGGCGCTCGGGCTGCTCGGACACCTCGGTCGGCTCGCCGATTGGCGAGATCGCCAGCAGCGGCGGGGGCAGGGTGGGGGAGTGCTCGTCGTCGGTCATCCGGTGCTCCTCGCCTGGGTCACAGCTCGGTGGTCGTGACGCAGCGCGCCGCGCCCGATCGTTCGCACGCCGTCTTCCAGATCGCGACGAGCGCGTCCGTGCGGCGGGCGCTCTGGTTCACGCGGTCGGGCAGCCGCCCGAGCCCCGCGACCTGCAGGACGTCGACGCCGCCGGCGCTGCCGATCAGGTCGCCGAGCTCGGCGCCGAGCTTTGCCGGGTCACCGCCCGCGTCGACGGCGCTTGAGAGCTTCAGCTGGTCGCTGGCCTGCACGCCGTCGGAGACGAGCGTGAGCGCCTTGGCGCCCGATCGCGATGTCAGCGACTGCAGCCCGTTGCGTACGGCGCGCGCGATGTCGGACGTGCCGCCCCGTGTCAGCTCGCGCACCCGACCGCGCAACGCCGGATCATCGATCGTGACCCCGAGGGCGCTGTCGAGGGTCGTCGCGAGCGCGTTGCGCAGCGCCTGCTCCTGCGGCCCCCGGCGCGTCTCGTCGGCCTGCTTGAGGGTCTGCACGTCGTCGTCATAGATGACCTCGACGGCGTTGGCGTCGCCGGCGAAGACGAACATCCGCAGGTGCCCACCCGACGTGATGGTCTGCTCGGCTGCGCGCAACGCGGTGGAGCTGACGTCCCGAGCCAGGGCCATGTCGGCGATGGCGCCGGTCGCGTCGACGGCGATGACCGTGTTGACGGCACAGCTGGCGTCCGCCTGGATGGCGCCCGGCGCCGACCCCGGCTTGGCGACGCACGCGGAGTCCGCGCCGCCGCCGCAGCCTGTCAGGGCGAGGGCGGCGACCCCGCCGAGCACGGCGAATCTGGTTCGGCGGGTTCTCATGCGCGCGGCGGTCCCCACGATCTGCTGGAACGGGCGTCTGCGAATGGTAGATACCCAACGGCGTCGTCATGCATGGTTCGGCGCGGCAGCACTCGCGGGTACAACGTCCGGAGGCGATATCCCTTCGAACACGAGGTGACGCGATGGACCGATCAGCTCCGCAGCGCAAAGCCCCTCCGCACGACGACGAGGCGGTCGAGCCCCTTGGCCCGTTCACGCCCGACGATCAGACGCCGGCCGGAGACACGCCCGAGGCTCACGACGAGGTGAGCCCGCACGACCTTCCCGCGGACAATCCGGGGCGGGCGGAGGCCGAGCGCCTTGCCGGCGGCTCGGATGGCACGACGGGCGGCAACATCTGAACGGGCGGTGCGAACCTCAGCGTGCGGTTTCGCGGAGAGGTGGGGGACAGCGACGGGCGGCAACCTTGGTCGTACAGTGCCCGCGATGGCGCTGCACGACATCGAAGCCGTGGAGGTCGAGTTTCCGGGTCGCTCGCGAGGGCCGGTGGGCGGCATCCTCGTCCGGATCGCGATCGCGGTCGGGCTCGTGACGTTCGTCGCGGCGTTGACCTATCTCGGCCGTGCCGGCTACATCGATCCCGAGGACGACTCGGTCAGCCTGCTCGACGCCTTCTATTACTCGACCGTCAGCATCACGACGACCGGCTACGGCGACATCCGGCCCGTCACGGACATGGCTCGCTTCCTGACGACCGTGCTCGTCACGCCCGCACGGATCCTCTTCCTCATCCTGCTCGTCGGGACGACGCTTGAGATCCTTGCGCAGCGAAGCCGCGATGCCTACCGCCGCCTGCGATGGAGGAACACCTTGACCAATCACGTGATCATCTGCGGCTTCGGCGTCAAGGGGCGCAGCGCGCTCGACACGCTGCTGGCGCACGGCGTCGCGCGCGAGGAGATCGTCGTCATTGACGACGACGCCGAGGCGCGCCGGCGCGCGACAGCCGCCGGCCTGACGGCGCTCGCCGGCAGCGCGGCGTCGACCGATGTGCTGGAGGAGGCGGGCGTGCGGAGCGCGCGCTCGGTGGTCGTGGCCGTCAGCCGCGACGACAGCGCCGTACTGACGACGCTGACCGTGCGCGAGCTGAACCCCGACGCGATCATCGTCTCCGCGGTGCGTGAGGGCAAGAACGCCCACCTGCTGCGCCAGAGCGGCGCGACATCGGTGATCACGTCGGCCGAGGCGTCCGGCCGGCTGCTGGGCTTCGCCGTGCAGCAGCCGAAGGTCGCCGAGGTGCTGGAGGACCTGATCACGCTGGGCCAGGGGCTCGACATCGCCGAGCGTGCCGTCGAGGAGGAGGAGGCCGGCCCGTGCGCGGCGCTCTCGATGCCCGGGCCGATCGTCGCCGTGATCCGCGGGGAGGAGCTGATGCGCTTCGACGACCCGCGAGCGAGGGAGGTACAGCCCGGCGATCGCGTGGTGTACCTGCACAGCAACCGCCACAAGAGCGAGCGCGAGCCGGCATGACGCCGGACCGCGTGGCGCGCGTGCTGTTCGTCTGCATGGGCAACATCTGCAGGTCGCCGACGGCCGAGGGGGTGATGCGGGGGCTCGTCGCCGAAGCGGGGCTCGGCGACCGCGTCGAGCTCGACAGCGCCGGCACCGGCGCCTGGCACGCCGGCTCGTCGCCGGACCCGCGAGCGACGGATGCAGCCGCCCGGCGCGGCATCCGTCTTGCGAGCGCGGCGCGGCAGGTTCGCCTCGCGGACTTTGACGCGTTCGACCTGATCGTGGCGCTCGACGGGGCCAACGCGCGCGACCTGCGCCGCCTGGCGCCCGACGCTGCGGCTGCTGGGAAGGTGCGTCTGCTGCGCGAGTTCGATCCGGCCGGTGGCGCCGATCTCGATGTCCCGGATCCGTACTACGGCGAGGACGACGGCTTCGGCCATGTGCTCGACCTCGTGGACGCCGCGTGCCGCGGACTGCTCGACGAGCTGCGTGCGGATGTCGGCGCTGCGTGACGCCGTGTCCGGCGCGCTGGGACGCCGCGTCGGCGACCTGCGCTCTGTCGCGGGCGGTGACCTCAACGACGCGTTCGCCGCCGAGCTGCAGGACGGCGGCCGGGTGTTCGTCAAGACCTCCGCCGATGCGGCGCCCGGCGCGTTCACGCGCGAGGCCGAGGGGCTGGCATGGCTGGCCGAGCCGGGCGCCCTGGCCGTCGCGCGGGTGCTGGCGGTCGCCGACGAGCCGCCGTCGCCGCGGTTCCTCGCGCTGGAGTGGATCGACCGGGGATCGCCGCGCGCTGCAACCGACGAGCAGCTCGGCCGCGGTCTGGCGGCCCTGCATGCTGCGGGCGCGCCGTCATTCGGCGGCGACCACGACATCGTGCTCGGACCGCTGACGCTGCCCAACGCGGCGGCCGCCGGCTGGCCGGAGTTCTATGCGACCCGCCGGCTGGCGCCGCTGGCACGCATCGCAGCAGATCGCGGCGCCCTGCCCGCGGGGGCCCTGGAGTTGCTCGACCGGCTGGTGGGCCGCCTCGATGACCTGTGCGGCCCGGATGAGCCACCAGCGCGGCTGCACGGCGATCTGTGGACCGGCAACGTGCTGACCGACGGCGATGGGCGACCCTGGCTGATCGACCCCGCGCCATACGGCGGTCATCGTGAGGTCGATCTCGCGATGCTCTCGCTGTTCGGCTCGCCGGGTGCGGGCTTGCATGCCGCCTACCGTGAGGCCACGCCGCTCGCCGACGGCTATGAGGACCGCGTCGCGCTGTGGCAGGTCATGCCATTGCTCGCGCACGCCGCGCTCTTCGGTGGCGGCTGGGGAACGTCGGCGGTGTCGGCGATGCGGCGCTACGTGGGTTAGACGGAAGCTTTCACGAGGCCCGGTTCTCAGTGTTTCTGGGGCCGGGCCTTCTTTTTCGGGGTGAGTCAGAGCAGCCGGAGGAACTCGTCGCGGCTGATTCCAGCGTCCTTGAGGATGCCGGCCACGAGTGGTCGCTTGAGGTCACCCGGGTGGTTTGGAACCGTGATCAGCCTCGCGCTGTCCGGATGCGTGAAGACTTGATGTGCTCGCGCGTGTTCGTGGGGAGCGGTCTACCGAGCTCATCGAGGGCGTCGAGGTAGGCAGCGATCGCCTCCCGCGTGTTTGTCAGCGCTTCGTCGCGAGTTTCACCTTGGGTCCAGCAACCCGGAAGATCCGGCACCGACACGACGAAGCCACCATCCTCCACAGCTTCCAGTACGACATCGAATTCGCGTTCGGCTGCCACGCGGTCAGGATACGCCAGCCGGAGCGCCGACAGTCCCGCGATGACGTCGCGCTCACCAGACGTGGCCCTCGCGCCAGTCGCAGGTCAGCTCCCGCGTCGCATCGAGGACGACCGCGACGGGGAGCACGTAGACGGAGCCGTCGTCGTCTGGGGTGCGCTCGACGCCGGCCGGGCTCAGCACCGAGGTCGGTCCGGACCACCGCTGCCACCCGCGCCCCTCGTAGAAGCGGGCGGCCGAGGCCGTGCTGTTCAGCGCTCCGAGGTCATATCCGCCGCGCACGACCTGCTCTAGCGCCTCCAGCAGCGCCGTGCCGTGGCCCCGGCCGCAGAGATCGGCGCGCACGCCCACGCCCTCCACATAGCCCGTGCGAAGCGCTTGGCCTTCGTATAACAACCGTCGCTGGACCAGCGACGCGTGTCCGACGAGCTGCGTGTCCTCCCATGCCAGCGCGTGCATCCCCCCGCGAGCGTGTTCCCAGTCCTGATCGGTGAACTCGCCGCCGAAGACCTCGACGAGCAGCCGCTGTGCGGCGTCGAGCGTCGTGGCGTCGAGGTCGGCCGTGTGAGCGGTACGGACCGCGCTCATCGCTCGAGGCTACGGCTGGCCGCCGTCTCCGCCCGGCACGCCGGTGTTCGTGGAGTACTTCGGCTGGATCTTCATCTCCGGGCGGAAGGACTGCACGGCCTGCGCGACGGCGATCGCGGACTCCGAGAAGCCCGTCGCGATGAGCTTGAGCTTGCCCTCGAAGGTCGTGATGTCGCCGCACGCCCAGACTCCGGGCAGGTTGGTCTTCATGACGCCGTCGACGACGATCGCGCCCTTGGAGATCTCCATGTCCCAGTTCTTCAGCGGGCCGAGCGCGGTCTTGAAGCCGAGCTGCAGGAGGATCGCGTCGACCTCGATCTCGATCTCGATCGTGTCGTCCTCGGAATGAAACAGGCGCACGCGCTCGATCGAGCCGTTGCCCGAGACCTCGCGGACCTGAAACGGCACGTGCAGGTCGACGTGGCCGTCGTCGGCGGCCTGCATGACCTGGTTGACGGTCAGCTCGTGCGCGCGAAAGCCCTCGCGGCGGTGGCACAGCGCGATCGACTCGGCGGTGTGCAGGAGGTTGACGACCCAGTCACAGGCCGAGTCGCCGCCGCCGATGATGAGCACCTTCTTGCCGGCGAACTCCGACTTCGAGCCGACGAGGTAGTGCACGCCGCGGCCCTCCCACGGAGACAGGTCATAGCCGGGCAGCTTCTTGGGCTCGAAGGCGCCGTGGCCGCCGGCGATGATCACCGCGCGGCTGCGCAGCTCGGGGAAGTCGGGGTTGTTCGTGCGCAGGACGATGATCTCGTCCTCCCAGTCGATCGACTCGATCGTCGTCTCGAGGTGCACCGGGACGTCGAACTGCTCGAGCGCCTGGCGGCGCAGCGACTCGACGAGGTCCTTCGCCAGCACTTTCGGGTGGCCGGGCACGTCGAAGATCCACTTCTCGGGATACAGCGCCGTCAGCTGGCCGCCGATCTGCGGCAGCGAGTCGACGATCCGCGAGGATGCCTCGCGCATGCCGGCCCAGAACGCCGTCGACAGCCCCACCGGGCCGGCGCCGATGACGGTGATGTCGCGAAGCTCGCCCGCCTGCTCCGACGGCATCGTTCAGCGAACCTCGGCGGCGACCGGCTCGCCGTCCAGCGCCGCCAGCGCGCGCTCGACGGACGCGCTGATGCAGGTGAACGTCGGCGTGTCGCGCTTGGTGTACAGCGACGACTCGGTCGTGCGCAGCCGCTGGACGAGATCCAGGAACGAGCCGGGGTCGTCGGTCTCGAACGCGACGACGAACTCTTGGTCGTCGAGGCCGAAGGAGTAGGAGGTGTTGAGGTCGATGTCCGGGTACTCGCGCCCGAGCCTGATGTGCTCCTGCATGATGCGCCAGCGCTCGTCGGCGTCCAGCGCGTACCACGCCCGGGTCTTGACGAAGGGGTAGACGAAGAGGTACTTGGCGTGCGCGGGCCTGACCTCCAGGCGCGACTCGTCGGAGTACTCCGAGACCTTCGTCATCGCGAGGTACGAGTACGGGATCTGCGCCCACTTCATCAGGCCGCTCTGCGCCAGCACGACGTGGAACTCGTGGATGCGGTCGAGGTTCTGCGCCTGGGAGAGCAGCATCAGATCGGTGTCGCCGCGGGTGCCGATCGTCGAGAACGCGCGCAGCAGATGACCGTCGGAGAAGTCCGCGCAGGCCGCGGCGAACTCGCGCTTGTGCTCCCGGCGCTCGTCGGCGTCGAGGCGCCGCCAGCTCGCATCGAGCTTGAGGAAGGTGTACTTCACGAAGTGACGCGTCGGCACGATCAGACAGGATAGGCAACGGCGATGCCCGTTCTGACCCACGCGCCGCGGATCGCGGCCACCGTCGCACTCGTGCTCACGCTGATCGGTCTGGCCACGGCGCCCGCGGTCGACGCGCGGCCGTCAAGGGCGGTGCTCGCCTTCCTGCCCGCCGGCGGCGACGGCAACCCTGCCCCGGTGCTGGACCGCCTCGAAGCACGCGCGCAGCTCTCGATCGGGCTCGTCAGCGCGACGCAGGGGCGCTTCACCCCCGAGCAGGCGGTGCTCGACATCTCCGCGGGGTCGCGGACGTCGCAAGCCGTCTACGAACCGAAGAGCCCCCCGGACCTCGAGCTCATCCCCGCCGGCAACGGCGGCGGCTTCATCTTCGGCTGGAGCCGCGCGCGCGAGCGTGCGGACACGGCGCTGGCCGACATCCGGCCCGGCCTGCTGGCAAGCCAGATCCCGGGCGGCGCGGCCTTCGCCGGCGTGCGCAGCCGCAGGAATCTCGAAGCGGTGGTCGCGGCCGACCGCGACGGCGACATCGCCGCGCTCTCACTCGGAACATCTGCCAGCCTCGCACAGCGCGTGGGCCGGCTGCTTGAGCGTCACCGCTTCGTCGTCGCGGGCCTGCCGACCGCGGATAAGGGAGACGCCGTGCTCGACGAGCTGCTGCGCGACCGCCGGCCCGAGGATCTGCTGATCGTCATGCAGACGCCGCCGCGGGCCTCTGTGCCGCAGCTGCTGCCGGCGGGTGCGGTGCTCGCCGACGCCGGCGCGGTCGGCCTGCTTGCGTCGCCGACGACCCGCCTGGATGGGATCGTGGCCGCGATCGACCTGCCGGTGACGATTCTGCGCGGACTGGACCTGAAGGTGCCGGCCGGGGTCAAGGGCCAGCTGATTCACGTCGACGCCACGCGCGACGCCGCCGGGCTGCGGACGCTCGAAGCGCGACTGCGGGTCGTCAGCGGGCGCCGCGCGCCGACGATCTTCGCCCTGCTGTTCACGTGGGCGGCGCTGATTCTGGCGCGCGGCGTGCTGTCGGATCGCCGGGGGGTCAGTGCCGGACTGCGGATCGGTGGGCTGGCGATGCTGTGGGTCCTGCCGGTGCTGCTGTTCACCGGCTGGCTTGCGCCGGGGCGGCTGGCGGAGGTCGTCACGATCGTCGCCGGCTGCTTCGGCCTCGCGGTCCTGTGCGACCGCTTCGTGCGCTGGCCTCGGGCGCCGCTGGTTCCGGCGGCAGTGGCCGTCGTCGCCTACGGCGCCGATCTCGCGTTCGGATCGCAGCTGATCATCCGGTCCCTGCTGGGCGTCAACCCGCGCTCGGGCTCACGCTTCTACGGGCTGGGCAACGAGCTCGAGTCCACGCTGGTGGTCCTGCTGCTCGTCGGCCTTGCCGCGGCGCTCATGCGCCGAGCGGACATCGAGGGTCCGCCCGCGCCGTTCGGCGCCGGGCCGGGCCGTTCGCGTCGCGCCGCGGCGATCGTCGCGACCGCCGGCCTCGTCGCGTCGGTGTTCGTCGGCGCGGGCCAGCTCGGCGCCGACGTCGGCGGTGTCATCACGTTCGGCGCGGGCATCGCGGTGATGACGGTCCTGCTGCTGCCGGGCAGACTGTCGCGGTGGGTGATCGGCCTCGCGCTGCTGACGCCGGTCGCGGCGATCGCAGGCCTCGCAGCGCTCGACCTGGCGACGGGCGGCGACGGGCACTTCACGCGCACGATCCTGCAGGCCGATGGCCCGGGGGCCCTGTGGGACGTCGTCGTACGCCGCTACACGCTTGCCTTCAACGTCCTGATGTCGGGAGCGATGCCGTTCATCGCGATCCTCACGATCCTGTCGATCGTCTACGCCACGCGCTATCGCGAGCGGATCTTCGCGCCGCTGCGCGGCTCGCCGGTCTGGCGCGCGGCGCTCGTCGGCGGGTTGACGGCCTCGATCGTCGGAACGCTGTTCAACGACTCCGGCCCGATCCTGCTGGTCTTCGGGACGTTCGTCCTCGCGTGCGTGACGGCGTACCTACGCGCAGGACCACGGTCCGCTGACGAGGCCTCTACGATGCCGTGATGCGCATCGCGCTGGTGTCTCCGTACTCATGGACGTACCCCGGGGGCGTGACACGTCATATCGAGGCGCTTGCCGAGCAGTACCTGGCCGCCGGACACGACGTGCGCGTGCTCTCGCCGGTCGATCCCGACGACCGCGTCGCGGCGCGCCTACACCGCGGAGCGCGGCCGCGGC
>Ga0136625_1000013_pt1 | contig 37244 bp, 34 predicted proteins | sample AntDrymUQ4832306_2_FD_104672 | JGI IMG/M metagenome (GOLD analysis project Ga0136625, IMG submission 104672) | Polar desert sand microbial communities from Dry Valleys, Antarctica - metaG UQ483 (23.06) | ecosystem: Environmental > Terrestrial > Soil > Desert | place: Antarctica: Dry Valley...
TCGGGCGTGGCGACCTTGCCGCTGCCGATCGCCCAGATCGGCTCGTAGGCGATCGTGATCTGCGCGATCTGCTCGGACGTCAGGCGCTCCAGGCCCTCCTGGACCTGATGGCGCAGCTTGCGCTCGGTGTCGCCACGCTCGCGCTCCTGCTCGGTCTCACCGACGCAGAGGATCGGATGCAGACCGGCGTCCAGCGCGCTGACGAGCTTGTGCGACAGCGCCCGGTCGGTCTCGTTGAAGTACTCGCGGCGCTCGGAGTGCCCGAGCACGACGCCGTGGACGTCGACCTCGGTCAGCATCGCCGCCGTGATCTCGCCGGTGAATGCGCCCTTCTCGGCCTCGTGCATGTTCTGGGCGAACACCTCGACGCGCGAGCCGCGCGTGGAGTCGACCATCGCCTGCAGGTCGGTGAACGGGACGCAGATCGCGACGTCGACGCCATCGATCGACGAGACGCGCGGCAGCAGCGCCTGGATGTGGTCCTCGGCGTCGGCGACGGTCTTGTGCATCTTCCAGTTGCCGGCGATGAACGGCGTGCGAGCCATCAGGAGAGCACCTCCAGTCCGGGCAGCGCCCTGCCTTCGAGCAATTGCATCGAGGCGCCGCCGCCCGTCGACATGTGCGTGATCTGCTCGTCGAGGCCGAACTGCGCGACCGCGGCGGCGGAGTCGCCACCGCCGACGACCGTGACGGCGTCTGATGCCGCGACGGCCTCGGCGACCGCGCGCGTGCCGCTCGCGAACGGCGCCAGCTCGAAGGCGCCCATCGGGCCGTTCCAGAACACCGTGCCCGCCGACGCGATCTCCGCGGCGTAGAGCTCGGCGGTCCGCGGGCCGATGTCGAGGCCCATCAGGCCGTCGGGCACGTCGATCTCGTCGCAGGCGATCGGCTCGGTGTCGGCGGAGAACTCCGCCCCCAGCACCTGGTCGACCGGCAGTCGCAGCTTGCCGGCGCCCTGCTTCAGGGCACGCGCGGCGGGCTCGACGCCCTCCGCCTCGCAGAGCGAGCCACCGACGTCGTGGCCCTGGGACGCAAAGAACGGGTAGCTCATCGCGCCACCGATGAGGATCGTGTCGGCGACCTCCAGGAAGGCGTCGATGACGCCGATCTTGTCGGTCACCTTGGCGCCGCCGACGATCGCCACGAGCGGGCGCTGGGGATCGGCCAGGATCCCCGCGAGCGTCTGCACCTCGCGCTGGAACAGCCGCCCCGCGGCCGAGCGCTCGACGTGCTCGACGACGCCGACGGTCGAGGCGTGCGCCCGGTGCGCGGCACCGAACGCGTCGTTGACATAGAAGTCCGCCAGCGCGCCGAGGCGCGCCGACAGGTCGGGGTCGTTGGCCGTCTCGCCAGGCTCGTAGCGGATGTTCTCGAGCATGACGACGTCGCCGTCGGGCACCGAGTCCAGGTCGGGCGCCAGCGCGACCTCGGTGCCCAGCAGGCCGGCGAGGTGCTCGGCGACGGGTCGCAGGGAGAACTGCTCCTCGCGCTCCTTCGGGCGCCCGAGGTGCGAGACCAGCAGCAGCCTCGCTCCGGCGCCGCGCAACTCCTCGATCGTCGGCAGCGCGGCGCGGATGCGCGCGTCGTCGGCGACCTCGCCGTCGGACAGCGGCACGTTGAAGTCCACGCGCACGAGGCCGCGCAGGCCGCTGACGTCGCCGAGATCGTCGAGCGTCCGCACCGTCAGAGAACCTGCTGCAGGACGTCCACGCAGCGGTTGGAATAGCCCCATTCGTTGTCGTACCAGCTGACGACCTTCACCAGCGTTCCCTGCATCACGCTCGTCAGCAGGCCGTCGACGATCGAGGAGTGCGGGTTGCCTGCGATGTCGCCGGAGACGATCGGGTCCTCGGTGTACTGCAGGATCCCCTGAAGCGGTCCCGAGGCGGCCGCCGAGAACGCGGCGTTGATCTCCTCGACGGTCGTCTCGCGCTGGGCGACGAACGTCAGGTCGACCATCGATCCCGTCGGGACCGGGGCGCGGACGGCGAAGCCGTGCAGGCGGCCGTTGAGCTCAGGCAGGACAAGGCCGACGGCCTTCGCGGCCCCGGTCGACGTCGGCACGAGGTTGATCGCGGCGGCGCGGGCGCGGCGCAGGTCGCCGTGCGGCCCGTCCTGCAGATTCTGGTCGGCGGTGTAGGCATGGATCGTCGTCATCAGGCCGTGCTGGATGCCGACGGCCTCGTGGATGACCTTGGCGAACGGCGCCAGGCAGTTCGTCGTGCAGGACGCGTTGGAGATCACGTCGTGAGAGTTCTTGTCGTAGCGGTCGAAGTTCACGCCGAGCACGACGGTGATGTCCTCGTCGGTCGCGGGAGCGGAGACGATGACCTTCTTCGCGCCGGCATCCAGGTGCTTCGCGGCACCGGCCCGCTTCGTGAAGAGGCCGGTGGACTCGAGCACGACGTCGACCCCGAGATCGCCCCATCCGAGGTCGCCCGGGTCGCGCTCGGCCATAACGATGATCTCCTTGCCGTCGACCATCAGGCCGTTCTCCGACAGCTCGACGCTGCCAGGGTAGGGGCCGAGGATCGAGTCGTAGCGCAGCAGGTGCGCCAGTGTCGCGTTATCCGTCAGGTCGTTGAGGGCGACCCATTCGATGTCGGCGCCGGCCGCGTGAGCGGCGCGGAACACGTTACGGCCGATACGGCCAAAGCCGTTGATTCCAACGCGTACGGGCATACTCGATACGTCCTTCCTCGGGATTCGCGAAGTCGCTGCGGCGCGCGGGCGAACTGCTCCCCCCTCTCGCGCGGATGGCTGAAATCTAGTGGGTCTGTCTGGACCGCGCTCGGCGCACGGCAATCGTGCGCGCGGTTGCGTAGCGTTGTCTCTATGTCCGGCGACCAACCCATCCAGGCGACGCGCGCACGCAACATCGGCGCGGTCGCGTCGCTGAGCAGCGACAGCGACGCCGACACCGACTTCGCGACGGTGAACCTGCGGCTCTTCGCGACGACCGATACCGGCGAGCGGGTACTTGATCCCGAGCCCGCCTCGACGAGCGTGCGGATCGAGCGCTCCAAGCTCGGCGCGCTCGAGCTGTCGGTTCAGATGTCGCTGCGCCTGCGCCAGCCGCCGAGCGGCGTGCGCAGGCAGGCATGGGAGCGGATCGCCGCAGAGCTTGGCGCGTTGGGCATCGAGACGGACCCCGATGCGCTGCACCTGCTCGGCTTCGCGCTCGTGCCCGACGAGGAGCTCAAGGCCGCGCAGGCCGCTGCCGCAGACTGACCTACGCGCGAGCGTGCGGGGTCAGCAGGCTCGCGCCGATCGCGCCACCGAGATCGCCGAGCTCCGCGACGCGCACCGGCGGCGGGCGGTCGTCGTTGAAGAGGTGGGGCGCCATCGCCGCCGCGATCCGCTCGGCGTAGGGCTCGCCGAGACGCACGCCGAGGCCACCGCCGAGGATCACGACCTCGATGTCGAGGACGTTGACGACCGAGGCGACACCGGCGCCCAGCGCCGTCACGGCGTCGCGAATCAGCCGCTGCGCGAGCGGATCGTCGTGCTTGAGCGCCTTCGCCCAGACGCCGCTGGTCATCCGGTCGCGCTTGCGCTTGCGGACGATCTTCAGGAGCTTCGTCTCCGCGCCCTCACCGTGCAGCTCGCGCGCGCGGCGCTCCATCGCGCCGCGGCCGGCATAGGCCTCCATGCAGCCCCGGCGCCCGCAGGGGCAGCGCAGGCCGTCGTGCATCTGGACGCAGACGTGGCCGATCTCGCCCGCACCGCCCTGGCCGTGCCAGGCCTGCCCGTCGAACACGATGCCGCCGCCGACGCCCGTTCCCCAGAACACGCCCAGGACCGACCGGTAACCGCGTCCGGCACCGAGCCGCACCTCGGCGTCGGTCGCAACCTGGACGTCGTTGCCCAGGGCCACGGCGGCGCCGAGCTCCTCGGCGAGGACGGGGCCCAGCTCGTAGGTCAGGTCCGCCCAGCCCGGCAGGTTGCTCGCGCTCGACACGGTGCCCGCGCGGGCGTCGATCGACCCCGGTGAGCCGACGCCCACGTGCGCGAGCTCAGACGTCGCGACACCCGCGTCCTGCGCCGCGTCGCGCATGCACGCGGCGAGCTCGGTGGCCACACCGAGGGGATCGCCGCTCGTCGGGGTGGGCCGGCGCGCCTGGCCGAGCACCTCGTGGTGCTCGTCGACGACGACGGTCTGGATCTTCGTGCCGCCGAGGTCGACGCCGCCGCGCGGGCCGGCGATCGGGGACGGAGACTCGGGTGCGGCGGCCATCAGGCGAAGACTACGGCCCCGGCCGCACGGCCTGGTCGCCGGCAGGCCGAAGGCCGCCCGGCGATGGTCGATCAGGACGTGACCGCATCTCCCGCCGGCTGCACGTCGGCCGGGTCGGCCGGATCGGGCCGGAACGCTCCCGGCTTGGCATCGGGGTCGGCGGGACGGGGGTGCGGCGGGCCGCCCCGGTGACGCCCGCGACGCTCGCCGAGGCGATCGAACGCCTCGTCGAAATGCTCGAGCATGCGGTCGGCGTGCGCCTGCGTGATGTCGCCGTCCTTGACGGCCTTGTCGGCGCGGGCCTTGGCTGCCGCCTTGACCGCGGACTTCACCGTGGCCAGCGACGTGTTCTCGGCCTTGGCGATGTCGGCCACGCTCTTGCCGGCACGAAGCTGCTCATGCAGCTTGGCCTCGGTGATGCCCAGCGCCTTGGCGAGATCCGCGCCGAGCGCGCCGCGGGGCCCGGGTCCGCCGCGGTGTCGGGGGCCGTGGGGGCCGCGGCGGCCGCCGGGTCCGCCGCCGCCGAGGACGCGCCCGGACTGCTTGCGACGCGCCTTGATCGCGTCGGCCTGCTTCTGGGTGAGCTCACCGTGCTTGACCGCCTTGTCGAGCTGGGCGTCGCGCGCGGCCGACAGCGCCTCGCTCAGCTTCTCGGGCGTGACGTCGAGGCGCATGGCGGCGTCGTCGATGATCGTCTGCTCTCGGTCGTTCTTGGTCACCGCGGCGACCGCGACGCCGGCGCCGCCCACAAGCAGCACGCCGCAGACGGCGACGGCCGCGATCCTGCGTGAGCTCATGAAGGCCTTTCGATTCGGTGGCAGGTCGTGCTACGCCATGCAAGGTCCCAGCCGCGCGTAAGAGCCGCGTACGAATTGCCCGGGAATCGCGTGTGCGGCCTACTCCTGCTCGACGTCCGGATGCGCCTGGAGGATCTCCTCGCCCGCCTCGCCGGTTCGCACGCGGTAGGCCTCCTCGACCGGCAGGACGAAGACCTTGCCGTCGCCCACCCCGCCGGTGCGCGCGTGCACGAGGACGGTGTCGACGACCAGGCGCACGTCGCTGGCGGCGACGACGCACTCGATCTTGACCTTTGGGCGCAGGTAGTTCGTGAGCTCGGCGCCCCGGTAGCGCTCCGTGATCCCCTTCTGACGTCCCGAGCCCTTGACCTCGCTGACCGACAGCGACGGAAAGCCCTTCGAGAGCAGGTCGGCGCGGATCGGCTCGAACGCCTCGTGGCGGATGTACGCCATCACCATCTTCATGCGGTCACCTCATGGCCCTCGTGGATCAGGAGACGCACCGTACACCGCCGGACTACACCGGGCCGGCAACCCGCAGCGCGTCCTCCACGCTGCCCTCCGGCTTGATGAGGATCGCTCCATCGCCCCGCAGGTAGGCCTCCTCGCCGTGGTGGACGATGTCCATGCCGACCGCCTCGTCGCGGTCGGGTCCGCGCAGGGCCATGAACCGGCCGATGATCCTCAGCAGCGTATACGTCGCACCGAAGGCATAGACCGGCGCGGCCAATGCCGCGAGCAGTTGGGAACCGAGCTGCGCCGCGTCGCCGTAGAGCAGCCCGTCGGATGTGCCGTTCCACGACATCTGCGCGACGAAGCCGATGAAGACGATGCCGGTCAGGCCCGCGATGCCGTGCGCCGCGAGGACGTCGAGCGTCTCGTCGACGTGCGTCCGCGCGCGCCAGACGATCACCCCATAGCTCGGCAGCGCCGCCAGGGCGCCGAGCGCGATCGCCCAGCCGGGGCTGATGAAGCCGCCCGCCGGCGTGATCGCCACGCAGCCGACGATGATCGCCGTGGCGGCGCCGATCGCCGTCACCTGGCGCCCGCGCAGCAGGTCGAGCACGAACCACATCAGCTACAAAGATCGCGCCACGTCTATGGCCCGGACGTACAACGATCGGCGGGCGCGCCTGGACCGTGTGTCAGAGTCGCAGCGCGATCCCGAGCGCGGCGCTCGCGACTGCGACCGCGATCACGCCGGCGCCGGCGCCGCGCTCCCCGCGCGTGAACAGCAACGCGCCCGCGAATCCCGCGCCGAGGACGACCAGGGGCGCGACGGCGCAGAGGAGGGCCATGACGTACGCGATCGCGATCAGGCGCGGGGGGAGCGGCGCCGGCGGTGGGTCGCCGGTCACCGCGCGCCGGCCACGAGCTCGACCCGCAGGCCGTCCGGATCGCGCAGGTATCCGGCGTAGTACGACTTGCCGTACTGCGGCCTGGGGCCCGGCGCGCCGTCCTCGCTGCCGCCGTTCTCCAGGCCCGCGGCGTAGGCGCCGTTGACCGCCGCGCGGCCGGCCGCGGCAAGCGCCACATGCCCGTAGCCGGGTGCCGGCGCACGCCCGCGCGCGACGATCCAGAACTGCTCGTGATCGCGGCCGTAGGCGATCGCGGCGGTGCTCTCGAACATGCGCCTGCAGCCCAGCGAGGTGAAGATCGCGTCGTAGAAGCGCGCCGAGCGCGCGAGATCGGTGACTTCGAAGGCGATGTGCACGATCATCGCGCGAGCCGCCCCACGTCGCGATGCGCAACCTCGACCTCGACGTCGGCGCGGGCGCGGTAGCGGGCGGCCAGCGCCTCGGCGACCGCCACCGAGCGGTGGCGCCCGCCGGTGCAGCCGATCGCGATCCCGAGGTGGGACTTTCCCTCCGCGACGTACTCGGGGATCAGGAAGTCCAGCAGCGGATCCAACCGCTCGTAGAACGCCTGCAACGTGCCTCCCTTGTCGATGTGCTCGACGACCTGCGGGTCGAAGCCGGTCAGCGGGCGCAGTGCGGGCTCCCAGTGCGGGTTGGGCAGGAAGCGCACATCGATGACCGTATCGGCATCGCGCGGCAACCCGTGCTTGTGTCCGAAGGACGTGAACGTCAGAGCGAGCTTCGCACGTGACTGGCGCGGCAGGAACTCGTCGATCACGCGCCGGCGCAGCGTCGCCGCGCTGATCCCGCTTGTGTCGAGGACGAGGTCGGCGCGCGCCCGAAACGGCGTCAGCGCCCGGCGCTCGGTGGCGATGCCCTGTGCGACCGAGCCGGTCGGGCTCAGCGGATGGCGCCGGCGGGTCTCCTTGTAGCGGCCCAGCAGCGTCTCCTCGTCGGCGTCGAGGAACAGCACGTGATGCTTGACCCCGCGCGCCACGAGCTCGTCGAGCACGGCGCCGAGGCCACCGAACAGATCGCCGCCGCGAACGTCGGAGACGATCGCCGCGCGCTCGACCTTGGAGCCCTCGTGGACGAACAGCTCGACGAGGCTTCCGATCATCTCGGGAGGCAGGTTGTCCACGCAGAAGTAGCCCGTGTCCTCGAAGACGTTCATTGCCGTGGACTTCCCGGCACCCGAGAAGCCGGTGATGACGACGAGGTCCTCGAGGCTGGATGTCGATGTGGGCTGGTCCACGATGTCCGCGTCGCGGATTCTGACTGTGAGTCTCCGGTGGCGTCGCCACCATGTCCCAGGTGTGGAGGGGACTCCGGCCTCCGGTCAACCGGATGTGCGATGCAGATATGCGTAGACGTCCCGCGCGATCTTCGACGGCAACCCGGGCACCGCCTCCAGCGCCTCGCGCGACGCGGCGAGCACGCTGTCCGGCGACCCGAAGTGCGCCAGCAGCGCGCGCTTGCGCTTCGGCCCGACGCCGGGCAGGCCGTCCAGCGCCGACTCGGTCATCTCGCGGTCGCGGCGCACCCGGTGATGGGTGATTGCGAAGCGATGGGCCTCGTCGCGCACGCGCTGCAGCAGCTGCAGCTCGGGGGTGTCGTGCGCCAGCACCAGCGGCGCCCGGTGCCCCGGCCGGAAGACCTCCTCGACGCGCTTGGCGAGGCTGATGACCGTGACGCCCCGCTCGACGAATCCCGCCAGCGCCGCGATCCCGGCCGACAGCTGGCCGGGGCCGCCGTCGATGACGATCAGGCTCGGCAGCGTCGCGAAGGACTCGTTGCGCTTGGGGTCGTTGGGGCTGAGGTCCTGCTCGGTCTCCCAGCGCGCAAGGCGGCGCCCGAGGACCTCGGCCATCGCCGCGAAGTCGTCGGGGACGCCCTCTTGGGTCGTGCGGATGTTGAAGCGCCGGTAGTCGGACTTCTTCGGCGCCCCGGCCTCGAAGACGACCATCGACGCGACCGTGTTCGTGCCCATGAGGTTGGAGATGTCGAAGCACTCGATGCGCAGCGGCAGCGCGTCCATGTCCAGCGCGGCCTGCAGTCCGTCGAGCGCCTCGACGCGCTGCTGGCGGCGACGCTCGTCGCGCAGGCGCTCCTGGTCGAGGGCGAGCCTGGCGTTGCGCTCGGCGAGCTCGAGGATGCGCCGCTTGTCGCCGCGCTCGGCGGCGCGCACCTCGACCCGCGCACCGCGCCGGGTCGCGAGCGCCTCGCCCAGCGCCGCGCTGTCCGGCACGTCGAGCTGGACGATGACCTGTGCCGGAATCGCCATCGTCGCCTCGTAGTACTGCAGGATGAACTCGACCGCGACCTCGCCGCGCTCGCGGCCGGCCTCGTTGGCGAGATAGAAGGACTGGCGGTCTGAGAGCACGCCGTCGCGGACCTGGAAGACCTGGGCATTGGCATCGGTGCCGTCCGTGGCGATCGCGATCGCGTCGAGCGTGCCGACCGACTCGTTGGCGACGCGCTGACGCTCCAGCAGGCTCTTGACGGCCCTCAGGCGGTTGCGCTCCAGCGCCGCCTGCTCGTATTCCTCGGCCGCGCTCGCGGCCCGCATGCGAACCTCCAGGTCGCGCTCGATCTGGCGATAGCGCCCGGAGAGGAAGTCGATCACGCCGTCGATCGCCTGGCGGTACTCGGTCTGCGACTGGTAGCCGACGCACGGCGCGCCGCAGCGCTTGATGTAGAAGTCCAGGCAGGGCGAGCCGCTGCGCCGGCCCGGCTCGGACGCAGGGCACGAACGGAAGGCGAACACCTTCTGCAGCAGGTCGAGCGTGCCGCGGACCTTCTTGGCGTTGGAGTACGGGCCGAAGTACGCGCGGTCCCTGCGGTGGCGCTCGCGCGTGAAGTACACGCGCGGGAACTCCTCGTCGAGCGAGATCGCGAGGAACGGATAGGACTTGTCGTCGCGCAGGCGGACGTTGAAGCGCGGCCGGTACTCCTTGATGAACGTGTTCTCGGTGAGCAGCGCCTCGGCCTCGGAGGCGACGAGCAGGAACTCGATCTGGTGGATGCGACCGACCATCTCGACCGCCCCGCGCGTGGCGGTGGCGGCCTTGGCGTTGGAGAAATGCCCCGCAACCCTCTTGCGGATCGAGATCGCCTTGCCGACGTAGATGACCGTGCCCTTCTCGTCGCGGAAGAGGTAGACGCCGGGGCCGTCGGGAAGGTGGCGGCGCTGCTCGGCGAGGCGGCTGTCGCGGGTCGATGCGGGGGTGGTGGCCATCGCGATCGAGGATAGGTCCGTCCGTGACGCGGCCGGCCGCAGGGGTTAGATGGTCGTTGCGCACGCAACTATGTTGGCTATAGTCGATCGCGGGAACCACCTCGACGAAAGAGCTCGCATGCGACTGGACGGCATCCATCACATCTCTGCGATCACCGGCGACGCTCCCGGCAACGTCGACTTCTACACGCGCGTGCTCGGGCTGCAGATGATCGCCAAGACCGTCAACCAGGATGATCCGAGCGTCTACCACCTCTTCTACGGCGACGAGCACGCCCGACCCGGCGCCGACCTGACGTTCTTCGAGTACCCCGGCGCGGCGCCGGGGCGGCCCGGCGCGGGGATGGTGCACCGCATCGTCTGGCGCGTGGGCTCAGCCGATGCGCTCGCGTTCTGGGCAAAGCGCCTAACCGGCGAGGGCATCGCGGTCTCGCGCGGGGACGGCGATTCGGTGCGCTTCGCCGATCCCGAGGGCCTCGAGCACGAGCTGGTCGCGTCCTCGTCGGAGGATCCCGCGCTGATCGCCGAGCATCCCGAGATGCCGGCCGAGCACGCGCTGCAGGGCTTCGAGGGCGTCCGAGCGTTCAGCGCCAGGCCGGCCGCCAGCGCGGCGGTGCTCGAGCGGCTGATGGGCGCCGAGCGCATCGGCGACGAGGACCGCTTCGAGCTGCGCGGCGAGCGCCGCGGCGGCTGGATCGCCTTCGATCCGGCGCCGGCCGAGCGCGGGCGCCAGAGCGCCGGCGTCGTGCATCACGTCGCCTTCGGCACGACCGACGAGGATCTGCCCGGCTGGATCGAGCGCGTCGCCGAGGCCGGCGTGCCGAGCAGCGGCTTCGTCGACCGCCACTACTTCCACTCGCTGTACTTCCGCGAGCCGGGCGGCGTGCTCTACGAGCTCGCCACGCTGGAGCCCGGCTTCACCGTCGATGGCCCCGTGCGGGAGCTCGGCACCAGGCTCATCCTGCCGCCCTTCCTCGAACCCGACCGCGCGCGGATCGCCGCGCGGCTGACACCCCTGCCCGACCCGCGTGCGGGATGGGCCACGACGATCGGAGCCACCACATGAGCGACCTGCTCGCAACCCAGACCTTCGGCCGCGGCGAGCGCGGAGACGGCGGTCGCTTCAACCGCCAGGTCAGCGCGTTTCGCGACTGGGTGAGCGCCGACGGCAGCTCGGAGCATCCGGCCGAGGCCGGCCGCTACCACCTGTATGTGTCGCTCGCCTGCCCGTGGGCGCATCGCGCGGTGATCCTGCGCGAGCTGAAGGGCCTGCAGGAGACGATCGGCATGTCGATCGTCGACCCGATCCGCGACGAGCAGGGCTGGGCGTTCACCGGCGCCTCCCGCACGACGGAGGACAAGGTCAACGGCTGGTCGCACCTGCTCGAGGGCTACCTGGCATCCAACCCCGACTTCGACGCGCGGGTGACCGTGCCGGTGCTGTGGGACACCAAGCGCGGGCGGATCGTCAGCAACGAGTCGGCCGACATCATCGTGATGCTCAACTCCGTCTTCGACGCGTTCGCGACCGAACCGCAGCTCGACCTCTACCCCGAGGCGCTGCGTGCGGAGATCGACGCCATCAACGAGCGCGTCTACGAAAACGTCAACAACGGCGTCTACCGCGCAGGGTTCGCGTCGTCGCAGGAGGCCTACGAGGAGGCCGTGTTCCCGCTCTTCGACACGCTCGATGCGCTGGACGAGCGTCTGGGGTCCCGGCGCTACCTGGCCGGCGACGAGCCGACACTGGCCGACTGGCGCCTGTTCACGACGCTGCTGCGCTTCGACGCCGTGTACGTCGGCCACTTCAAGTGCAACCTGCGGCGGATCGCCGACTACCCGCAGCTGTCGGGCTACCTGCGCGAGCTCTACCAGTGGCCGGGCGTCGCGGCGACCGTCGACCTCTATCAGATCAAGCGCCACTACTACACGACCCACGGCGGTATCAACCCGTCGCGTGTCGTACCGGCGGGCCCGGTGCTCGATCTCGACGAGCCGCACGGGCGCGGCGGGGTCGGAGCCTGAGCGGGCCGCAGCCCCCGTACGTCAGGTGACGAGCCGGATCTCCAGGCCGCCGCCGGAGACCGCCTCTCCGGCACCTCCCAGCAGGCCGAGGATGCGGGCCACGTAGCCGCGGGTCTCGGGATACGGCGGGACGCAGCCGCAGACGGCGACCGGCGCGGGGCCCGCGTTGTAGGCGGCGAGCGCCAGCGGCACCGAGCCGAAGCGGCGCAGCAGGTCGCGCATGAGATGCGCCTGCGCATCGATCGACGCCTCCGCGTCGAACGGGTCGCGCAGCCCCAGCGCACGGGCGGTGGCGGGCATGAACTGCGCGATGCCCTGCGCCCCGGCGCTTGACCGCGCGAACGGATTGAAGTTCGACTCCGCGTACAGCTGGGCGCCGAGCAGCGCGGAGGACACGTTCCAGCGCTGCGCGGCGCGCGCCAGCGGCTTGGCGAACCGCGCCGGGACGAAGGCCTGCGGCGTCGCGGCGCGCGCGCCGTCGGCGCCCCGGCCGAAACCCACCGACGCGCTGCCCGCGTTCAGCGTGAAGCCGTAGTGCCATGGCTCCCACGAGTAGCGCCGGACGAAGTGAAAGCGCTCGGCGTTGGCGGCAAGCCAGCCGTAGGCTGCCTGCGGCCCGAGGTCGAGCTCGGTGCCGAGGCGATGCAGCGACGTCCCCGGCCGGGCGACCCACTTCGGGTCGGGATGGCGGGCGAACAGGACGGCCTGCTCGGCGTTGGAGCGAAAGGCGCTGACGACGAGCAGCGAGATCCCGTCCGCGCGGGCGGCGGCCGCCATGCGGTCAAACGCCCTGGCGACGTCGGGGCGCATCGGCTTGCCCTGACGCAGCTCCAGCGGGCCGTTGTACTCGCCCGCGCCGGTCGCGAACGTGACGTCGGACGGGGGCGCGAGCTCCGCCTCCGCCACGGCGCGCACGGCGACCCGCTCGCGATCGCCGACCCGGATCGCGTCGCGCACGACGACCCGGATGCGCACCGGGGCGAAGGTTGCGGCGTCCGGCATGCTCACCGCGATCCTCGTCGCGCCGTTGCGCTTCGCCGTCGCAAGCGCCACGGCGCGTCCGCGGCGCAGGTACGCAACACGCTCCAGGTGCGCGGGGTTCGCGCGGCGGCCCAGCGTCGCGGGCTCGAACAGGCGCGGATAGGCGTCGTGCATCGCGCGAGCGCCGGCCAGCGCCGCGAGGTCGGCCGCGCGCTGCTCGTCGCTGCGCGTGCCGATGCCCTGCGCGATCGCTCCGAGGGCCAGCGCCCCGGCGAGGATCGCCATCGCGGCGCCGAGCATGAGGATCGTCGCCTGGCCGACCTCGCCGCCTCGAGCAGGACTCACGTCGACGCGTCCACGGGAGCCGCGAGCGCGCGGCGCGCCGACGCCGGCACCCCGATACCCGCCGCGGCGAGCGTGCGCGCGGCCGGGGTCAGCGCGACCTCGCAGACGCAGACCCGTCCCCGGCCATCCTCGACGTCCAGCGCGGCGAGGCGCGCGATCGCCGGATCGCCGCCCGGCGCGGCGACCACCACGACCAGATCCTGCTCGAAGAGCAGCTCGTCGAGGACGCTGTTGCGCGGGCCACCCAGTGCCAGCACCGTCGGCGCCCCGCCGGACGCGGCCATCGCACGTCGCGCCTGCTCGACCGCCTGCAGCGGTTCGGCGGGCAGCGCGACGGCGACAAGCCGGCCGGTGGCGCGGACGCTCAGCCCGCGCAGTCGCAGCGCGGTCGCCAGCCGTCGCGCGGCCGGCGAAGCGGGAACGCGCCCCCGGGCGCCGCCCGCCTGCAGGCCCGCCGTCCAGACGCAGATCAGGGCGATGGGCGCCCGGCCACGACGGGCAAGCGCCAGACCGAGCGCCGCGGCGAATGGCTGTACCCCGGTCGCGGCGCAGAGCAGTGCGACACCGGGAGGCGTGCGCGGCGCGGGTGCCGTGCACGCCCCGCCCGGGCCTTCGTCAGCAGGGACGACGTCCTCATGAGCCGCGGGCCGGGAACCGCCGGGCGGCGCCACGAAGTGCTCGATCAGGCAGCGCAGCAGGCTCATGGCGAGACCGGCCCCGCGCTCGCCTCGCGGTCGGCCTCCAGCACGCCCGCCAGCCCCGGAACCGGCAAGGGCGGGCGCAGCCGGACGCGCACCCGGCGGCCGTCGACGCGCACCGTCATCCGCGAGCGCGACCAGCCCGGCACCGCCTCGCGCGCGGCCGCGGCCGGGTCGGCGCCCTGGAGCATCGCGACAGCGCCCGCCTCGGCCGCATGATCGGCGAGCTCGCCAGCGGCGCCGGCCGCCAGCAGCTGCGCGGCGGCGATCACGACGGCGACCAGCAGCGGTGCGAGCGCGACCAGCTCGACCGACGCCTGGCCGGTTTCCCCGTCCGCGCGGATCATCGCGTCTGGTCCTGCAGATGTGCGCGCGCGGAGACCGAACCCAACCGCACCGCGCCGATCACCGACGGGATCGCGATCACGACGCGCACGCCGCCCGCGCCAGACGGACCGCTGATGCGCAGGCCGTGGGCCAGGCGCGCCGGAAGCACCTGCTCGGCGGCTACGCGGGGATCGCCTCCGACGGCACTCGCGCGCGCGGCGGCGCGGGCCGCCGAGCCGGCCAACCAGACCGCCTGCCCGGCGACCACGGCCTGCCAGAGCAGGGCCGCGAGCACGGCGATCAGCGGCAGCAGCGCGACGAGCTCGACGGTCGCCTGCCCGCCTTCGCCGCGACGGCCTGATATCGACACGGGAGCCATATCCGGACCCTCTCGCGACGCGCGTCACAGAACACCACGCGTTCGTAGCGATTCACGCGCGAACCCGCGACGTGTCAGCGCGCGACGCGGCGCCGGCGCGCCGCGCTCGGGCTCAGCCTGGATCCAGGCTCAAGCGTAGGAGCGGTAGCGCTGCCAGATCACGTAGAGCGTGTACGACGCCGAGCCTACGAGCGCGACCCAGATCAACGCGCCGGCACCGGTCTCCCACAGGCGCCCCGTGACCGACACGGTCAGCAGCGCGACGCCGACGGCCGCGTAGAGCGCGAATCGCCACTGGTCGCCGAGGCCGAAGATCTCCCCGCGGTAGCGGCGATACATCGATCCGACGATCAGCACCACGAGCACGATGAAGGCCGCGTTGAGGATCCTGCCGACGAGGTCGGCACCCTCTCCCCCGCCCGGAACCAGCCATACGGCCAGCGCCAGCAGGACGACGATCGCGACGTTGCGAGCGGTGACGGTGGACATGCCCACAGGCTAGTGGACCTCTCGGGCTGCGCGAGCCCGCCGAGCGCTCAGCGCAGCGAGGTGCTCAGCTCACGAGGGCCGTCGGAAGCGCCGTGGCGTCCCCCGGCCGCGACCGAGTCGGGCGCCTCGTCCACCACGGGCGCGGCGTCGACGCCCAGCGGCGCCTCGGCGTCGACCGCGGCGACCGCAAGCTCGGCGGCGAAGCGGTAGCCGACGCCGAAGTGCGTATGGATGTACTGCCACTCCGGCGAGGCGGTCTGAAGCTTCGAGCGCACCTTGCGCACGAAGACATCGACCGAGCGGTCGCCGTGGGCCATCGTGTAGCCCCACACACGCTGGTAGATCTCCTCGCGCTCGAGCACGCGCCCGTCGGCACCCGACAGCAGGGCGATCAGCTCGAACTCCCGTCGCGTGAGATCGATCGACCTGCCGTGCGCGAACGCCTGGAACTGATCCGGCCGGACCTCGATCTCGCCGGTCATGACCCGATCGCCGGCCTCGGGCGCGTCGGCATGGCGGCGTCGGCGCGCGACCGTCTCGATGCGGGCGATGAGCTCCTCCGGATGGCAGGGCTTGGTCACCCAGTCGTCGGCGCCGAGGCGCAGCCCGCGGACGCGCTGGGCCACGGTCGACTGGCCCGTGCAGACCACGATCGGCAGCGAGGGCAGCTCGACCGCGACGCGCTCGAGGTAGTCCCAGGCGTGCTGGCCCAGCAGGGCCAGATCGATGACAAGCGCCCCCAGTCGCATCGCGACGAGACGGTCCACCGGCAGACCGCCGGTGAGCACGCGGTGCTCCCAACCGAGGCGGTCCAGGCGCTTGGTCAGCACCTGCATGAAGCCCGAGTCGCTGTCGATGACGGCGACGCGCAGCGCGTCGGTCGTAGGTGATGCCTTAGGTTCGCTCATGGCACGGCGCAGTGTAGGGGCCGATCCCGATGCCATGCCCACCCCCGGCACCCGCGGTCACAGGATTTTCACAGGCGGGCAACCGCAAACTGCGGCGTTTGGGGACAGGCTGCCCGGGCGTCACCCCTGACGGTCGTGGCTGAGCTCGCGGAAGAGGCCGGTCACGACGAACACCGCCTGCTCGCCGATGTCGACCGCGTTGTCGCCGATGCGCTCGATCGCGCGGGCGACGAGGATCATCGACATCGCCCATTCGCGCAGATCCGCGTCGGCGCCGCCGATCTCGATCGCGCGACGAAAGATCTCGCGGTTCAAGCGGTCGATCGTGTCGTCCTGGCGGGCGAGGTCGAGCGCCAGCTCGGGATCGCGCAGCGCGAAGGACTGCCGTGCCTGTCGCACGAGCGAGCGCGCGTGAACGCCCATCGCCTCGATCCGATGGACGATCTCGGAGTCCGTCGGCGGCTCATGGCCCAGCGGCGGCACCATCTTGGCGATGTTCGTGCACTGGTCGCCGATGCGCTCGAGATGCTTGACGACATGCAGCAGCGCGGCCACGAGGCGCAGGTCGCCGGCGACCGGCGCCTGCAGCGCGAGCAGCGACAGCACACCCTGATGGACCTCGAGGTAGCGGCCGTTGATGCGGTCGTCGTCGGCGACGACGACCGCGGCCAGCTCCGCGTCGTGATGGCCGAGCGCCTCCAGCGCGGAGTCGAGGATCCCGACGACCATGTCCAGGCCGCCGAGCGCCTGCTCCTCGAGGCGCAGGAGCTCCTCCTGAAACGAGGCGCGGCTAGTGGGCATGCGGGCGCGTGCTCCGCCGGGCGAGCGCCAGCGCTCGCGCCCGGAGACTCGTCCTCGCGATGCAGAGACGATCCGGATTTCGTGCTGCTCGCATACCTGCGCTGACCATAGCGCTTGAGCCTGACCGCGCCGGCCGGGACCTCGTTGTCGACCTGTGAACCTTGTGTGAAGATCCGCACACGTTCGCCACGCGGCCGAACGTGCGGTCCTACGCTTGGCGCGGATGAGCCATCCAGACCCCACCGCACCGCTCGACGCTCCCGCATCCCTCGGTGCCTCGCTGCCGGCGCTGCTCGAGCAGTCCGCGCTCAACGTGCGGCGCGTCTCGCTGCTGCTGCGCGACCTGCTGATCGACTACCCCGAGCGCGCCGAGCTCGTGGCCGAGATCCAGCGCTGCGAGCATCGCGGCGACGACATTGCGCGCGCGATCATCCACCGTCTCAAGCGCAACGACGACGGGGACCTCCCGTTCAGTGCCGGCGACGGCCATGCGCTCGCGACCGCGCTCGACGACATCGTCGACTTCGCCGAGGAGACCGCCGACGCGCTGGGCATCTACGCTGTGGAGGCGCCGATGGAGCAGGCCGTGGCCCTGTCGGACGTGCTGGTGGAGGCCTCGGTGCAGGTCGCCCGTGCGCTCGCGGCGCTGGACGGCGGCGACGAGGTGGCCCCGGCCCTCAGCGAGGTGCACCGCCTGGAGAGCGAGGGCGACCGCCTGCTGCGTCTGGGACTGGCGTCCCTGTTCGCCAACGGGATCGACCCGATGCTCGTGATCCGCTGGAAGGACATCTTCGAGTCGCTGGAGTCGGCGATCGACGCGTGCCAGACCGTCGCGCACGTCATCGAGGGCATCTCCCTGAAGGACCGCCGGCGCCAGGGCAGCGGGCCGACGGCCGTTTCACACCATCTTCACAACGAGTTCACGCCCGAGTAACCCTCCACCCGCCGGCGGCGGCGACGCTCCCCGGCACGATGTTGGAGGTGGGTCAAGCCGCGCTCGTGAGGATCGGGGACCTGGAGATCCGGGCCCGCGAGGGGCTCGTGCTCGCCAGCGGCCGTGCGCTGACGCTGTCGGTGCGGGAGTTCGACCTGCTCGTCGCGCTGGCCCGCAACGCCGGCCGGATCGTCTCGCGCGACGAGCTCTACGCCCTCGTCTGGGGCGGCGATCTGCGCCGCGGCGACCGCTCCTGCGACGTCTACGTCCACAAGCTGCGCGCCAAGCTCGAGGACGCCTTGCCGGGCATGCGCTTCATCCACACGCACGTCGGCTTCGGCTACCGCCTCGATCCGGCGCCTTCACATCCTTTTCACAACGCGGCCACCGGTCCGTAACAGGATCCACTCGGGGCGCTGGGAGGGTGGCGTCGCTATGGGAACTCTCACAGGAGGACAGACCTTGAAGCTCCACCGCCTCACCGCACTGCTGGTCGCCTGCGGCGCGCTCGCCCTCGGAGTTGCGGCATGCGGCGACGACGACGAACCCGCCAACGGAGGTGGGGAAACCGGAGCCTCCGATCTGTCTGGCTCCATCGCAGGCGCTGGAGCCAGCTCTCAGGCTGCCGCGAAGGAGGCCTGGATCGCAGGGTTCCAGACGAAGAACCCCGACGTCACGGTGTCCTACGACCCGGTCGGGTCGGGCGGTGGGCGCGAGCAGTTCACCGCGGGCGGAAAGATCCTCTTCGCCGGCAGCGACGCCGCGCTGGACGGCGAGGAGCTCGCCGCCGCCCAGAAGCGCTGTGGTGGAGTCGACAACCTGATCGAAACGCCGATCTACATCTCGCCGATCGCGATCGTCTACAACCTCGACGGCGTCGAGGACCTGCAGCTCTCCCCGGAGACGCTCGCATCGATCTTCACGAAGGACATCAAGAAGTGGAACGACCCGAAGATCGCCAAGGACAACCCCGATGCGGAGCTGCCCGACAGGAACATCACGACGGTCAACCGCTCTGATGAGTCGGGAACCACCGAGAACCTCGCCGAGTACCTGTCCGCCGTGGCGCCCGATGTCTGGAAGTTCGAGGTCAGCGGCGATTGGCCCGTCAAGGGCGGCGAGGCTGCGCAGGGCACGTCGGGTGTCGTCAGCGCGGTGGAGGGCGGCTCGGGAACGATCGGCTATGCCGATGCCAGCCAGGCCGGCGACCTCGGGGTCGCGAAGATCGGTGTGGGCGAGGAGTTCGTCGAGCCGACGCCGGAGGCCGCGGCGGCGATCGTCGACGCGTCCGAGGAGACCGCTGACAAGGGCAAGTTCGTCTTTACGTTCGACCTGGCGCGTGACACCACCGAGTCGGGCTCCTACCCGATCGTCCTCGTCTCCTACGAGATCGCGTGTACCCAGTACGACACGCCGGCCGATGGCGAGATCGTCAAGGCCTTCCTGGCCTACATCGTCAGCGAGGAGGGCCAAAAGGTCGCGGCCGAAGCCGCCGGCTCGGCGCCGATCTCGGACATGCTGCGCGACAAGGTGACGCCCGCAGTCGAGGCCATCGGCGCGACGTAGGAAGGGCGCTCGAGGATTCAAGGACATGAGGGCTTGAGCAGCGAACTCGACAGCGGCCACACCGGCGCGGTCACGACAACCGGACTCTCCGGGTCGCTCAGGCGACCCGGAGACCGGATCTTCTCCGGGACCGCGAAGGGAGCCGGCATCACGATCCTGGTGCTGCTGGCGGGTGTCGCAGCCTTTCTGATCCGCGAGGCCTGGCCGGCGATCCGGGCCTCTCCGGACTCGATCCCGGGAGGCGAGGGGCTCGTGAGCTTCATCGCGCCTCTCGCCTTCGGGACCGTGCTCGGCGCCGCGATCGCCATCCTGCTGGCGGTTCCGATGGCGGTGGCGGTCGCGCTGTTCATCACCGACTACGCTCCGCGCCGGGTGGCCCAGAGCCTGAGCTACGTGATCGATCTTCTGGCGGCCGTGCCGAGCATCGTCTACGGACTGTGGGGCATCGCCGTGTTGGGACCTGCGGCGGTCGGGATCCAGACATGGCTCGCGGATAACCTCGGGTTTCTGCCGTTCTTCGAAGGCCCCGTGTCGACCACCGGCAGGACCATGCTGGTGGTCGGGGTCGTGCTCGCCGTGATGATCCTGCCGATCATCACCGCGGTCACGCGCGAGGTCTTCGCGCGGACACCGCGCATCCATCGCGAGGGCGCGCTCGCGCTCGGCGCCACACGCTGGGAGATGATCCGCATGACGGTCCTGCCGTTCGGCAAGTCTGCCGTGATCAGCGCATCGATGCTCGGCCTGGGCCGAGCCCTTGGCGAGACGATGGCCGTCGCCATCATCCTGTCGGTATCCGGCGTGGTCACGTTCAACCTGATCAGCTCGGGCAATCCCTCGACGATCGCCGCGAACATCGCGCTGGACTTTCCCGAGTCGTCGGGTCTTGACGTCAACGCGCTGATCGCATCCGGTCTCGCGCTGTTCGCCATCACCCTGGTCGTGAACATGGCGGCGCGAGCGGTTATCAGCCGCGACGAGGCCATCGGACGATGAGCACGCTCGACATCGCCGGCATCCCCCCGAGAACTCCGATGGTGCAGGGGTCCCTGCCCTCGTGGGGTCCGGGGGCGCTGTTCGCCGGTTCCGCGGTGGTCGCGCTCGGCCTGCTCGCGGTGACGGACGTCAGCTTCGCGCTGCTGCTGGTCGGCGCCGTGGTGGTCTCCGGAGCAGGCCTGTACGCGTGGTCTCGCGTCGTCGAAGGCGCTCGAACGGCGACCGACCGCGGCGTCACCTTCCTCGTCAGCTCCGCGTTCGCGCTCGCCATCGCGCCGCTCGTCTCGCTGCTGTACACCGTGACCGCACGAGGATTCGCGCGCTTTGACTACCAGTTCTTCACGGAGTCCGCGCGCAACGTCGTCGGCGAGGGCGGCGGCGCCTCGCATGCGATCGTCGGCACGCTGGTGATCACGGGCGTCGCCACGCTGGCATCGGTGCCGATCGGGATCCTGGCGGCCATCTACCTCCAGGAGTACGGACGCGGCCGGCTCAAGCGGGCCATCACCTTCTTCGTCGACGTCATGACCGGCATCCCCTCGATCGTCGCCGGGCTGTTCGCCTACGCGCTCTTCGCACTCTTCCTCGGCCCAGGCATCCGGCTGGGCGTGATCGGCTCGGTGGCGCTGGCGGTGCTGATGATCCCGATCGTCGTCCGCTCCACCGAGGAGATGCTCAAGATCGTCCCCAACCATCTGCGCGAAGCGTCGTACGCGCTCGGCGTGCCCAAGTGGCGAACCGTCGTCAAGGTCGTGCTGCCGACCGCACTGGGCGGCATCATCTCGGGGGTGATGCTCGCCGTCGCACGGATCATGGGTGAGACCGCTCCGCTGCTGATCACGACCGGCGCCTTCTCGTCGATCAACCTCAATCCGACCGATGGGCGGATGCAGAATCTCGCCGTCTTCGCCTTCAACGAGTACAAGAACCCGGGAGTGCCAAGGGATCCGTACTTCGACCGAGCCTGGGCCGCAGCCCTGACGCTGATCGTGCTCGTGATGACGCTGAGCCTCTTGGCGCGCTTGATCTATAAACGCTTTGGCACCGAGACCCGCTGATGGCCGGGCCAACCGAACGGAGCAACGAGACGATGGACGACACCAAGAAGCTCGACCGGGACCCGGCCGCGCTGCGCACGGAGGGAGATGCATTGACCGACCGCCCGGCAAGTTCCGTGGAGGTTGCGCCCGAGCCGGAGAGAGACAGCTCGGAGAAGGTCGCCAGCGTCGCGAAGCGCATCGAGGTCACCGACCTCGATCTCTACTACGGATCCTTCCACGCGGTCAGCAGCGTCAGCATGACGATCCAGCCCAACAAGGTGACCGCCCTGATCGGCTCGTCGGGGTGCGGCAAGTCCACGTTCCTGCGTTCGCTGAACCGCATGCACGAGCTGGTGCCCGGCGCGCGCGTCGACGGTCAAGTCGTCATCGACGGTCAGGACATCTACGCCTCCGACGTGGACGCGGTCGCGGTCCGGCGGCAGGTGGGCATGGTCTTTCAGAGTCCGAACCCGTTTCCGACGATGTCGATCTACGAGAACGTCGCCGCGGGTCTGTTGCTCAACAGCAAGAAGATGAAGAAGGCCGCGCTGAACGAGATCGTCGAGCGCGCGTTGCGAGGCGCGAACCTCTGGAACGAGGTCAAGGACCGCCTCGACCGTCCCGGCGGCGGCCTGTCGGGCGGCCAGCAGCAGCGGCTTTGTATCGCGCGTGCAACCGCCGTCGAGCCCGAGGTGCTGCTGATGGACGAGCCGTGCTCGGCGCTCGACCCGGTCGCGACGCTGGCGATCGAGGATCTCATCCAGCAGCTGAAGGCCAACTACACGATCGTGATCGTGACGCACAACATGCAGCAGGCCAGTCGCGCAAGCGACATCACGGGCTTCTTCAACCTCGAGGAGACGGGGAAGCCCGGCCAGCTCGTCGAGCTGGACACGACCCACAGGATCTTCTCCAACCCCGCCAACAAGGCGACCGAGGACTACGTCAGCGGACGCTTCGGCTGAGGCCGAGACTCGCTCGTGCGCCCCGGTTCACGCGTCCGCACGCGAGCCCGGAGCACGCCACGACCGCACGACCACCCGTCCAGCGAAAGCGCCCGCGAAAGCGGACGCTGCGTCCGATCGTGGTCGTTCCCGGATAGGATCGCCCCTGAGCGAGCCGATAGCCGGGCCAATCGCCCTGCCGGGCGCCGGCCCGAGGCGAGGACGCAGCGCGACCATGTGGTGTACCGAGATCCAGGCGACATGAAGGCTTCGGCCCCGATGACCACACCGCGCGCGAGCCGCCCGCGGGTCGTGGCCGCCCTGCTGGCCGCCGGATTGCTGAGCGGCGTTTTCGGCGGCAACCTCGCCGGCGCCGGCGCTCAGTCGACGCCCGCCGATGACGACGGCGCCCCCGCGACCACCACCACCGCAACGACGACGACCGCGACGACCCCGGGCGACCCGCCCGCGACGACGACCCCCAAGCCGCCGCCGACCACGACGACCCCGGCGCCCGCCTCGACGACGCCGGTCGAGCCCGCGGCACCCGCTCCCACGGCCCCCGCCGCGCCGCAGGTGCCCTCGGCGCCCACACCCCCGGCCAAGCCGAAGCCCGGGCTCCCACCGGCGAGCACCCCCGCCCTCCCGCCGTTCGACCTCGATGGCGCGCTGAAGCCGATCCCCTTCTGCACCCTGGCCGACGCGCGCCACGCGATCTCCGTGGCACGCAAGGAGAAGCGCCGTCTCGCGGAGGTGTCCTACCTCGAGCTGCTGCTCTCAACGCGCGCCAGCGAGGACTGCCAGCCGCCCGAGGCCGAGGATGACACGACCGGCGAGACCGCGTCCGGCGCCAAGCGCGGGTCCGTCGACGACCTCGACGAGGACTCCCGCGAGCAGCTGCGCAACGAGCAGGGCGTCCCCACCGTCGCGAACCCGACGATGTCGCTGGCGCTGCCGGGCGCGGCGCCGATCGGCGTCCCGAACTTCTTCATCGACAAGTTCCGCATCCCGGTGTTCCTGCTGCCGATCTACCAGGCGGCGGGCATCCAGTACGGCGTGCGCTGGGAGGTCCTCGCGGCGATCAACGAGATCGAGACCGACTACGGGCGCAACCTCAACGTCAGCTCGGCCGGTGCGCTGGGCTGGATGCAGTTCATCCCATCGACGTGGAAGCAGTACGGCGTCGACGCCAACGACGACGGGCGCAAGGACCCGTTCAACCCGGTCGATGCGATCTTCGCCGCCGCGCGCTATCTCAAGGCGGCGGGCGCCGGCGAGGATCTGCGCAAGGCGATCTTCGCCTACAACCACGCCGACTGGTACGTCGAGTCGGTCCTGATGCGCGCACGCGTCATCGGCGGGCTGCCCTCTGACCTCGTCGGCTCGCTCAGCGGGCTCACCCAGGGTCGCTTCCCCGTCTACGCGAGGGCCCGCTACGCCGACGACCTGTCCGAGCGCCGTGCCAGCCGTCGCGTCGCGATCGGCGAGAACGCCGCGATGCCCGTCGACTCCGATCGCGCCCGCCGCGGCATCGACATCTTCGCCAAGCCGGGCTCGCCGGTCGTGGCGGTGCAGGACGGCCGCATCGTCGCGCTCGGCAGGAGCAAGCGGCTCGGGCGCTACGTCAAGCTCGCCGACGCGTTCGGCAACACCTACACCTACGCGCGCCTCAAGAAACTCGCGACCCGGGTGCCGGTCCCCAAGAGCCGCAGGCAGAGCAAGGCTTCGATCGCCAGGGAGCTCGCGCTGCCCGCGCCGGACGCCAAGCCGTCGAGCGCCGCCAGCGCCGGCCGCCCCACCGACCGACGACCCGCGCTGACCGCTGCCGAGGACGCGGGTGCCGAGAAGCGCGCGCAGACCGTCGGCAAGGAGCGCCTGTTCGCGCACCCCGAGCGTGCGAACGCCCGCAGCAACGGCGGTGACCGGCAGCTGGCCGAGCTGGAGTCCGACATCGCCCGCGACGACTCGCTGCGCTCCTACCTGACCGGCTCTCCCGACGTCGACGCCAAGGACGTCGTGCTGAAGTCCATGGTCCGCGGGCGCCAGGTGCTCGCAGGCACGATCCTCGGGCGCATCGGCACCGTCTCCAAGCGGGTCGCGACGCACATGCACTTCGAGATCCGCCCGTCCGGCCGCGGCGCGCCGCGGATCGACCCCAAGCCGATCCTCGACGGCTGGAAGCTGCTGGAGGCGACGGCGATCTACCGCGCCCGCGGGAAGAACCCGCTGTCGGGCAGCGAGGCGCTCAGCGCCCCGATCGGCCAGGTCATGCTCATGAGCAAGGAGGCGCTCACGCGCCGCGTCCTGCACGATCCGCGGATCGAGATCTACTCCTGCGGGCGCCGGGACATCGAGTCGGGCGGGATCGATCGCCGGGTCCTCGCGACGCTCGCCTTTTTGGCCGCCAGCGGGCTGAAGCCGACCGTCACCTCGCTGTACTGCGGTCACAGCCGCCTCACGACGAGCGGCAACGTCTCCGAGCACTCCGCCGGCAGTGCCGTCGACATCGCCAAGATCAACGACATCCCGATCATCGGCCACCAGGGCGAGGGGTCGATCGCCGACATCGCGATCCGGCGGCTGCTGACGCTGCAGGGCACGATGCGCCCCCACCAGATCATCAGCCTGATGACCTACGCCGGCGCCGACAACACGCTCGCGATGGGCGACCACGCCGATCACATCCATGTCGGCTTCCAGCCCGCCTACACGCCGGGCTCGCCGGAGGCCAAGACGCTCGCGTCGGTCCTCAAGCCGACGCAGTGGGTCAAGCTCATCGACCGCCTCGGCCGGATCAACAACCCGGACGTGGCCAGGACGCCGTCGAGGTATGCGATTCGCGTGCCGGTCCCGCGAGCGTCGGCGGCGCACCGCGGCGAGTAGTACGCCCGCCCAATCCCTCAACGCCGAGCCCGAGGATGCCGTCGTGCGAAGGCGCCGATCTCCGCTCTACTCCAGCCGCGCGCGCAGCTCGTCCCACAGCGCCTCGTAGGCCCGGCCCGCCCGGCCGCGGGGCGCGAACTGCGCCAGCGCGCGGCGCTGCACGGCCATGCGCTCGACGTCGGTGGCCGCGGGGATCACGGCGCCGAGCACGCCGCGATGGGCAGCCGACATCTCCGCGATCACCTCGGCGTGCAGCGGCCGGTGGCCGTCGGCCATCGAGAAGAACGCGAGGATCGCCGGCGCCTTGGCGACGTCGGTCGCCATGAACGCCCGAAGCTGCTCGAAGGTGCGTAGCGACAGCGGCGTCGGAATCAGCGGGACGAGCAGCACGTCCGCGGCCCGGAAGATGCTCTCCGAGGCCAGCGAGATCGCCGGCGGGCAGTCGAGGAAGACGTAGTCGTAATCCTCCTCCTCCGTCAGCCGGTCCAGCACTCGCTCCAGCCCCTTCGCCGGGCGCTTGGTGTCCCTGAGCTCGAGGTCCATGTTGCGATAGGAGAAGTCTCCAGGCAGCAGATCCAGGCGCTCGTGGTCGGTGCCCTTCAGCAGGGCCGCCGGATCACTCTTGCCGCGCACGAGCTTGCGTGCCCCGCCGCGAACCTTCGGCTTGACGCGCAGCAGGTAGGTCGCGGCGCCCTGCGGGTCCAGGTCCCACAGCAGCACGCGCGCGCCGCCGGCGGCCGCCAGCCACGCGAGGTTCACCGAGGCCGACGTCTTGCCGACCCCGCCCTTGATGTTGTAGAGCGCGATGACGCGGGTCATCCGAAGGTCTGCGCGACGAGCTTGCGCTGCGACTTGGCGGCGAAGGCGCCGAAGCGCTCGGCGAAGCGCTCGCGGGCCTGCGCCTGCTGCGCTCCCAGCCGCTCGGCGAGCACGCCCATCGCCATCAGGGCCGCGGGACCACCCTCCAGCCGGGCGATCTCGTCGCCGAGCGAGCGCAGCAGATCGGCCTGCACCTCGCGGTCCTGGAAGGTCCCGAGCACGTCCTGCAGGCCCTTGAGCGACGACACCATCGGCTTGACCACGCAATCCGGAAACAGCGTCGCGAAGAACTCGAGCAGGTAGCGCAGCTCCTTGCCCTGCTTGCGCAGGTCGTGCAGCGCCTCCGCGGGGCTGTCCTCGCCGATCTGCGAGCCCGCCTTCACCATCTGCCGGTAGACCGTGGAGATCCGCTCGGCGGCGAGCTCGGCGACCGGGCGGGAGGCGTCGGGGCCGGACGCGCTCGCGGACCGCTCGAGCTCCTCGATCAGCGTCGACCAGTCGTCGAGCACCGCGCGCGTAGTGTCGGAGCGCAGCGCGCGCTCCATGCTGCGGCGCTCGACGACGAGGCGGTCCTCCAGCAGCCGCCGCAGCGGCGCGACGTCGCCCGCCGCGCCGCCGGGCAGCCCGGCCGCGAGCTCGTCGAACTCCAGCAGCTGCACGTCGAGGTCGCGCGTCGGCCCGGTGATCCGCTGCAGCTCCTTGAAGTGCGCGCGAAAGACCCGCAGCGGCTGCGGCGCGAAGACGCCTCGCAGCTCGCGCTGCAGCGCCCGCGTGCGCCGCACCGCGACCCGCAGATCGTGCAGGAACTCGCTGTCGGTGCCGGCCAGCGTGCCCGGCAGGTTGACCTCGATGATCTCAAGCAGGCGGCGCAGGATCGCCGCGGCGGCCGCGTCCGCGCGATCCGCGGCGCCGAGCTCGACGCGCAGCTTCGACGAGCACCCGCCGACGATCCCTCCTTCGCATTCGACGGCGTCGTCCTGCACCGCGCGCGGCGCCTCGCGCAGGCCGAGCGTCGCGTCCAGCAGCGCGCGCAGCTCGTCGAACTCGCGGTCATAGCCGCGCACGCCGTCGAGGTGCAGCCGCGGTGGGAGGGGTACGCGCGTGTCGTCGACAATCGCGGCCGGCTCCTCGACGCGCATGCGCACGACGATTTTGCCGACCTCGTCGAGGACGTTGAGCGGCAGCTGGCGGCTGCGCACCCGCGCGATCGGCGCGAGCGCTCGCATCTCGATCACGCCAGCCAGCTCGTCGCGCAGCGGTCCGGCCGGCAGATCGGCGGCGAACAGGCGCGGCGCGCCGCGCCTGTGCATCGCGCCGGCGCGCTCGGCGCCGGTCCGCAGGTCGGTCAGCGCCAGCCTGCCCGCGGCCTCGACGAGCGCGAGACCGCCACCGTGCAGGCGCCCGTCGAACGTGTCCCAGAACACCCGCTGCACCGTGTGCGCCTTGTGGGAGACGATCGGGATCTCCGTCGCGAGCGTGTCAGCGACCGAAGAGGCCGCCAGGCCGTCGGGCAGCAGCAGGTGCAGTGCCCTCGTCTCCACGGCCACAGTGTGCCAGCGATCGGCGCGCGAAGGCTCTGAGACACCGCGCTTGATCGGCGAGGATCAAGCGGCGCGCCGCGCGTCCACGTTCGCGGCGCCGGGGTCCAGCGCGCGGCGGTAGCCGGCGGCCAGGCGCGCCAGCGAGCGCTCCCAGGTGCGCTGGCGCACCGCCTCGGCCGCGGTCCGCGCGAGGCGCTCGCGCTGGGAGGGCTGAGCCGCAAGCTCGCACACGACATCGGCCAGATCGCCCGCGTCTGCCGAACACAGGCGCCCGGTCGACCCGTCGGTGACGATGCTCGTCGGCCCGCCTTCGCCGACGGCCACGACCGCCAGCCCGCTCGCTTGCGCTTCGAGCAGGACCTGACCGAACGTGTCCGTGCGACTGGCGAAGAGGAAGATGTCGGCGCTGGCGTAGGCACGGGCGAGCTCGTCGCCCTCCAGCCAGCCGAGGAACGTCGCGTGCTCGCCGAGGCGCTCGCGCAGCGCGCCCTCCTCGGGCCCGCCGCCGGCCAGCGCGAGATGCAGGCGCGGATCGTGCTCGCGCGCGGCCAGGAACGCGTCGGCGAGCAGGTCGGCGCCCTTCTCGCGGGTCAGGCGGCCCGCGTACAGGACGGTGATCTCGCCGGGCAGCAGCCCCGCGACGCGGCGTTGTGGTGAGAAGCGGCTGAGGTCCACGCCGCGGTCCCAGCGCCCGATGCGCTCGTCTGCGATGCCCATCTCGCGCAAGACCTGGTCGGACGCCGGGCTCGGGGACAGCACCTGCCGGCACTGGCCGTAGAAGGCGCCGATCGCGATCCGCGCGGCCATCTCCAGGCCCGGATCCTGCGAGCGCAGGCCCGCGTAGGCGGCCAGCTCGGTGTGGTAGCTGCCGAGCACCGGCACGCCCATCAGCCGTGCGATGACCCCGGCCGCCGCGCCGGACGGGCCCGGCGAGCAGAGGTGCACGAGGTCATAGCGCCCCTCCGCAAGCGTCTCGACGATCGCCGGCAGGCTCGGGACGCCGACGCGCAGGCCGGCATAGAACGGAATGTCGACCTCGGCGACGGCGCTGAGCCGGCGATCGACGTTGGCGTCGGTCCCCACCACCTCGACGTCGAAGCCCGGCACGCCGCGCTCGCGCAGCTCGTCGAGCGTATGGGTGACGCCGTGCATGCCGCCGACCGCGTCGGCGACGAGCGCCACGCGCAGCGGCTCGCCGTCGCGATGGGCGAGCTTGGCCTTCTCGCGCCCGAGGAACGCCGCGGCCGGCGCGTAGGGGATCGCCGCCAGGCAGGCGTCGAACAGCGTCGCAGCCGCGCCGGCGATGTCCGTGCCGTCAGGGACGGCGGCGGAGATCTGCTCGACGGCGCGAGCGAGCTTGCGCTCGTGGCAGCGCCGCGCGCGGCGGAAGAGGTCGGCGTGGCTGAAGTCCTCGTGCTGCAGGTGGGCCAGCAGCTCGTGCTCGTCGAGATCGAGCTCGACCGAGGCCATCCAGGCGCGCAGCAGGTCGCGGGCGTCGTCGGGCCCCAGGCCCGTCCCGGTCGAGCCGGTGCGAGCGTCGCCCTCCTTCATGAGCCGCTGGACCATGGAGAAGACGGCCTCGGGATTGGGTCCGCCGGGCCGCTGTGCGGCGTTCGTGCCGTGACCCAGCGCGCGGGTCGCCAGACCCATCGCCGCATGCGTCCACTTCGCAGCGCTGCCCTGCTCGCCGCGAGCGGCCGCGTTGCCGAGCACGACGTGGTCAAGGAACCTGCGCCAGTCGTGCGCATGCGGCGTCTGCGTGTAGGTGCGCCCGATGTCGACGCCGGCATGGTCGTCGGAGCCGCCCACGCCCGTACCGCCGTGCGTCTCGATGTACACGACCGCGGGCGCGTTCAGCTCTCGCGCGCGGGAGCCGTTGCGCGTCTCCCAGACCCCGAACAGCTGGGCGAGGCGGCGGCGGTGGCGCGGCAGCAGCGGCGCCTCGACGGCGTAGAAGGGATGGGCGAGCGCGCAGGTGATCGCGCGCTCGCGCAGCTCGTTTGCGACGGCCTCGACGTCGCTCGCGAGATCCTGCAGGCGCTCGTGGTCGGCCTGGGTGATCCCCCAGCAGAGGATGTGCACGGCCTGAGGCTCACCGCGAAACCAGGCGGTCAGCTCCTCCGAGACGAAGGCGTCGTCGTGCTTGGAGTGCAGCTCGAGCGCCCCGTCGATCGTGTCGTGATCGGTGATCGTCACGAAATCCATCCCGCGGCGCTTGGCGAGGTCGTAGACCTCCTCGGGCGGCGTGGCGCACTCGGGCAGTCCGAGCGCCCGCTGGACGCCGAGCTTGGAGACCGCCGAAGCGGTGGAGTGGCAGTGCAGGTCGACCCGGCTGGTCGATTCGGGGATCATCGTTGCTCCCTTGCTCGGCTACGTTGTCGCGATGCACTTTGCGCTGCAAGGAAGCGGTTTTCGTGAACGGGTTGGGTCCGTGGTGTGACGTTCGTGTGAAGGACTGGCGGGAAGGCGCGGCGACGCGCGAAGCTCTAAGCCGATGGCGGTCATCACGACGACGACTGCCGGCACGCTCCTGCTCGACCGCGGGGCACTGAGCGTCGAGATCGCATTTCGCCCGTTCGCCATCGACATCCGGCGCGACGGGCGGCGGTTGGTCCGCGGGCTCGGCGTGTGGGCAATCGAGGGCGAGGTGCGCGACCAGTTCATCCAGTTCACCGAGGGCGTGGTCGCCAAGGAGGAGCTCGGCCTGCCCGAGCGGGTCGTGTCGGCGAGCGTCGCCGAGCCGCTCGCCGACGGCGTCGAGCTCGCGATCCGCTGCGAGGGCGGGCGGACGGGGCGGCTGCGCATCACGATCCCAGTCGCCGAGCGCGTGCTCGTCGAACTGGAGGTCGACGGCGACCCGTTGCGCGCCGCGGTCGACTGGGACGCCCGCGCCGAGGAGCGCTTCGCCGGGCTCGGCGCACGCCACGCGCTGCGCGTCGATCACGCGGGCCGGGAGATCCAGCTGGGCGCCGACCGCGCGTACACGGGACCGGACTGCCCGTCGGATCTGCTTGCCGACGGCGGCGTGCCGCAGGGCGACTACGCCCCCGCTCCCTGGCTTCAGTCCTCGCGCGGCTATGCCGCGTGGGTGGATGGTCATGGCAATGGCATGCGCTTCGAGCTCGGCGCCGATCGCACCGTGGTGTCGGCGCGCGTCGCGGCCGGGGCGCTGGCGCTCTGGCTGTTCTGTGACCCCTCCCCCGCCGCGCGCCTGCGTCGTTACCTGCACGTGACCGGCATGGCGCCCGTACTGCCCGAATGGGGCTACGGCTTCTGGAAGTCGCGCGACGTCTACCCCCACCAGGACGACGTCGAGGACGACGTCCACGGCTGTCAGCGCAACGACATCCCGCTGGACGCGGTGGTGCTCGACTCGCCGTGGGAGACGCAGTACAACACGTGGGAGCCCAACCCCCACCAGTTCACCGACTTCGTCGGGATGGTGCGCGACTTCCGAGCCGCCGGCGTGCGGACGGTCGTGTGGGTGACGCCGTGGGTGAACCTCGAGTCCAACGACGGCCAGATGCCGCCCGACGCGCAGTCGCGCGCGCTGCACGCCGCTGCGGCCTCCAACTACGCGGCCGGCGCCGAGGGCGGTCACTACGTGCGCGGCTCCGACGGCGAGCCGTTCGTCGCGAAGTGGTGGATGGGCACCGGCTCGCCGATCGACTTCACCTCGCCCGCGGCCGAGGCGTGGTGGCGCGAGCAGGCCAAGGGCGCGCTGGCGCTCGGCGTCGAGGGCATCAAGGCCGACGACGGCGAGGGCTACTACTTCCCCGACGACGTGCGCTTTGCCGATGGGAGCACCGGCGCGCAGTCGGCATGGGCACACGGCGGCGGCTACCGCCGGTCGATGCAGCGCGCGCTCGACGAGGTCCACCCCGGCCGCGGCGTGCTGTTCGGCCGCAGCGGCTGGAGTGGCCAGCAGGCGACCGGGATGCTGTGGGGCGGCGATCAGGTATCGGACTACTGGTCGCTGCGGGTGCTCGTCGCAGCGACATTGTCGGCCGCAGCGAGTGGTTTCTCCAACTGGTCGCACGACGTCGGCGGCTATCTCGGCCACCGGCTCGTCGAGCGCTGCCCGGCGGAGCTGCTCGTGCGCTGGGCGCAGCTCGGCTGCTTCACGCCGCTGATGCAGGCCCATGGCCGCCTCGTGCAGGAGCCATGGACCTACGACGAGCGCACCCTGCGCATCTACCGCTCCTACGTCCTGCTGCACGAGCGGCTCGTCCCCTACGTGCGGGCGGCCGCCGCGACGGCGGCCCGCAGTGGCGTGCCGATCATCCGCCCGCTGCATCTGCTCGACCCGACGGACGACCGCGGCTGGACGATCGCCGACGCCTACGGCTACGGCCCGTCCCTGTGGGTGGCTCCGGTGCTCGACGAGGGCGCCCGCACTCGCGAGGTCGCGCTGCCGCGCGGTGACTGGATCGAGGCATGGGCCGGTGAGCGGGTGCGCGGCGGCGGGGAGGTCCTCGTGCCGGCGCCGCGCGACACGATCCCGGTGTGGGTGCGCGCCGGGTCGATCGTCGTGACCTACCCCGCCGCGCATGTCGCGTGCGGGCTCGGCGACACGCCGGAGGCGCAGCGACCGCTGGAGGCGACCCTGTGGGGTGAGCCCCAGCTCGGCAGCGCCACGGTCCGGCTGGCCGACGGAACGCGGATCGGCTGGCGGCGGGGCCGCTGGTGGTGCGATCGCGAGCGCGATCTCGTGTTCGCGCAACGCTGAGGGTCGGGCCCTGAGGCAGCTCAGTGCGCCGGCCCCCGGCTCGTCGCGCGGTCGGGCGCCCTACACTCGCGGCGCATGCGCCGCTGCGCCGTCCTGGTGATCCTGTGCGCAGGCCGAGCCTTGCTTGGGATGCTCGCGATGTTCGTCGTCGCGCCGGCCGCGAGCGCTGATGCGCTGACCCACGTCGACCCCACCGAGGGCACATCGCCGCTGGATCTCGTCACGGTGCGCTTCGAGCAGGGCACGAGCACCGACCTCGTGCTCGCGATGCGCACGAAGCGACCGTGGCAGCCGTCCGACGTCAACCCCCTCGACGGCAACCAGATGTGCGTGTGGCTGCGGCGCAACGGCGAGGCGGCGCCACGCGGTCGCATCTGCGCGATCACCGATCCCAGCTCGAGGTCGGACATCAGCCTGCGCTACACGACCCTCAACCAGGCGGGCTATCGCACGGGGATCCGGCCGATCCGCACGACGGTGCGCCGCGACGATCCGACGATGATCTACGCGCGCTTCTCTCCGGATGTGCTGAAGCTGGACTCCGATCTCTACCACTGGTACGCCCGCACGCTGCACGGCGTCGAGGACCGCGTGCCCAACAGCGGCGAGTTCTCGTTGCGGCTGGCTCCCGCCCGCGCCCCGGCCACTCGGCGACGCTGCTTCGGCGCGCCCTCGCAGGACACCTTCCGGCGCTGCGACAACCCGCGGCTGAAGCGCGCCCTCACTCCGGACCCCGACGACGCGGTGCTGTCGCCGAACTCCCCGTGCATCCCGCTACCCGTCGACGGGGTGCTGAGGCCGTGCGACTTCGGCGTTGCGGCGCCCGCCTCCCGCGAGACGGTCGCGCTCGTCGGCGACAGCCACGCTGCGCACTGGCGCTCGGCGCTGGAGGTCGTCGCCGCGCAGCGGCGCTGGCACGGCGTGTCGCTGACGCTCTCCGGCTGCCCGCTGTCGCTGGCGACCCCGATCCTCGATCCGCCCAGCCGCCTGGCGAAGTGTGAGCGCTTCAACGAGCAGGTTCCGCAGTGGCTCGCGCGCCATCCCGAGGTCCGCACGGTGTTCGTCTCCGGCCATACCGGCCGCGTACGGGCGCGCGATGGCCTGAGCCGCCTGCAGACCCAGGTCAACGGCTATGCCGATGCCTTCCTGGCGCTGCCGAAGACCGTGACGAGCATCGTCGTCATCCGTGACACGCCGCTCATGGGATTCGGCGTGCTGGACTGCGTGCGACGCGCACGCGCCGCTCGACGCGAACTGCGCCGCGCATGCACGAAGCGGCGCTCGGGGGTGCTCAGGCGCGACCCCGCGGTCATCGCTGCACGGCGGCTGCAGTCGGATCGCGTGCGCGTCGTCGACCTCTCGCGCTTCCTCTGCGATTCGCGTCGCTGCTTTGCGGTCGTCGGTGGCGCGCTCGTCTACAAGGACGGCCAGCACCTCACCGAGGTCTTCTCCTCGACGCTCGGGCCCTACCTCCTGCGCGAACTGCGCCGCGGAACGTGACCGATGCGCCGCAGCGGCGCGACAGGATGATCCGGCGGTGGGTGCTGCTGTCGTCCGGAAGCCGGTGCGTCCGTCAGGCCGGCGCCACGGACGCGAAGCGAAAGGTCATGCGAAGCACGGTGCCGCCATTGTCGCCGGAGCTGATGTCCAGCGTGTCGCTGGCCTGGGCGATGAACGGCAGGCCCACACCCAGCCCCGGGCTGTCGAGGCGCGGCATCATCCCGCGGCCGTCGTCAGCGACGGTGATGTCGACGCGGTCGGCGCGCATCACCGCCAGCAGCCGCACCTCGCCGGGGCGCTCGGCGTCGACATAAGCGTGCATGACGACGTTCGTCACGGCTTCCGAGACGGCGAGCTTGACGTCCGTGCGAAGCGGCTCCGCGATGCCCGCCGCATCGACGAGCTCCGTCACCTCGAGGCGCAGCGCGGTGACGCTCGCCGGCACGGCCGGCAACGCGCGCCGAATCAACGTGGGACGTCGCATTGCCCTTCGGATCCAGCTCGTCGAATCACCATCACACCCTCTGCGGACCATCCAGGGCCCCTGCCCCACAAGTCAGGGTAACCCAGCCGGCGGCGGCCGAAACGCGAGCGACGCCTACGGAGCAGCGGCCTCCCAGCGTGCGAAGGCCTCCTCCACCGCGCGCTTGGCGTCCGCGTGGCGCGCCGTGGACTGCGCCGTGCGATCGGGCGTCGACCACGCCTCCGTCAGCGCGAGCTCGGCTTCGACAGCCGCGAGCGTCGCCTCGGCGTGCTCGATCTCGCGTTCAAGCTGGCGGATGCGCCGGCGAGCGTTCTTCGACAGCCCAGCCTCGCCACCACCGCCGTTGCCCGCGCCCAGCTGCCGCGCGGTCGCCGCGGCGAGCTTCTCGCTGGCGCATTGCGGGTCGACGGCCTGCGACTGGCGCCGCGGCTTGCCTGCCGGCTTGACCGCGGCCGGAGCGCGAGCCGGAGCCGAAGCCGCAGCCGGGCGGCGGGCGGCCTTTCCGGCGCCCTTCGCCGCGCGCGCGGCCAGGCGGCGCTCCTCCCGAACCTGCACGTACTCCTGCCAGCCGCCCTCATAGGAGCGCAGCGACCCCTCGTCCATCGCGACCGTGCGCGTGCCGACGGCCTCCAGCAGCGCGCGGTCGTGGGAGACCAGCAGCAACGTGCCCTCGAAGCCCAGGAGCGCATCCTCCAGCGCCTCGCGGCTCTCGATGTCCAGGTGGTTGGTGGGCTCGTCGAGGATCAGCACGTTCGCCCCGGAGGCCACGAGGACCGCGAGCGATAGGCGCCGGCGTTCACCTCCGCTGAGGCCATCCAGCGGCTTCTCGGCATCCTCGCCGCTGAACAGGAAGCGGCCGAGCAGCGCGCGCGCCTTGTTCGGCGCCAGGCCCGTGTGCACGGCGCACGCCTCGATGACCTTGTTCGCACGGAACCCGTCCCCAGCCACCCCCTTGCCCAGCTCGTCGGCGTGCTGGGAGAGGTGGCCGATCTTCACGTTGTGGCCGGTGCTCAGCTTGCCGGCCGTCAGTGGCCGCACGCCCGCCAGCGTGTCGATCAGCGTCGTCTTGCCGGCGCCGTTGGGCCCGACGAGCGTGACGTGCTCGCCGCGCTCCAGCCAGAGCTCCGCGTCGTCGAGCAGGACGCGCCCCGCGCCGACCTCCACGCGCCCGCCGGTCATCTCGAAGACGACGCGGCCCGAGCGCTCGGGCGCCTTGAAGTCGAACTTCAGGGCCGTGCGATCACGCGGATCGCGATCGATGCGCTCGATCTTGTCCAGGCGCTTGACGCGCGACTGCGCCTGCTTGGCCTTCGTCGCCTTCGCGCGGAACCGCTCGACGAAGGCCTCCAGGCGCGCGATCTCGGCCTGCTGCTTGTCGATCGAGCGGCCAAGTGCGATCTCTCGCGCCGCCTGCTCCTTGCGCCACTGCGTCCACGTGCCGGGGAAGTAGCGCGAGCGGCCGGCCTCCAGCTCGAGCACCCCGGTGCCGACCGCCTCCAAAAACCAGCGGTCGTGGGCGACGAGCACGATCGCGGCGTCAAGTGAGACGAGCGTCTTCTCCAGCCATTCCAGCGACTCGATGTCGAGGTGGTTGGTCGGCTCGTCGAGCAGCAGCAGATCCGGGTCGCCGGCCAGCGCCCGGGCGAGCGACGCCCGCGTCAGCTCGCCGCCGGAGAACGTCTTGAGCTCGCGGTCGAGGTCGCCCTCGTCTTCGAAGCCCAGGCCGCGCACCATCGCCGTCGCGCGGTCACGCCACATCCATCCGCCGGCGTGCTCCAAGCGCGCCTCGGCCGCGCTGTAGCGATCGAAGGCGGCCTCGTCGCCGTCGGCCATCTGCTGCGCGAGGCGCGTCAGGTCCTGCTCCAGCGCGACGAGCTCCGCGCAACCGGAGAGCACGTAGTCGCGCAGGGTCAACGAACGATCGCGCGGGGGACGCTGGTCGTGCAGCGAGACCTTGCAGCCCTTCTGAAAGCTCAACTCGCCGCCGTCGACGGAGGTCTCCCCCGCGAGCATGCGCAGCAGCGTCGTCTTGCCGGCGCCGTTTCGCCCGGCGATCGTCAGCCGGTCGCGGCGCTCGAGCTTGAACGACACACCGCGCAGCAGCGGGTTGCCGACCATGTCCTTGCTGAGGTCGGATGCGATGAGGACGGCCACGGCGGCTCATGGTAGGAGCCTGCGGCGGGCCCCACCCAGCCCGACCACCACCACGACCGAGCCGGTCGCTGCGCTCGCGACCGTCAGCTGATCACCGGATCGCCACCGCGAAGTTTCACGGCGAACGGGACATCCTCCGCCTACGGCCAAGGCTTGCACTCGCTGCCTTGAAGCGCCTGCCCCTGGACAGCTTCGCGGCTAACGCCCGCAACCGTGACGGTCGTGGGTCGGACTGCCGCCGCTGCTACGCGGTCGCACGAGCGCGGCGCGCTCAGGCAGCCTGAGCGATCCCATCGAGCCGAACGGGTCTTCAGCTGGGCGCCGCCGCCAGCATCGCCAGGCGCCACCGTCACGCCGGTCGCGCTCGACGCGCCGACGATCAGCGTCACCGAGCTGCTCGAACTTCGCGCTGCGCCGCTGAGCGGAGCAACTGCGATCGCTGCGGCGCCTGGCCTGAGACAGGGGAACACGGTCGGAGACGTGCCTGATTCGCCGGGTACCTCGCCGGGTACGAGCAATCAATGAGTCTTCCGATGTCAAAGGGTCTCCTCGCCCTCGCTGCCGCCTCGAGCCTCGCCTTCGCCGGCTGTGGCAGCAGTGAGAAAACGGCGTCCTCTCCTGCCCCCGCAGCAAAGCAGGCGGCGGCCTTCAACGGCGTGGACGTCCGCTTCACGCAGGGGATGCTGCCGCATCACATGCAGGCCGTCCGCAACGCCAAGATCGAGATCGCGATGGGCGAGGCCTCGGAGGTCAAGGCGATCGCTGAGAAGATCCTGGCCGCGCAGGAGATGGAGATCGCCACCATGCAGGGCTTCCTGAAGACCTTCGGGGCACAGGAGAAGGCGGCGCCCGCTGATCAGCAGGCTGTCTGGGACAAGAACACCGCCGACCTGAGGACGGCCGCCTCGCCAGCAGCCCGCGATGTCGTGTTCCTGACCAACATGGTCCCGCATCACTCGGCGGCGATCCCGATGGCGCAGCTGGACATCAAGATGGGCAAGTTCCCCGCCGCGCAGGCGCTGGCGACCCAGATCAAGACGAGTCAGCGCATGGAGATCGTCGAGATGAACA
>Ga0136625_1000014_pt1 | contig 36560 bp, 32 predicted proteins | sample AntDrymUQ4832306_2_FD_104672 | JGI IMG/M metagenome (GOLD analysis project Ga0136625, IMG submission 104672) | Polar desert sand microbial communities from Dry Valleys, Antarctica - metaG UQ483 (23.06) | ecosystem: Environmental > Terrestrial > Soil > Desert | place: Antarctica: Dry Valley...
CCGGCCATCGTCACCGTCGCCGGATTGGTCCCGTGCGCGGAGTCGGGCGTCAGCACCCTCGTGCGCTGCTCGCCGCGATCCTCGTGGAAGGCGCGCGTCAGCAGCACGCCGGCGAGCTCGCCGTGCGATCCGGCGGACGGCTGCAGCGAGACGTGCGGCAGCCCGGCGATCTCGCCCAGCGACTGCTGCAGCGAGAACATCAGCTCTAGGGCGCCCTGCGCGCGGCTGGGGTCCTGCAGCGGATGCAGCCGGGCATGGCCCGGCAGCGCCGCGACGCGCTCGTGCAGCCGCGGGTTGTGCTTCATCGTGCACGAGCCGAGCGGGTAGAAGCCCGAGTCCAGGTCGAAGTTGCGCTTGGAGAGATTGACGTAATGGCGCACGATCTCCGGCTCGGACGCCTCGGGCAGGCGCGGCTCCTGCGCCCGGCACATCGCGTCGGGGATCAGCCCGTCGACGTGCGGCACGTCGAGCGCGGGCGCGACGAAGGCGCGCCGGCCCGCCGAGCCCTTCTCGAAGATCGTCGTCGCGCGCTCGCGCTGTTGCGGCGTGCTGGCGCCGTCGAGATGCGTCATGCGATCACCCCCGCGTCGGCCAATGCACGCTCGGTCGCGACGGCGTTACCGAGCACCTCGGCGAGGCGGTCGATGTCCGCGCGCGAGCGCTGCTCGGTGATCGCGACCAGCAGCCCGTCGGGATGCTCGTAGTAGGAGCGCCCGAGCGCGTAGCCGGCGTTGACGCCGGCGGCGGCGCAGCGCTTGAGCACGCGCTCGACCGGCGCGTCGAGGGTCAGCGCGAACTCACGCACCACGGGCCGGTCGTGCAGCGTGTCGACGCCGTCCAGCGCCGACAGCGTCTCTCGCGCGTAGTGCGTGCGCTGGAGCATCAGCTCGCCGAGCTCGACGAGCCCGCGGCGCCCGAGCCAGCTCAGGTAGACGACGCCGCCGAGCGCGTTGAGCGCCTGCGACGTGCAGATGTTCGACGTCGCCTTCTCGCGGCGGATGTGCTGCTCGCGGGTCTGCAGCGTGAGCACGAACCCGCGGCGGCCGTCGGCGTCGGTGGTCTCCCCCGCGATCCGGCCGGGCATCCGGCGGATGTGCTTCTCGGTCGCGGCGAAGAAGCCGAACGACGGGCCGCCGAAGTCGAGGCGATTGCCAAGCGTCTGGCCCTCGCCGACGCAGACGTCGACGCCCTGGTTGCCGGGAGCCTCGATCACCCCGAGCGTCAGCGGGTCGGCGGAGCAGATGACCAGCGCGCCGTGCTCGTGGGATGCGTCGGCGAGCGCCCGGACGTCCTCGATCGCGCCGAGGAAGTTCGGCTGCTGGACGATGACCGCGCTGACGTCGTCGCCGAGCGCGCCGCCCAGCGCCTCTGCGTCGGTGACGCCGTGGTCCAGCGCGATCTCCTCGACGGTCATGCCGTAGCCGACGGCGAGCGTGCGCAGGGTCTCGCGGCTTTCGGGATGCACGCCGCGGCTGACGAGCAGGCGCCCGCGCCGATTGACGGCCTTCGCGAGGTAGGCGGCGGCCCCGACGGCGCTCGGCCCCTCGTAGACGGAGGCGTTGGACACCGCCAGCCCGGTGAGCTCGGAGATCGCCGTCTGGTACTCGAACATGACCTGCAGCCCGCCCTGGCTGACCTCCGGCTGGTAGGGCGTGTAGGGCGTCAAAAACTCCGAGCGCGACATGAGCATGTCGACGATCGACGGCACGTAGTGGTCGTACATCCCGGCGCCGAGAAAGCACAGCTCGTCCTCGGTGCTGACGTTGCGCGCGGCCAGCCTGCGCAGCTCCGCGTAGACGGCCTGCTCGGGCTCGCCCGCGGGGAGGTCGATCGGACTTTCCAGACGCACTCCGTCGGGGATCGCGTCGAAGAGCGCCTCCACCGAGTCGACGCCGATCACCGCGAGCATGTGCTCGAGGTCCTGCGCGGTGACCGCCGTGTAGCCGCTCACGCGAGCGTGCTCTGGTAGTCCGCGCACTTCAGCAGGCTGTCGGACTCCCGTGGATCGGACAGCTTGACCTTCACCATCCAACCGCCGCCGTAGGGATCGGCGTTGATCGCCTCCGGCGCGTCGGCGAGCGCGATGTTGACCTCGACGATCTCGCCCGACAGCGGAGCGACGACCTCCGACACGGCCTTGACGGACTCGACCTCCGCGTAGAACTCGTTCGCGGTCACCGTCGAGCCGACCTCCGGCGGGTCGAAGAAGACGACCTCGCCGAGCTGCTCCTGCGCGAACCACGTGATGCCGAACGTGGCGGTGTCGCCCTCGACGCTCGCCCAGTCGTGCTCGGGGTGGTACAGGAGCGCGTCGGGATAGGACTCGTCAGCCATCGGTCTCCTTGTCGTAGAGCGGCTTGGGGGCGACGACCGCCGTCCGCGTCTTGCCGCGTACATCGATGTCGAACTGCTCACCGACCGTGGCTCGCCCGGCGGGCAGGTAGGCCATCCCGATCCCGATACCCAGGCACGGCGAGTGCGTACCGCTGGTGACCTCGCCGCCGCCGAGGACGGCGTTGTGAGGGCGCGGGATCCCCGGGCCGGTGAGCTTGAAGGGCACGAGGCGCTGCTGTGGCCCCGCCTCGCGCTGCGCGCGCACGGCGTCGGCCCCGATGAAGCCGGTGTCCTCCTTGCACGCCCAGCCGAGGCCCGCCTCGATCGGGCCGCGATCGGCCGACAGGTCGTTGCCGTAGAGGTGAAAGCAGGCCTCCAGGCGCAGCGTGTCGCGAGCCGCGAGGCCGGCTGGGGTCGCGCCGCGGCGCACGATCTCCTCCCACAGCGCCGGCGCGTCCTGCGGATCGACGAGCAGCTCGACGCCGTCCTCGCCGGTGTAGCCGGTACCGCAGACGATCGCGTCGCGGCCGAAGACGATGTCGCGCGCGGCGGTCATGCGCGCGGGCAGCGGGGTGTCGGCGATCGACTGCACGATCTCGCGGGCGACCGGGCCCTGCACGGCGATCATCGCGTAGTCCTCCTGCGCATCGGCGATCTCGACGTGGAAGTCGCCGGCGTGCGAGCGCAGCCACGCCAGATCCGCGTCGTGGTTGGCGGCATTCGTGATCGTGAGGTAGCGCTCGGCACCGAGGCGATAGGTGAAGAGATCGTCGAGCACGCCTCCGTCCTCGGCGCACAGCACCGAGTACTGCGCGCTGCCGATCGCCATCCGGCCGACGTCGTTGGAGTAGACGTGCTGCAGCAACGCCTCGGCGCCGGGGCCGGAGAGCTCGACCTCCCCCATGTGCGAGACATCGAAGATCCCCGCCGAGCGACGCACCGCGAGATGCTCCGCGCGGATGCCGTCGGCATACTGGATCGGCATCTCCCAGCCCGCGAACGAGACGAGCTTCGCGCCAGCTTCGCGGTGGCTTTCGAACAGGGCCGTGCGCCTGAGCGTGCGCTGAGTCACACGCACGAGGCTAGCGGAGCATCCGGCCCGCCCCAGCGATCCGACGGCTCAAAATTCCGTGCCCGCTCATCGGACCAACTACGAATCGGTGCCGCGGCACATATTCGTAGAGATGGGTCGCCAGCATGCCGTCGAGCTCCGCCATGGTGCGCGTCTGGATGCGAAGCGTGCCCGGCAGGGCGTCCTTCATCGCCATCGCATCGTCGCCGACCAGCACGACGGTGACTAGGGCGGTCACGGGCATGCGATGACGACCTCATCCCGACCCGCGCTGTCCGCAGCCAATTTGAGGTGCTTGACGGTTGCGGCTCACCCCGCCAGGTCGTTCGCGGCGACCGCGGATCATGGCGGCCGCGCCCCCGTCGTCGGTCATCCCGCCGAGCCCTCGCGCTCAAAGCGTACGGCTTCAGCCACGATCACGTCTAAAGAGACGCGTGCGCCGTCGGCGATCTTCACCAGGTTGAGATAGCTCACGTTGCGCTCGCCGCGCTCGACGCCACCGACGTAGCTGCGGTCGAGCCGCGCCTCCAGTGCGAGCGACTCCTGCGACAAGTTCTGCCGCTGGCTGACCGAGCGTCGATTTGTGCGTAACCGACAGATTCTGGCGCGCGGGTCCGCAGGAATCCGACAAGAACCGCCATTCGTTGGCCGTTAGCCTCAGTGCATGCCCAAGCTCACAAAATATGCGAATCTCGGTGCCGTCGTCCTCCCCTTCATCGCCTTCGTGGTCGCCGTCGTGCTGCTGTGGAACAAGGCGGTCGGCGCGATCGATCTGGCGATCTTCTTCGTCATGTACGTCTTCACGGGCCTTGGGATCACGGTCGGCTATCACCGCCTGCTGACGCACCGCGCCTTCGTCGTGAGCAAGCCGGTGGAGTACGCCTTCGCAGTCGCCGGGACGATGGCCGTCGAGGGTCCGCCGATCGCCTGGGTCGCCGACCACCGCAAGCACCACGCCCACACCGACGTCGAGGGCGACCCGCACAGCCCCCACGTCGGTCACGGCTCGGGACTGAAGGGCCTCTGGTTCGCGCACAGCGGCTGGCTCATGAAGACCCAGGGCAGCTCCGATTTTCGCAAGCACGCGCCTGACCTCTGCGAGGACAAGGGCATGCGCTGGATCAGCCGCAACTTCCTGCAGTTGGCGGCCCTCGGCCTGCTGATCCCGTTCGTCGCCGGCTTCGTCCTGCACGGCTTCTCGCTGACGGCCGCGCTGTGGACGCTGCTGTGGGCCGGCTTCGTGCGCATCTTCTTCATCCACCACGTGACGTGGTCGATCAACTCCATCTGCCACTTCTTCGGACGGCGGCGCTTCGACATCGAGGACAAGTCGACGAACGTCGCCTGGCTGGCGCTCGTGACGTTCGGCGAGTCCTGGCATCACAACCACCACGCCTTCCCGCGCTCGGCGCGCCAGGGCCTCGGGCGCTGGGAGCTCGACCCGTCGGCGATGTTCATCTGGATGCTCGAGAAGGTCGGGATCGCCAAGAACGTCGTGCGGATCACTCCCGAGCGCCAGCGAGAACGGCTGGTGGGCGCGGGTCAGACGGACGCCGCGCAGACGCGCGCGGCATAGGCCGCCGCTCGTCAGGCCGGCCCGCGATCAGTCGTCGGTGAGGTCGCCACGGTCTGCAGCCCGAGCTCGTCCGCGGCCCGGAAGATGCGGATGGCGATCTCACCGCGGTTGGCGACCAGCAGCTTGCGAATCCGCCGCGCCATCGGTGCGGTCACCCTTGCTCCAGGGTGCGCCGCATGCCTCGCCGCACTGCCTCGATGACCTCGGGCCGCAGCCGATCAGCCGGGATGATGGCGTCGATCGAGCCGACGCGGAGCGCCCGCTCGACGCTGTGGACGTCGTCGAACTCGGCCGCCACCTCGCCGAGCTTCTCCGATCGCACGGTCGCCCGCACCTCGGCCAGTTCGGCTCGCAGCCGCGCCCGCTCGTCGTCGTCCACGTCGTCCAGGCGAGCCTCGAGCTCGGCCACCCGCGCGTCGGCGTCGGTGCGCTTGCTGATGTCACGCGCGAACACCGTCGCGGCCGCCGGGGCGCCCCCGATCACCGACGCGTACGAACCTTCGACCGCGAGCACCTCCATCGTGTCGTTGAGCGTTCCGGAGAAGACGACGAAGGCCCCCCCGTGGTAGCGCGAAACGACGCAGAAGACGATGGGGCCGTCGAAGTTGACCACCGCTCGGCCGATCTCGGCGCCGTACTCGAGCTGCAGGTTGCGCAGCGATTCCGGCGAGCCGTCGAAGCCCGAGAGGTTGGCCAGCACCACCACCGGTCGGTTGCCGCTGGCAGCGTTGACGGCACGGGCCACCTTCTTCGACGATCGCGGGAAGAGCGTTCCCGCCGTCCACTGGTCAGGGCCGTCGGCGGGCAGCGCGCCGCGGCGGGGCACCGCACGGGACTCGATGCCGAGCATGGTCACCGGATGGCCACCCAGGTGGGCGTCGAAGACGACCGCGCTCTCGGCGTCCGCCATCGCCGCCCAGCGCTCGAGCGGCGGGTGGTCCTGGTCGGCGACGGCGCGCATCACCGTGCGGATGTCGAAGGGCTTCTTGCGCTCGGGGTTGGTCTTGAGCGAGAAGATGTCGCCCACGGTCTCGAAGTCGCTGGTCGCCGCGCGGTGCGGGAAGCTGCGAACGTCGCGGTCGACGGGGTCGGTCGTCGGCGCCGGCCGCGGAAAGCGCTCGCCGGGCGCGACGTACGTGTGCTCGTAGTGGGTGAACAGCACATCGCACGCCGCGGCCAGATCCTCGGCCCAGTACTGCGCCTGGCCGTTGGGGCCCATGATCCGGTCGTAGCCGCCGATCCCGAAGTTGTCCTCGGCCGAGACGCCGCCCGAGTAGTCCAGTGCCTGCTTGCCGGTGAGCACCATCGCGCTGTCGGGCGTCATGACGAGGATGCCGCGCGTGTGCAGGAGCATCGTCGCCTCCGCGTTCCAGTAGGGCTGGGCGCCGACGTTGATCCCGGCGACGATGACGTTGACCTCGCCCCGGGCCTGCGTGAACGTGATCAGGCGGCGCAACACCCGTGAGATCCAGTCCATGTTCTCTGAGCCGCTGTCCATCGAGATCTTCGCCCCGGCCGACACGGCGAGCCACTCGACGGGGACCTGCATCTCCTCGGCGAGGTCGAGCGCGTGCATGATGCGGACGGACTCGGGCTCGGCGATCGCGCCGAGCGCCCTCGTCGGATCGCCGAGGAGCGCGACGCGCGCCATTCCCTCCGGATGGCGGTCGGTGATCGTCCGCACCACGCCGACGACGATCCCGCAGCTGTTGGCACCGAACGGGCGCTGCACCGGCCCCAGGCGATCGTCCTCGTCGAGGTCGTACTCGGTGAACGTGCCTCCTGCGCGCGTCAACAGCGCAACGAGCTCGTACGGGTAGACGTTGCCCCGGCGACGGGCGCGCAGCACCTTCTGGGCGTACTCGTCGAGGGTCGGGAGCGGCTCCGTCGGCGGCTCCTCGACGGTCAGCGTCACGCCCTCGCCGGGCTGGTAGGAGAAGCCGAGGGCCATGTTGCGCGGCTCGCCGTCGGGCGGCGCAGGGAGACGCGCCTCGATCACCACGTCCTCCAATCCCAGCCCGACGGTCATCGGAGCCAGCGTCCGGGTCAACGACAGCAGCTCGTCGAGCGGCACGTCGAGGAGCGGCCAGACGCAGAGCAGCACGCGGTTTGCGTGCAGCCGCCGGTTGGCGGGGCGCTGGACCTGGAAGCGGCGGATGCCGTCGAGGCACGCGGCGAGCAGCCGCTCTGGCTCGGGCAGGGCGGTGAGCCGTCCGGCGCCGTCCCGCACCGGCGTGAGATCGCGCACCTCTGCCAGCGCCACGAGGCGCTCGTCGGCCGGATTCTCACGGCCGACGCAGTGATAGAGGTAGACGTCCTCGACCGTCGGCAGGCGCGTGACGTCGAAGTTGGCGAGCCGCCAGAGGTCGAGCCGCTGCGCGATCATCGGATGAAGGCCGCGGGCGATGCGATCCTCGGCGAGCGAGCCGCCGGCCGGCCGGAACGTGAAGTGATCGACGTCGGCTCCGCCCCGGCTGCTCACGGCCACCGCGACCTGCGCCACCGCCGCCGGCAGCTGCGCCGCGGCGAGTGCCGCGCCGAGCTCGGCGGCCATGGTGTCGGCGTCGGGCGGCGGCTCGCTCCAGTACAGGTAGAAGTCGACGACCGCGTGGGAGGCGGGATCGTCAGGCACGAGCGCGGCGACAACGGCAGCGGCCGCGGGCAGATCCGCCGCCGTGGTGAGCGTCGTGATCAGCTCGACGCGCCGGCCGTCATGGCTGTAGCGCGCGGTGACGAACTGCCGTCCGTCGCGGTGCAACGACCGCACGTCCTCCAGCCGGCGAATCCTGTAATAGCGGCGCGTCAGGAGCTCGACCATCGGCTCGTTGCCCTCCTGCGCGCCGATCCGTTCGCCCAGCAACCTGATGAGCGTGTGCGGGCTGGCGACCAGCTCCTCGATGCGGTCGGCGTAATCGGGAGCGTCTGGGTCTGTGACGAGGTGGCCGAGCTGCTCGCGCACCGTTGCGAAGACCTGGTCGCGCGCCTGCTCGATGAGGGGCTGGTCAAAGACACGGAAGCGCACGCTGCGTGCGAGCTCGCCCACCGCCGGATAGCGCAGCTGCGTCGCGACGATGAGGCGGTCGAGCGTCTCGCGGAACTCGTCGCGCACGGGCTCGGGCAGCGCCTCGGCGTGCTGCAGGCGCTGGTCGAGAAGCGCCATCACGGCCGGAATCTGGGACGGCGCGCGCTGGTGGGCGAGAAAGATCCGGTAGACCGCCTGCTCGAGCTCCGGGCTCCGCGCGAGGTCGTGCACGCCGTAACGGGCCAGCGCGCGCAAGAGCCTGGCGCGGAACGTCTCCGGCAGCCCTTCGCGCTCGACGTCGAGCGAGTGCAGGTAGGACCGCAGGTGCTCGCGCGGGTTGCGGACGCGTTCGCCTTCCTCCCCGTCGGGGTCCTCGACCTCCCTCGCAGGCCAGTTGCGCGAGAGCTCGGCCAGGTCGGCGAAGATCTTGAGAATCTCGAGTTCGCCGTGCAGCAGCCCGTGATCGTCGGCCGGCAGCCGGCTGCGGGTTCGCTCGAACTCGGTGACGAGCCGGCGAGCCTCATCGACGCTCGCGTCGAAGCCCATGATCAGGCTGCGCAGCGCGTCCAGGTGTTCGCCCGCGCCGGGATCGGCCCCGGGCTCCTCGGGGGTGGCCAGCGCATCGAAGTCGATCCGCGGGGTGTCGGGCGCCTTCGCATCCTCCGCGGGGCGCGGCTCGACGCGCAGGAGCGGCGCTCCCGCGTCGACGTGCACGTTGCCGGCGACCAGGACCTCCCGCACGCGCCCCGCGTGCGTGGCAACGATCTGCATCTCCATCTTCATCGCCTCGAGGAGCGCCACCGGCGATCCTGCCTCCACCTCGTCGCCGGAGGCCACGCTCACCGCCACGACGAGCGCCGACGCCGGGGCCCGGACGATCCCTCCCTCGTCTCGTGACACGCGATGGGCGACGCCCTCGACCTCCACCAGGTGATCCGGGCCGTGCGTGACCGAGGTGACCTTGAAGGTTCGCCCGGCGATCGAGAGCCGGCTCTGGAAGCGACGGAGGGGCTCGACGTGCACGTCGACGGTCGCGCCGTGGGCCTCGATCCTGTAGCGGCGGGGCGCCACCTGGGCAACCGCCAGCCGGTAGGGCTGCCGGTGGTGGCTGAGCTCGGCCGTCCGGCCGATGTCGTGGCTGGTCTGGGGCCGGCCGCGGCTGGCGGCGGCGTAGAAGCCACGGCGCTCGATCTCCTCCCCGGCGTCGTACATGTCGATCGCTGCGGCGAGCAGGGCAACGTCTGCATGGCGCGTCGGGATGTGGCCGTCGGAGGCCACGAGGCGGTCGAGCCAGTCCGTGTCGGCCGTGCCGGCGACCATCTCGGGACGGTCGAGCAGGTCGAGCAGGAAGGCCTTGTTCGTCGTGCCCCCCCGGATGACCACGGTCGTCTCGCCGAGGGCTCGCAGCAGCCGTGCCCTCGCCTCGGCCCGGTCCCGCCCCCAGCTGATGACCTTGGCGATCATCGACTCGTACTCGGCCGGGACGACATCGTTCTCGGCCACGCCTGCGTCGACCCGCACCCCCGGGCCGCAGGGAAGCCTCAGGAGCTCGACCGTCCCCGGGGACGGCGCGAAATCCCGTTCGGGATCCTCGGCATTGAGCCGGGCCTCGATCGCGTGGCCCACCGCGGGCGGGGGCTCCCCGTCAAGACGCCCGCCGCGGGCCACGTGGAGCTGCAGCTTCACGAGGTCCAGGCCGGTCGTCATTTCCGTGACCGGGTGCTCCACCTGGAGGCGGGGGTTGACCTCGAGGAACGCGAAGCTCTTCTCCTCGGGCTGGTAGAGAAACTCGACGGTCCCGGCATTGCGGTAGCCGGCCGACCCGGCCAGCTTGACGGCGGCGGCCCGCAGCTCGCGTTCCTGCTCGGCGCGGAGGGCGGGGGAGCTCGATTCCTCGATCACCTTCTGGTTGCGGCGCTGGATCGAGCAGTCGCGCACGCCCGCTGCCCATACGGTGCCGTGGTCGTCGGCGATGATCTGAACCTCGACGTGGTGCGCGCCCGTGACGCGGCGCTCGATGAAGATCGAGGCATCGCCGAAGGAGCGCAGTGCCTCGCCGCGCGCACGCTCGAACGCGGGGGCCAGCTCCCCCTCGGAGGCGGCGACACGGATGCCACGCCCGCCGCCGCCCGCCCGGGCCTTGATCATGACCGGGTACCCGATCTCGCGGGCGACCTCGACGGCGGCGTCGACCGTCTCCACCGGAGTGCGACTCCAGGCGGCGACCGGCACGCCCACCTCCTCGGCAAACAGCTTGGCGCCGATCTTGTCCCCCAGGCGGCGCATGACCTCGGGCGGCGGGCCCACGAAGACCACGCCGATGCGCGCGCACAGCTCGGCGAAGGCGGGATCCTCGGCGACGAACCCCCATCCCACCCAGGCTGCGTCGGCCCGGCTCTCGCGCAGCGCCCGCTCGAGCTCGTCGTGGTCGAGGTACGGGCTTTCCCCACCGATGACCACGGCCTCGTCGGCCTCCAGCACGAACATCGCCCGCCGCTCGGCCTCCGTGTGCAACGCGATCGTCCGCATCGCGAAGCCGTGCTCCAGGTTGAGCTCGCGCACCGCACGGATGAGGCGCACAGCGGCCTCGCCTCGGTTGACGATCGCAATTCGCGTAAAGCTGGCGTCACCCTCCGATGGCCGCATTCTTGTACCTCGGCCTACGCCGGGACGACGATCAGGGGATCGAAGCGATCGAGACCAACGCCGGCCACCGCGCTCGCGCCAGAGGCCGAGAAGCCGCCGCGCTCGCGATGGCCGCGGGGTATCGCGCCGAGCGTCGACACAGCCTCCGTATCCGTCACGAGCCGGACGATACCCGGGGCGCCGATCTGGGCGACGGCTGAGCCCAGGCGGGATCCCCGCCCTGCACCGATCCGCTCAGGCGTCGGCCCCCGAGCAACGGGCATGGGAAGCTCGGATCCGGACATCCCGACGTACGAGCATGTGGTGTCGAGCATGTCGGGTGCGCTCGACCTCGCCCATGACGATCCCGAACACGGGGTGGCGCCACGCGCGTTCGCGCACGGTGCGTGCGAGGCGGCCGTCAGCGGAGGCTGGCGGCGGGCGTCGGGGCGTCGGCGGCCTCTGTCGCCGGGGTCGCGGCCAGCTCGTGTGCGGAGCTCGCGCTCGGCCGCAGACCCGGCGCCCACGGCATGCGGCGCTGCAGGAACGGCTGCTCGACGAAGTGCCACGACAGCGCCGCCGCGACGACCGTCAGCGGGAACCCGATCCCGAGCATCGCCAGCCACAGCGTCGTCGGCACCGACGAGCGCGACGACCTCGAGCAGGATCCAGATGTGCAGCAGGTAGAAGGCGTAGGAGCGCTCGCCCATCCAGTTGGTGAAGCGGTTGTCCAGCCAGCGCGGCGCGCGCTCGCCGCCGAGCTGCAGCGCGATCAAGCCGGCGAGCAGCGCCGCGCCGAACAACGCCGCCATCAGCGAGCGGCGGCCGACGGCGCTGTGGATCGGCGTCGTCTGGACGTTGAAGTCCCAGTGCGCGCACAGCGCCCAGGCGAGCAGGGCGATCGCTCCCATCGCCCAGGCGAAGCGGCGCGCGCGCCGACGGTCGCTGCGGCTCGCCCGTGCCGGCGTCCGTGACCACGGTCTCGCTCATCGCGAGCAAGCCTGCCAGACGGCTGGTCTGCCGGGCGCGTAGAGTCCGGATCGCCCGCAGATCAGGGGCGTCGCGACGCCTTCCCGCCCGCCTAGCTCAATTGGCAGAGCACTTGATTTGTAATCAAGAGGTTTCCGGTTCGATTCCGAAGGCGGGCTTCGCGGTAAGGGAGAGCCGTTACGCCGCCACTCGCTCCGTGCTTGAGGCCGCCTCCCACCGCGGGAGCGGGTTCTTGCCCCATTTCGCCCGATCCGCGTAGTCCATCAGCGCACCGAAGTACTGCTGCAGCGGCGGCGAGCGAAACCCGAGCTCGTGGCCCCTGGTCGCGTCGAACAGCAGACGTGAACGGAAGTACGGGACGAACGCGCCGGCGCGCTCCTCGGACGTGGGGTCCTCGCCAGGGCCCACGAATTGCGGGGGCTCGCGACCAAACGCGGCGGCGGCCATGGTGGCGAGGTCGATGTTCCTCATCGCGTCGTCGCCGGCGACGGCGTGGATCGTGCCCCGCTCGACCGGGCCGTCGAGCAACCTGTAGAGCGCGTCGGCGACGGTGTCGACGCAGACGATGTCGACGTGTCCGTCCGGGTCGGCCGGCACCGAGGGCAGCAGGTTGCGGGCGAAGGCCATCAGCGGAAAGTAGATGACGTTGAAGGCCGGCGTCCAGCCGGTGACGCTGTCGCCGACCACGATGCTCGGGCGCAGGATCGCCGTGGGCGCATCGCAGTTGTTGACGAGCGACTCGGCCTCGAGCTTCGTCTGCTCGTACGTGTTGCGAAAGCGCTGGCCGACATGGCCCTCGGACTCGAGGACGCGTCCGACCCGCTCGCCGGCGACGTACGCCGTCGAGACGTGGACGACGCGCTCCAGCTCGCCGTGGGCATACGCCTCCGACGCCAGCTGCATCACCGAGTGGGTGCCGGTGACGTTGATCCGGCGCGCCTCCTCGAGCGGTTGCGTGAAGCTGATCGACGCGGCGCAATGCGCCACCGCGGAGATCTCTCTCGTGAGCCGGTCGCGGGTTGCGGTGGCAAGCCCGAGACCACGGGTTTCGAGGTCGCCCGCGACCGCGCGCACGCGGCCGCGCACGGCCGTGACGTCATCGGGCGCCAACAGCGTGTTCAGCACGCCGTTCATGCGCTCTTCGGCCTCCGCGTCGTCGGCGGCGCGAACGATCGCGACGACGTCGCGATCGCTGCGCTCGAGCAGGCGCACGAGCACCTCCATGCCGAGAAACCCGGTGGCGCCGGTGAGCAGGATCGGTCCGGGGGTCATGCGACCTCCAGACACAGCGTCACGTTGTGGCCACCGAAGCCGAAGCTGTTGGACAGCGCGACGGCGCGCTCGTCGCTGGCGGTCTGCATCGGCTGCGCCGTGAGCAGCACGTAGTCGAGGTCCATGCCGTCTTCGGGCTGCTCGTAGCCGAGCGTCGGCGGGGAGACGCGGTGGCGCAGGGCGAGGATCGTCGCGACGAGCACGGCGTCGACGTAGGAGGCGTTCAGGCCAGCGGCCTCGAGCGCGCGCTGGCCGGCCTCGATCGCGAGGTCCGACAGGCTCTCGCCGTCGGCGCTGCGCCGGCGCGCGGAGATGCCGGTGCGCTTGGTGATCCACGCGTGATCGGCGCCGATGCGCTCGGCGATCGGCCCGTTCTCCACGACGGTCGGGGGCAGAGCGCGGCCCAAGCCGATGATGCCGGCGGTGCGCCGCCGCGAACGAATGCGCGGGGCGACCAGCGACGGCGTCAGTGCGAGGTCAGACCGGTGCACCGATCTCCTCCACAACCGGCGGTGACGGCGCTCGCACCCTTGATGCAGCGCGCGGCGAGCTCGGACAGAACGCGGCCCGGGCCGGCGTCGACGTATTGCTCGACGCCCAGCGAATCGAGCGTGGTCATCGTGTCGCGCCAGCGGACCGGCGAGATGAGTGCCTCGGCGAGCTCCGTCGCGGGGTCCGCGAACAGCGTGGCGGTCGCGCAGCTGATGACCGGGATCTCGGGTGTCTCGAAGACGCGCGCCGGAGAACACGACCTGGCCGGGAGCGTTGTCGTTTGCCAGGCTGACGCCGTGGCGGGCGGCGCGCTCCGCGGACTGGTCGGGCGACGCGCCCATCAACGCGAGCATCGTCCCGCCGCCGGAGGCCTCGCCCGAGGCGGCCATGTGGTCGCCGCGCAGGACGACGAGGCGCAGCGCATCGTGGTCCGAGAGGGCGCCCATTGCAGCCAGCGCCGAGAACTCGCCGAGCGAGTGGCCCGCCAGCGCGACGGGATCGATGTGGTCGCGCAGACGCGTCCACCTTGCAAGCGAGGCACACAGGATCGCCGGCTGTGCGAAGCGGGTGGACTCCTCGACCCGCGCAAACGGATCCTCGCCGACGAGCTCGCAGGCCGCATCGAGGAGATCGGGACGAACCGCGGTCACGAGGGCGCGCATGTCCGGTGTCTGGCTGCCCTGTCCAGGGAACAAGACAGCGGTCTGGCTTAGATCAAGCACAGTCACACCATGACAGCTGAAACGTCGAATAGTAGGCTTAGTTTTCCACAGATCGGGAATGCGCCTGAGCGAACAATTCGGCGCTCCTGCTGTTCCCGTGGGTCGTGTAAACGTCTGCAATGGCCGGCACGCCGCTTCGCGGCGGATCCGGTGCTCGATGCCGGCGTGTTCTCGCCCGACGAGACGTTGTCGGCCTCTGGTCAAGAACAGCAGGAGCGCCAAAATTCGTATGGCGGGCGTCGGACGATGCGCCGGAGGAAGTCCTCAATCCGAGTCGTGTCGTACACCGCGTCTTCGAGACAAAGACGCCAGGATTCCTGCTGGTTGCAGGGAATCTTGCGGGCGTGGGGCGTCGTCCTTCATGCCGGGTCGCAGGTCGGTGGCGGGGTTCGGGCCGGCTGCGCTGCGCTGGAGGTGATGCGGGCACGGCGGGGGTGGCGACTGAGAACGAGCGGCTGCTGGCCGCAGATACGCCGATCGAGAAGCGCGGAAAGGGAGGACCAACTGCACCTATGGTCAAGCGGCCACGATCAGGGCACATGCGGGGCACGATGACCGTGACGTGAAGGACGCCGCCGGCGTCGCTCTATGATCGCCCGATGGCGTCGCCGCCCGGCTCTGCAGGACCTCGGCGTGCGGGCTGGTACCCCGATCCGGAGGGCTCCAGCTGGCGCTACTGGGACGGCGCGCGCTGGACCGGAGCGCGATCGTCCGCGATCCCGCCCGCCGGTCCGAACCTCGAGCGCGACGACCTGCGCAGCTGGGCGCTGGCTGCACACCTCTCGGCGCTGCTGTCGATCCTCGCGATCGGGCTGTCGTTCATCGGCCCGCTCGTCGCGTACCTCGCCAACCGCGACAAGCCGTTCGTCCGCGACCACGCGCGGGAGGCGCTGAACTTCAACCTGTCGTTCCTGATCTGCCTCGCCGCGCTGCTGCTCCTGCTGATCGTCGCCGAGCTCCCGCTGACCTGGGTGCTCGTCGGATCGGTCGTCGGCTGGCTCGCGCTGATCTGCGTCGCCGCCGTCAAGGCCGGCCAGGGCGAGGAATACCGCTACCCCGTCTCGATCCGCTTCGTCCGATAGCAATCAACCTCAGGTCTACGGTTAGTCCTCTGGCCGACCATCGACCTCGGGTCGAGGCTTAGGAACTCAGCGCAGGAACGGCGGAATCTCGATGTCGTCGTCGGAGATCTCCAGCGACGAGCGCTGGCGATCGTCATATCGCGGCCCACGGTCCCGCGGCGCCGGCGGCGGATTGGGCTGGCGCTCGCGCAGATCCCTGCGGCCGCGGTAGCTGGCCTGGCTGGGAGCGGGCGCCGCGCGTGCATGGTCGAAGCCCGTCGCGATCACCGTCACGCGGACCTCGTCGCCCTGCGCCTCGTCGATCACCGCGCCGAAGATGATGTTGGCGTTGGTGGCCGCGGCCTCCTTGACGATCTCGGCCGCCTCGTTGACCTCGAAGAGCCCGAGCTCGCGGCCGCCGGTCATGTTCAGCAGGATCCCGGTGGCACCCTCGACGCTCTCCTCCAGCAGCGGGCTTGAGATCGCGATTCGCGCCGCCTCGGCCGCGCGGTTCTCCCCGTTGGAGGTCCCGATGCCCATCAGGGCCGAGCCCGCGTCCTGCATGATCGTGCGCACGTCGGCGAAGTCGAGGTTGATCAGACCGGGAATCGTGATCAGGTCGGTGATCCCCTGCACGCCCTGGCGCAGGACGTTGTCGGCCTCGCGGAAGGCGTCGAGCATCGTGGTACGGCGCTCGACGACCGACAGCAGCTTCTCGTTGGGGATGACGATCAGCGTGTCGACGACCTCGCGCAGGCGGGCGATGCCCTCCTCGGCCTGACGCGTGCGCTGCGTGCCCTCGAACTCGAAGGGCTTGGTGACGACGCCGACGGTCAGCGCGCCGATTTCGTTCTTGGCGATCTCCGCGATGACGGGCGCGGCGCCGGTCCCCGTGCCACCGCCCTCGCCCGCCGTGACGAAGACCATGTCGGCGCCCTTCAGCGCCTCCTTGATGTCGTCGCGCGACTCCGCCGCGGCGCCGAAGCCGATGTCGGGGCTGGCGCCGGCGCCGAGGCCTTTGGTCAGGTCGTGGCCGATGTTCAGCTTGATGTCGGCGTCGGTCATCTGCAACGCCTGCGCATCGGTATTGGCCGAGATGAACTCCACGCCGCGCAGCCCCGCGTCCACCATGCGGTTGACCGCATTGGTGCCGCCGCCGCCGACGCCGACGACCTTGATGACCGCGAGATAGCTGCTGCTGGATTCCATGAGAGAGGCGTCCGACCCTTGAGTTAGCGTTGAGAGTTTTCGGCTCCCCGAACCAATGCTGCGCAAACCACAGTAAGCACGGGCCAGAAGCAATGTCAACGAAAAGTCTACTACCGCAAGTTGTCTTGCAGATCGGGCGACCCTCGACCTATGCGGGAGAAAGGTGTTTTCGGATGCGTAAGTATCAAGTTGAGCGTTAGACTTCGCCCGGTCGTGGTTGAAAGCCCCCGGCCACGGGCTTGCCGGGGAGCCTGACGTCAACGTAGCTCGCACCGTGCGAGCTGGGCTGCGCGAGCACCTCCGTCGCCGCCGCCCACTTCGCGCGAGCCCGGTCATCGCCGCCGAAGTAGAGCTTGGGCCCGTCGTCCAGCGTGGCGCTGAGACCGCGCTGGCCGCGAAAGACGCGTTCGATGCGCAGGCGCAGCGGTGCGGGGGCCGCTGCCAGCAGGCGGATCGCGCGCAGCGCATCCGCATCGCTCACGCGGGCACCGCCGGGCATCTGCCTGACGCCGACCAGCGGCAGCCCGCGCCTGGACGCGCCGCGCAGCAGCGTGCCGTCGGACCCCACCACGATCGTGCTCCCGCCTGCCGCCAGCGCCGCGACGGGCTCGTAGACGTTGACGTCGATGCGCAGACCGTGGGGAAACTCCGTCGAGGTCCGCAAGCTTCGCACGATCGGATAGGCCGTCACGGCATCGCGCAGGGCGTCCTCGTCGACGGCGAGCGTCGTCATGTCCAGGCCCGCTGCGGTCAGCGCCTTGTGAATCCGCGTCGACTGGGAGCCCTGGACGCCGCTGATCTCGACGGTCCGCACGCCGACCAGCTCACTGGTGCGCAGCCACAGCCCTGCGGGCACGAGCACCGCCACCAGGATGGCCAGGACGAGGACGCCTCGCACGTGTCGTCTGGCGAACGAGATCATCGCCTCGGTTCTTCGGCGCCGCCGGCGCCGACCCTGCCGCAGCGGCCCACCAGCACTAGCCTGCTGCCCAGATGTCCAGCCCAACCCCGCTGAGCCGGCTGACGACCCTACGTCTCGGCGGTCCGCCCGAGCGCTTCGTGCGTGCCCACAGCGAGGAGGAGCTCGTCGCACGCGTGCGCGAGGCCGATGCGCAGGACGAGCCGCTGCTCGTGCTCGCCGGCGGCAGCAATGTCGTGGTCGCCGATGAGGGGCTGCGGGGCACCGTCGTGCACGTGGCGACCCGGGGCATCGAGCAGTTGCGGCGCAGCGACGGCCGGGTGTGGCTGGACGTGCAGGCCGGCGAGACGTGGGATGAGCTCGTGACGCTGGCCGTCGAGGGCGGCCTGGCGGGCATCGAGGCGCTGTCGGGCATCCCCGGCTCGGTCGGCGCGACCCCGATCCAGAACGTCGGCGCCTACGGGCAGGAGGTCGCCGACGTCATCGCCGGGGTGCGTGCGCTGGATCGCTCGACGGGTCAGATCCATGCCCTCGACGTCGAGGAGTGCCTGTTCGACTATCGCTCGAGCGCCTTCAAGCGCGACCCCGGGCGCTGGCTCGTGCTCGCTGTCCAGTTCGCGCTGGAGCCGGCCGGCGAATCCGAACCCGTCCGCTATGCCGAGCTCGCGCACCGCCTGCAGATCGCCGAGGGCCAGCGCGCACCGCTGATCGACGTCCGGCGCGCGGTGCTCGAGCTGCGCCGCGGCAAGGGGATGGTGCTCGATCTCGAGGACCCCGACACCGTCAGCGCCGGGTCGTTCTTCACCAACCCGATCCTACGCGAGCACGCCTTCGCCGAGGTCGCCGAGCGAGCCGTGCAGCGGCTCGGTCCGGATGGCGTACCGCCGTCATGGCCGGCCGGCAGTCACCGCTACGTGAAGACCTCCGCGGCATGGCTGATCGAGCGCGCGGGCTTTCGGCGCGGCTACGGCGACCCGGAGGGGATCGCGATCTCCTCCAAGCACACGCTCGCGCTCACCAACCGCGGCGCGGGCACGACCACTCAGCTCCTCGCACTCGCGCGCGAGATCGCCGCGGGGGTCCGCGAGGCGTTCGGCGTGGATCTCGTGCCCGAGCCGGTCCTCGCGGGGCACGCCTGGGAGGCCTGAGCCTGGATCCAGGCTGAGTCAGCCGGCGATCAGCCGGCGCCCGAGCGCGTCGATGTCGCCCGCGCCCAACACGAGGCACAGGTCGCCGTCACGTAGGGTCGCCTCCAGCAGCCGCTGCGCCGCGTCGAAGTCCGGCGCCCATGCGACCGGGCGCCCGCGGCCCGCGTCGACAGCGGCCTCGGCCACGATCATGCCCGTCACCCCCGCGTAGTCACGCGCGCGCTCGCGTGAGGGATAGACGTCGAGCACGCAGGCCACGTCCGCGAGTGCCAGCGCCGCGCCGAACTCGCGTCCCAGGAGCTGCGTGCGCGAGAACAGATGTGGCTGGAAGGCGGCCACCACGCGCCGCGGCTCGAGCGTCCGCGCCGCGAGGATCGCGGCCCGGACCTCGGTCGGGTGGTGCGCGTAGTCGTCCACCACCAGCGCACCCGACGCCGTCGTGCCGAGCTGCTCGAAGCGCCGACCCGCGCCCTGGAAGTCCACGAGCGTTCCCGCCAGCTCGGCGGGATCGGCGCCGGCGACGGCGCATGCCGTCAGCGCGGCCGCGGCGTTGGCGACGTTGTGGGCGCCGGGCACCGCCAGCGCGACACTCTGCCCGGCCCAGCTGAAGCGCGCGCCATGGGGGTGCAGCTCGATCTCCGAGGCGCCGAAGAAGGCGGCGTCGACGATCTCTGCACGGTCCAGGAACGCCTCCGCTGCGGCGCTGTCGGCCACCACGGCGCGCAGGCTGATCTTCAGGAACTCCGCGAACGCCCGCTCGAGCTCCTCGCGGGAGCCGTAGGTCGTGTGGTGGTCGAGCTCGATGTTCGTCACGACCCCCACCTCCGGCGAGAGCGCCAGGAACGAACGGTCGGACTCGTCGGCCTCGACGACGAGCCAGTCGCCGTCGCCCCAGCCCGCGTTCGTGCCGGTCGTGCGCAGCGCGCCGCCGATGACGTAGGACGGCTCCCAGCCGATCCGCATCAGCGCATGAGTCGCCATCGACGCGGTGGTCGTCTTGCCGTGCGTGCCGGCGATCGCGATCGTGCGGCGCCGGCGGCTCAGCTCGCCGAGCAGCTCGCCGCGATGGATCTCGCGCAGGCCGCGCTCACGCGCGATCGCACGCTCGGGGTTCTCCACGCCGATCGCGGTCGACACCACGAGCTCGACGTCGTCGCCGTCGGGGACGTTCGCGGCGTCGTGGCCGATCGCCGCCGCGATGCCCGCCGCCCGCACACGCGCGAGATATGGCGAGTCGGCCTGGTCGGAACCGCTGACCGTCGCGCCGAGGCGGCGCGCGATCAGCGCCAGGCCGCTCATGCCCGCGCCGCCGAGGCCGACGAAATGCAGCCGCCGCTCGTCCCAGTCGCTCACCGGACCGGCTCCCGCATGGCCGCGGCCAGCACCTCGTCGGCGACGGCCTGCGCGGCATCCGGCCGCGCGAGCGCCGCCGACGCTGCGGCCATCGTCGCGATCCGCCGTTCGTCGGCGAGCAGCGCGCGGACCTCCTCACCCAGCCGCGCGGCCGTCAGCTGCGCGTCGGGGACGACCACCGCCGCGCCGGCGCCGACCATCCAGCGCGCGTTTGCGGTCTGGTGATCGGCGCTGGCATGCGGGTAGGGGACCAGCAGCGCCGGCTTGCCGGCCGCCGCGATCTCGAAGATCGATCCGCCGGCCCGTGCGACGCACAGGTCGCATGCGGCGAGCGCGTCAGCGAAGTCGTCGATGTAGGGGCGCAGGTCATAGCGCGGGCCGATCGCGCGCGCGACCAGGTCCTCGTAGTCGCGCGTGCCCGAGGCGTGCAGGACGCGGAAGGGCGCGCCGGCGAACGCCTCGATCGCGGCCTCGTTGATGCGCCGGGAGCCGAGCGAGCCGCCGAACACGAGCACGCAGGTCTCGCCGTCGGCCAGCCCGAAGCGGGCGCGCGCCGCTGCGCGGTCGGTCGTGGGCGGTCCGACCGGGCGGCCGGTGACGAGGTAGCGCGCGCCCGTGCGGCCCTCGATCGGGAAGGCCAGGCACACGCGGCGCGCACGCGAGGCCAGCAACCGGTTGGTGATGCCCAGGTGGCTGTCGGCCTCGGTCAGCACGAGCGGGATGCGCGCTACGGTCGCGGCGAGGCCGACGGGTCCCGCGACGTAGCCGCCGCCTCCGAGCACCGCCGCCGGCGCGAGCTCGGCGAGGATCCGGCGGGCGCTGCGCACGGCGAGCGCCGCAAGCCCGGCGGCGCGCGCGGCGCGCAGCGGGTTCGTACGACTCAGGCCGGCGACCCGGATGGTGCGCAGGTCATACCCGGCGTCCGGCACGAGCGTGGCCTCCGCGCGCTCTCCACCGACGAAGACGACCTCAGCGCCCGCGTCCGTCAGCCGTTGCGCGACCGCCAGCGCGGGCACGACGTGTCCCGCCGTCCCTCCGGCCGCGATCAGGATCCTCAGCACGCCGGGATCCTCGCGCATCGGCACGTTCGCCGGTCGGCGGAGGCAGAACCGCGAGATGGCTCGTGCTACGCGATGCGATGTTCAGCAGCAGGCCCATCGCGGCGAGCAGCACGAGCAGGCTCGTTCCTCCGGAGGAGATGAACGGCAGCGGGACGCCCGTCACGGGCGCGATCCCGAGCACCGCGAAGACGTTGAGCACAGCCTGGCAGAGGATCAGCGCGGTGAGCCCGGTCGCGAGCAGCTGCTGGTGCAGGGTCGCGGCGGACCTCGCGGTGCGCAGCCCGGCGTAGCCGATCATCCCGTAGAGCAGCAGCAGCGCGCCGATGCCGGCGACGCCGAGCTCCTCGCCGATGACGGCGAGGATGAAGTCCGTGTGCGCCTCGGGCAGGTAGAAGACCTTCTGGACGGACTCGCCGATGCCGACGCCGAACAAGCCGCCCGAGCCGAGCGCGATCTGCCCCTGGACGGCCTGCAGGCCGGTGTCGGTCGGATCGGCCCACGGGTTGACGAAGGCCGTGAGCCGCGAGACGCGCTCGGGATCGACGAGGGCGAACAGCAGCACCAGCACCGCCCCGCAGATCGTGAGCGTGGCGAGGATCCGCAGCGGCACGCCGGCGACGAGCAGCAGCGCACCGAGCGTGAAGGCGATGACCAGCGCCGTGCCGAGGTCGGGCTGGGAGGCGACGAGCGCGATTGCCGCGCCCGCGACGAGCAGCAGCGGGCGGATCACCGCGCGCATCGACTGCAGGCGCGCCGGCCTTGTCGCCAGGACGCCGGCGGCGTGCAGCACGAGCGCGAGCTTCATCAGCTCGGAGGGCTGAAACTGCACCGGTCCGACGGCGATCCAGCGGCGCGCGCCGTTGATGTCGACGCCGACCCCCGGGATCTTGACGGCGACCAGCAGCACGAACGAGAGCCCCAGCAGGGCCGGCGTGATCCGCGACAGCAGCGTCAGGCCGCCGCGCGACAAAAACAGCAGGACGACGAAGCCGAGGGCCCCGTAGGCGAGGTAGCGGACGAGGTAGGTCGTGCCATCGCCCTGGCCCTCGAGCAGCGTTCGCGCCGACGACGCGCTGTAGACCATCACGGTGCCCGCGGCCAGCAGGCAGAGCGTGGCGGTCAGCAGGATGTTGTACTCGACGGGCTTGGTCTGCGACCGCGGTCTCGGGGTGGACTGAGTACGAGCGTTGGCGGCGACAGCCATCGCTGCGGCGTTCGACGCGCGACTGCCGATCCCTGGATTTCCAGCCGAGCCGTTGCGCACCGGCCCGTTCGCCCTGAGCACGCCCGTCGCTACGCCACGAGCGCCTTGTAGGCCCGGCCACGCGCCTCGTAGTCGACGAACTGGTCGAAGCTCGCGCACGCGGGCGACAGCAGCACGACCTCACCCTCCCGCGCCGCCGCGCGGGCCTCGGCGACGGCGGCCTCAAGCGACCCGCACACGGTGCCGCCGACCTCGCGGGCCAGCTGCCGCGCCGCCTCGCCGATGAGGTAGACGCGGTGCGCGCGGTCGCGCAGGGCGCCGAAGTCCTGGCGCTTGCCCTGTCCTCCGAGGATCAGGTGCACGGGCGCGTCGAAGCTCTCAAGGGCCACGAGCGTCGAGGCGACGTTCGTCGCCTTGGAGTCGTTGACGTAGAGCACGCCGTCGATCGTCGCGACCTCCTCCAGACGGTGCTCGACGCCGCCGAAGCTCCGCAGCGCGGCCCGGACCGCCTCGGGATCGATCCCGCGCGCGAGCGCGATCGCGGCCGCCGCGGCGGCGTTGGCGCGGTTGTGGGAGCCGCGCAGGCGGATCTCCTCGTGGGCGATCAGCGGCTCGTCGTCCCACCACAGATGGCCGGCGCGGTCGTCGAGCTCACCTCCCGCTCCGAAGCAGACGCGTCGCGCGCAACCGCCGAGATCCTCGATCGACAGGCCGGCGGGCGCGACCGCCACATCGTCGTTGCCCTGGCGCGCGAAGACGCGCAGCTTCGCGTCGCGGTAGTCATCGAACGTTCCGTGACGGTCGAGGTGGTCGGGCTGCAAGTTGAGCAGCACCGCCCCCTCGGGTGCGAAGTCGACCGCGTCCTCGAGCTGAAAGGAGCTCACCTCGCAGACGACCAGCGTCCCGGCGGTCAGCGATCCGACGAGCCCGCTCACCGCGTCGCCGACGTTTCCGGCGACCGCGGCGGGCAGCCCGGCCTCGCGGTGGATGTGGCCCAGCAGCTGGACGGTCGTCGTCTTGCCGTTGGTCCCGGTGACCGCGATGAACGGGTGGTCGCCGAGCAGCCGCCAGCCGAGCTCGATCTCCCCCAGCACCGGGATCCCGCGCGCACGCGCCGCAGCGATCACCGCCGCCTCGCGCGGCACGCCGGGCGACTTGACGACCGCGCGCGCCTGGTCGATCTGCGCCATACCGTCGCAGCCGACGTGCGCGTCGAGGTCCTCAGGCAGGCCCGCGGGCGAGCCCGAGTCCACCGCGACGACGCGCTCGCCGCGCGCCCGCAGGGCGCGTGCCGCCGCCAGGCCCGACCGGGCCAGGCCGACGATCAGCCACGGGCCCGGCGGCAACGGCGGGCGCGGATGCCCAGCCTCAGACAACGGAGTACTGATACAGCGTGAAGCCGATCGCGCTGAGGATCGCGGCCACGATCCAGAAGCGCAGGATGATCTTCGTCTCCGACCATGCCATCAGCTCGAAGTGGTGGTGGATCGGAGCCATCAGGAAGACGCGCTTGCGGAAGGTCTGAAAGGAGAACACCTGGATCAGCACGCTCAGCGCCTCGACGACGAAGATCCCGCCGATCAGGATCAGCAGCACCTCGGTCTTGGTCATGATCGCCAGCCCGGCGATCGCCCCTCCCAGCCCCAGCGATCCCGTGTCGCCCATGAAGATCGTCGCCGGGAACGCGTTGAACCACAGAAACCCGACGCATGCCCCCACCAGGCATCCCGACAGCAGCGCGAGATCGTGCTGGCCGGTCGTGATGAACGTGATGCCGATGTAGGACAGCAGCACGATCGCCGCGCACCCGGCCGCGAGGCCGTCGAGCCCGTCGGTGAGGTTGACGGCGCTCGTCGTGCCGGCCAAGACGATGTAGATCATGATGAGAAACGGGATCCCGCCGAGGAAGCTCAGGTCGACCTGGTAGTCGACGACGCGCAGGCGCAGCGTCTGCTGCAGTCCGACCTTCTCGGTGGCGATGTACCACAGCAGGATCGAGATGAGGATCGTCACCCCGAGCTTCATCCGGGCGCTGATGCCCAGCGAGCGCCGGCGGACGATCTTGATGAAGTCGTCGGCGAAGCCCAGCAGCGCGCACAGCATCGCGATCCCGTAGACCCCGACCGAGCGCCAATCGTAGTCCGACAGCATCAGGAACGGGATCGAGATCGCCGTGAAGATGATGATTCCGCCCATCGTCGGCGTCCCGGCCTTGACGTGGTGGGCCTGCGGGCCGTCCTCGCGGATGAACTGGCCGAACTCGCGGCCCTGCAGGAAGGCGATGAACTTCGGCGACAGGAAGATGCAGATCAGCAGCGATGCCGTGCCGGCGATCAGGACCTCGCCCATCAGGCGCCTGCCACGGCCGCGCGCAGGTGCTCGCAGACGACCTCCAGGCCGACGCCGCGCGAGCCCTTCACAAGCACCGTGTCGTCGGGACGCACCAGCGCGCCGGTGAGCGAGGCGGCCTCCGCGGCATCGCCGGCCAGGTGCGTCTCGCCACCGAACGCCGCGCCGATGTGCGCGGCCAGCGGGCCCACCGCGATCAGCACGTGGAGCCGGCCGGCGGCGGCGTGCGCTCCGATCTGCTCGTGGTAGCGCACCTCCTCGGTGCCCAGCTCGAGCATGTCTCCGAGGACCGCGACGCGCCGCCCGGCGGCGGACGCGGCGAGATCATCGAGGGCGGCGCGCATCGACATCGGGTTGGCGTTGTAGCAGTCGTCGATGATCAGCAGCGATCCCAGCTGCATCCGCTGACCGCGCCGCGCGCTCAGCGTGACGTCGAGCATCCCGCGCGGCCGAGCGCCGAGCGCGCCAGCGGCGGCGAGCGCCGCGAGGGCGTTTGAGAACATGTGCGCCGAGTCGAAGGGCAGGCTCAGCTCGGCGAGATCGGCGACGTCCCCGCCGGCGCCGAAGGTCACCGTCCGCAGGTCCTCCCGGCGATGGGCGTCCAGCAGCGGCTCGCCGGCCGGCAGCACGGCCGTCGCCCCCGGTCGCAGGCCGGCGAGCAGCTCGGCCTTCGCCGCGGCGACCGCCTCCAGCGTGCCGAGCAGCTCCAGGTGCACGGGGCCGACGTTGACGATCACGCCGACGTCGGGCTCGGCGATCGCGGCGAGCTCGGCGATCTGGCCGCCCCCGCGCATCGCCATCTCCAGCACGAGCGCCTGCGTACCCGGCGGCGCGCCGAGGATCGCCAGCGGCAGCCCGATCTCGGTGTTGTGGTTCTCGCGGCTGGAGACGACGCGCCGGTCCTGGCGCAGCATCGCGGCGAGCAGGTCCTTCGTCGACGTCTTGCCGGTCGAGCCGGTGATGCCGACGACCTGCGCGCCGAGCTCGCGCCGCCAGGCGCGAGCCAGGGCCTGCATCGCGGCGAGCGGGTCGCCGGCGGCGAGGACGACTCCCGGCGGCAGGCCGGCGGCGTGGCCGGGCGCCACGAGCACCCCCCATGCGCCGGCCTCAAGCGCCCCCCCTGCAAAGCGCCCGCCGTCGGTCCGCGTGCCCGAAAGGCCGATGAAGAGGTCGCCAGGGCGCACGTCGCGGGAGTCGATCGTCGCGCGCGATGGGCCCGGCGCAGCGCCGTCCGCCGCCGCCCGCCCGCCGGCTGCGACGGTGGCGCCGGCGGCCGCGGCGACCTTCTCAGGCGACCAGTCGCGCACGCAGCGCCTCCGCGGCGACGGTCACGTCGTCGAATGCCAGCTTGCGCCCGCCCTCGAACTCCTGCCCCTGCTCGTGGCCCTTGCCGGCCAGCATGACGACGTCTCCGCTGCCGGCGATCGACACGGCACGCTCGATCGCGGCACGCCGGTCGACGATCGACTCCGTCTTCGAGCGGTCGGCGATGCCCGCGAGGATCTCGGCGACGATCGCCTCGGGGCTCTCCGAGCGCGGGTTGTCAGAGGTGACGATCGTGTGGTCGGCCAGCCTCGCTGCGATCTCCCCCATCAGCGGCCGCTTGCCGCGGTCGCGGTCCCCGCCGCAGCCGAACACGCACAGCAGTCGCCCGCGCGCCAGCGGGCGCGCGGCGGCGAGCACGTTCTCCAGCGAATCCGGCGTGTGCGCGTAGTCGACGAGCAGCGCGAAGTCCTGCCCCTCGTCGACGGGCTCGAAGCGGCCGGGAACCCGGCCGGCGTTGGGCAGCGCCGCGGCGATCGCGTCGTCGCCGACGCCCAGCGCGCGCGCCGTCGCGACGGCGCCGAGCACGTTGAGCACGTTGAAGCGCCCGGGCAGCGGCGAGCGCAGCTCGAGGTCGGAGGCGGTGAACGTCGAGCCCGTGAAGTCGCTGCGGATGTCGGCCGCGCGCAGGTCCGCGTCCGGGTTGTCGATGGCGAAGGTCACGACCCGCGGCAAGCAGGCTTCGCGCGCGAGGCGAGCGCCGTAGGGATCGTCGACGTTGATGACCGCGACGGCCGGCCCGGCCTCGAAGAGCCGGCGCTTGGCGGCGAAGTAGTCCTCCATCGTCGCGTGGAAGTCGAGATGATCCTGGGTGAGGTTCGTGAAGATCGCAGCCGTCCAGTGGATCGCGTCGGCGCGCCCGAGTGCGAGCGCGTGGCTTGAGACCTCCATGACGCAGTGCGAGTCGCCCGCGGCGCGCATCGCCGCGAACGCGGCCTGCAGGTCGATCGCCTCGGGGGTCGTCCGCGCAACCTCGCGCTCGGCTGCACCGACGATCGACGTCACCGTTCCCAGCAGGCCGGTGCGGTGCCCGGCGCCCTCCAGCAGCGCGCGCACGAGGTAGGCGGTCGTCGTCTTGCCGTTCGTGCCGGTGACGCCCACGGTCTGCAGCGTGGCCGTCGGATCGCCGTGCAGCCGCGCCGCGGCGGGGGCCATCGCCGCGCGCACGTCGTCGACGACGATCTGCGGGACCCCGAGATCCAGCGAATGGTCGACCACGAGCGCCACGGCGCCGCGCCGCACCGCGTCGGCCGCGAAGTCATGGCCGTCGCGCTCGAAGCCGCGCACGCAGAAGAAGACGCTGCCCGGCACGACGCGGCGGTTGTCGAGCGCGAGCGCGGCGACGTGCACCGCCGTCCCGGCCGGTGCGAGCTCCCCGAAGACCTCACGCAGCGTCATGTCATCCCCGTCGATGCACCTGAGGATACGGGCGCCTCAGGCGGGCGGGATGCCGAGGTACGGCAGCGCGTAACGCATGATCTCCTGAAAGGCCGGGGCCGCGACCTCGGCGCCGTAGATCTCGCCCTGCGGCTCGTCGACCATCACGGTCACCAGCAGCTTGGGCTTGGATGCCGGGGCGAAGCCCACGAACGAGCCGATGTAGCGCGCCTTGGAGTACTCGCCGGTCTTGCTATCGATCTTGTTCGCCGTGCCCGTCTTGCCGGCCAGTGAGTAGCCGTCGATCGCCGCCGCGGACCCTGTGCCATCCGCGCTGACGACGCCCTTGAGCATCGAGCGCAGCTGCCGAGCGGTCTTCGGGGCGATCACGCGCCGCCCGGCGGGCAGGGCCGTGCGCCTGCCGTCGATCGCCGCGATCAGCTGCGGCTGAAGCAGCATCCCGCCGTTGGCGATCGCGGCATATGCCCTGGCGAGCTGCAGCGGGGTGACCGACTCCCCCTGACCGATCGGCAGGTTTCCGATCGACGAGCCCGAGTAGTCCTTGCGCGCGAGCACCTGGCCGGTCTCCTCGCCGGCCAGCTCGATGCCGGTCGCCTTGCCGAACCCGAAGCGCCGCACCCAGCGATCGAAGCGCGTGGCGCCGAGCCTCTGGCCGATCCTCACCGTCCCGACGTTGGAGGACTGCGCGAGGATCTGCGAGGTCGTGAGGTCGATCGTGCCGCGCTCGTGGGATTCCCCGATCGTCCGGTCGGCGACCTCGATCGTCGGCGGCAGGTTGAAGACCGTGCCGGGATCGACGACCCCCTCCTCCAGCGCGCCGGCGACCGTGAACGCCTTGAAGGTCGAGCCGGGCTCGTGGTTGAAGCCGACGGCGCGGTTCTGCGCCGCGTAGCTCGGCGCGCCGCCCAGGTCGTTGGCGTCCACTCGCGGCCAGTTGGCCATCGCCAGGACACCGCCGTTGCGGGGATCCATGACGATCGCCGTCGCACCCTTGGGCTTCCACTTCGCGCCGACCTCGGCCAGCACGTCCTCGACCTTGCCCTGCAGCGGCGCGTCGAGCGTCAGGCGCAGGTCCTTGCCGGCGACCGCACGCTCGGGCTCCTGTTGGACGATCGGGTCGCCGACCCCGTCGTTGACGACGCGGCGCTTGCCGTCGACGCCCGCGAGCACGTCGTCGTGCGCGTACTCCAGGCCGCTGAGGCCGTTGCCGTCGACCCCGGTCGCGCCGATGACCTGCGAGGCCAGCCAGCGCCGTGGGTACTCGCGACGGGAGCTGGGCGTGAAGTCCAGGCCGGCGATCTTCAGCGCCTTGATTCTCTGGACCTTGGACGCGGGCAGGTTGCGCGCCAGGTAGACGAAGCCGCTCTTGGTGCTGAGCTTCTTGAGGACGTCGGCCTGCGTCGAACCGAGCAGCGGCGCGAGCCGGCCGGCCGCGCGCAGCGGCGCCTTGACGAGGTAGGGCGTCGCCGCGACGTCGGAGGCCGGTTCGGAGACCGCGAGGTCGATGCCGCGGCGGTCGGTGATCGAGCCGCGCCGGGCGGGAACCTTGATCTCGTTGACCTGCTGGGTGCTGGCGGCGCGCTTCAGCGACGAGGCCTTCACACCGCCGAGCCACAGCGTGCGCCCGCCGGCGAGCAGCAGGAGGCAGAGGAAGATCGCGAAGAGCAGGCCGATCCGGCGCTCGACGAGCCCCACTATCCGAGCGGTGGGGTCGTCGCCTGCTGTGCCGGTGCGCCGCCCGAGGCTCCCGAGATCTGGGCAGCCGGCGGGGGCGGCGCCGGCACAGCGGGCGCCGGCACAGCGGGTGCCGGCACAGCGGGCGCCGGGGCCTCCTGCGGTGGCGGGGCGCTCGTCGCGGGCGCCGGATCCGCCGGCGTGGCGGCGGATGTTCCTGGCGCCGGTGCGCCGGTCGCCTCCTGCGCAGCCACGTCCTCGAGCCCCGTCGTGATGACGCTGCCCGCGGGTCCCGCGACCGCCGTGTCGGGGGCCTGGATGCTCGTGGCGGCCCGCTTGGCGGTTGCGCTGGTATTGCTGGCCCGCAAGTAGCCGACGTCGGCGGGGGCCGGCATGACGAAGCCCTGCGCCTCGGCCATCGGGCGGATGCGCTCGGGCGCGCTCAGACGCGAGACCTCCCGCCGCAGCCCGGCATTGCTGCGCTCCAGGGTGCTCGCAGTGAGGACCGCCTTGCTGATGCCGGTATTGAGCTTCAGCAGCGAGACCTGCGTCGCGACGATGCCCAGCAGCGCGAAGGCGATGACGCCGATCCAGATGCGGCTGCGCACGAGCCGGTCCATCGCGCGGCTGGAGGAGACGTCGAGCGCGACGTCGGCCATGCGAGTGGCAATCGCGGCGCCGCCGTATGCCAGGCGCCTGGGCGCGGGGACGGCGACAGCGCGCCGGCGCCGTGCCGGCGCCGGCAGGGCGCGGCGCTGCGGCGCCACCGCCGCGGCCGCCTGGGCCAGCGCGGTCGCGTCGATCTGCGCGCGCGACGCCCGCGCAGGCTGGCCGGCGTTCGGGTGCTGTTGCGGCGGCGGGCCGGCGAGACCGCCGCCGCGCTCGGGCGGACCCGCGGGCCCGGACACGCGCCGCGGCACGGCGGGCGTCGCGCTACGCGGGATCGCGTGGGCGCTTCCGGCGCTCGTCACTGCGGAGCTTCGGCTCATCCTTGATCCTCCCTCAGCTTCGATGCGACGCGCAGGCGCGCCGATCGCGCTCGCGGGTTGGCGGCGATCTCCCCGGCTGTCGGGACGATCGAACGGCGGGTGACCAGCTCGGCCTCGGGCTCGCGGCCGCAGCCGCACACCGGCAGGTCCGGTGGGCAGATGCAGCCCTGCGTGCGGGCGGCGATGAAGCGCTTGACGCGGCGGTCCTCGAGCGAGTGAAAGGAGATCGCCGCCAGGCGGCCGTGGGTGGCCAGCACCTCCCAGGCCAGCGGCAGGGCGGCGTCGAGCTGCCCGAGCTCGTCGTTGACGGCGATGCGCAGCGCCTGGAAGACGCGCTTGGCGGGATGGCCGGCGGCGAAGCGCGCAGGCGTCGGGATCGCGCGGGTGATGACGTCGACGAGCTCGATCGTCGACGCGATCGGCCTGCGGTCGCGTGCGCGCACGATCGCACGGGCGATCTGCCGTGCGTAGCGCTCCTCGCCGAGCTCACGGAAGATCGTCTCCAGGTGGCGCGGCTCGGCCTCGTTGACCAGCTCGTGCGCGCCGCGCTCGAGCTCCGGGTCCATGCGCATGTCCAGCGGCGCGTCGTAGGAGTAGGAGAAGCCGCGCTCCCAGGTGTCGATCTGCATCGACGACATGCCGAGGTCCAGCAGCACGACGTCGGCGTGGAGGCCCTCCTTTCGCAGCTGCGAGAGCCCGTCGACGAACGACGCCCGGATGAAGCGCGTCGCGCAGGAGACCTCACCAGTCAGCTGGGCGAAGCGCTCCGCCGCGATCGGGTCGCGGTCGATCGCGATCAGCATGCCGCTCGCGCCGATGCGCCCGGCGAGCAGCCGCGCGTGACCGCCCGCGCCGAACGTGCAGTCGACGACGACCTGCCTGGGCTGCGGGTCGAGCAGCTCGATCGCCTCGCCGGCCAGCACCGGCACGTGTGCCATGGTCATCTCAAGCAGGGTTGCCAAGGCGTGAGGTGATGTCGATGACGTCGGATGCCAGCGCGGCGTCGTACTCCGACCACGCGGCGCGGCTCCAGATCTCCAGCGCGTCGCCCGAGCCGGTGACGACGACCTCCTTCTGCAGGCCGGCGTACTCGAGCAGGAAGGCCGGCACCATCACGCGGCCCGCCGCGTCGAGCTCGGTGTCCAGCGAGTTGGCGGAGAAGAAGCGCTTGAGCTTCTGGGCCTCGGGCTGCAGGGGATGAAAGCCTGCCAGCGATGCCTGCGTATAGGCGTCATAGCCGCTCGGCGTCCACAGTGCGACGCAGCGCTCCAGGCCCTTGGCGAGCACGACCCCCTCCGACAGGGCGGCGCGAAAGCGCGCCGGCACCGTGAGCCGGTTCTTTGCGTCGAGGGAATAGTCGAAGGTGCCGCGAAAGACCATGGGTGCGAGGTGCCGACATGCATGGGAAGAATCGAGAGCCGGGCTGGAGGGGTGGGAGGAGCCCCTCCAGCCCGGCTCGCTGCGGCGAAGGTAACCCACTCTCTCCCACAACGCAACTCATTCTGCACGCAATCTCCCACATTTTTCCGCGCTGCCTCACGATCGCGTACGAAAAACAGCTTTGAGCAGGGTCTTCTGCGAGCTGCCCGGTGCGCCCCGGGCGGCGCCGCGAATGCATCGGCGCATGCAGAGTCCACCCAACGGGCGCGTTCTTGCAGTCCGAGGAGGATTCCGCCGCTCGATGTGCATGGCGGGTGGGACGTCGTGGGGTGGCTGCGGCGAGCGCGACGCCGACGATGCCCTCTACGGGATTCGCGGCCCCGCGGCCCCGCTCAGCCGAGTGCTTGGACGAGCACGGCGGCGATCAGCAGCATCACCGCGGGTACGAGCACGAGCGCGACGACGAGCTGGATCTTCGGCGCCGCCCGCGCGGCACCGTCGCGCAGCAGGCGCGCCTGCTCGGCGCGCGCCTCGGCGACGAGCGCCTCGAGCGCCGGCGCCAGCGGCGCGCCATGGCGGTCGGCGCGCGTCACCGCCGGGGTCAGCGTCGCGACGCCGTCGGCCGGGCAGCGGGCGACCAGCTGCTCGAAGGCCTCGGCGCGCGTGGCGCCGAGCCGCATGCGCGTGGCCGCGGCTCGCAACTCGCCCGCGAGCAGGCCCTGGCAGCGCGCGCCGACCTCTGCCAGCGCACGGCCGACCGGCAGCCCGGCCTGCACCGCGACCCGCAGCAGGTCGAGCACGTCGGCGAGCTCATGCCCGATCGTCGCCACGCGGGCACGCGTGCGACGCGCGAGCGCCAGGTCGGGCACGAGGAAGCCGGCCGCCGGCATGCAGAGCACCGCCAGGATCCCCAGGCGCCCGGGCAGTGCGCCGACGAGGCTGATCGCCAGCAGCAGGCCGGCGAACGCACCGACCGCCTTCAGCGCCATGACGTCTCGCGCCGTGAGGCCCAGCGGATCGCCCGCCGCCGCGATGCGCGCCCGCAGGTCTGCCGGCGCCCGCCGCACGCCGGCGCGCCGTGCCAGGCGGGCGAGCACGACGGTCATCGCGCCCAGCCGGCCATGGCGCCCGCGGGCCCGTCGCACGCGACCCGGGTCGCTCGGTGCGGCGAGCAACTCGCTGATCGCCGCGGCGCCGCACACCCCGGCCAACCCCGCCAGGACCACGGCGCCGGTCACCGTACCTCTCCCACGCGCGCGATCCGGCGCACGCAGAGGTACGCCACGACCTGCAGGCCGACCGCGCCGCCGACGAGGATCGCGCTCAACGGCGAGGCCGCGAGCGTCCGCAGGTATCCCGGAGACGCGATCTCGGCGAGCGCGAGCCCGGCGAACGGCAGTCCGATCACCAGCACCGCGGTGAAGCGCGCCTGCGCCGTGGCCGAGCGCGCATCGGCCATCACCCGCCCGCGCGCCTCCAGCGCGGACGCCAGCGAGCGCAGCAGCCCGGCGAGGTCGCCGCCCGCGTCGCGCTGCAGCAGCACCGCGGCGACGAGGGTGTCGCAGGGCCCCGGCCCGGCTCGCCGCGCGAGCTCGCGCAGGACGTCCTCGGTGCGCTCGCCGAGCTCCAGGGCCGTCGACGCGGCCCGCAGTTCCTCGCCCGCCGCCCCGCGTACGCCGCCGCCGCTGGCCGCGGCCACGATCGCACCGCGCACCGAGTGTCCGCCCGCGAGGGCGTCGGCCAGCGCGCGAGCGATCGCCGGCGCCTCGGCAGCGATCGCCTCGCGGCGGTGCCTGCCGCGCGCGCGCAGCACGGCTCGCGCAATCCACGGCGCCGTGGCCCCGAGCCCGACCGCGATCAACGGCCCCGCGGCGAGCCATCCTGCCGCGGCGAGCGACGCCACGCCCACGAGAACGAGCCTGCGGCGCTCGGGGCTGGTCGGCTCGCGACCGGCGCGCAGTGCCGCCAGCGCCGGCGCGAGCCACTGACCGGCGCCGCGCACGAATCGCTCCTGCTCGGCCGCCGCGATCAGCTCCCATGCCGCGAGCACGGCGCAGACGCCGGCGAGGCCCGCGATCACCGCGGTGGCGCTCAAGCCGGAGCCCGGGCCAGGCGCGCGGCGAGCTCGTCTGCCAGTGGCGCGCGCCAGGCCGGCCGGCCATCGGACACGGCGTACAGCTCGCGCGTGCCGGCCCCGCCGGCGATCCGCACGACCTCGCTGACGCAGACGACCTGCCGCGAGCCGTCGGGCATCCGCGCCTGGTGCACGACGAGATCCAGCGCGCTGGCGACCTGATCGCGCACCGCCTCGTGCGGCAGCCCGAGGCCGGCCATCAGGGCGAGCGTCTCGACGCGGCGCAGCGCCTCCTCCGGCGAGCCTGCGTGGACGGTCGACAGCGAGCCGTCGTGGCCGCTGGACATCGCGCTGAGCATGTCCAGCGCCTCGGCCCCGCGGACCTCCCCCACGACGATGCGGTCGGGGCGCATCCGCAGCGCGTTTCGCACGAGACGGCGCACGGTCACCTCGCCGCGGCCCTCAAGCGACGCCGGCCGCGCCTCGAGGCGCACGACGTGCGGGTGGCGCAGGCGCAGCTCTCCGGCATCCTCGACGGTGACGATCCGCTCGCCTTCGTCGATGAACTCCGTCAGGGCGTTGAGCGTCGTCGTCTTGCCCGAGCCGGTGCCGCCGCTGATCAGCAGGTTGCAGCGCGCGCGCACCGCCTTGCGCAGCAGATCGCGCAGCGGCGCGGCCCACGTCCCATTGGCGACGAGGTCGTCCGGCCCGAAGCCGCGCGGGCGAAAGCGGCGGATCGTCAGCACGGAGCCGTCGAGGGCGAGCGGCGCGACGACGACGTTCACGCGCGAGCCGTCCGGCAGGCGCGCGTCGCACAGCGGCTCGGCCTCGTCCACCCGCCGCCCGATTGGTGCGAGGATCCGCTCGATCGCGTGGCGCAGGTCGGCCTCGCCGGCAAAGCACGCCGCCGTCTGCTCGATGCGCCCGCCGCGCTCCACCCACACGCTGGCGTGCCCGTTGACCATCACCTCGTCGACCGTCGGATCGCCGAGCAGCGGCTCCAGCGGCCCCAGGCCGAACGATCGCTGCGCGACCCGCGCGACGAGCCTCGCCCGTGCGCCGTCGTCCAGCAGGCCTGCCTCGCGATCGACGAGCTCGCGGATGCGCTCGTGCAGGTCGCCTTCGATGCGGCGGCCGGCCTCGCCGAGCAGGCGGTCGCGCAGCGAGCCGGCGAGCTCGTCGAGCGCCGCGTCGCGATCGAGGTCGTCCATGCAGTGCTAAGGGCGCGGGCGCTGAGAGTTCGCCCCCCTGCGTCGAGGGAATCGCCCCTCCGTCGAGGCTCAGGCTGCGGTCAGCCGGCGTGCCGGCACCGCGGCCGGACCGCGACGCTGCCGCTTCTCCTCGAGCCGGGCGACCGGTGCCACCGCGGAGGCGACACCCACCGGCTCGGCCTGCTCCTCGAGCTGCGCCCGCAGCTTGTTCAGGCCCAGTCGCAACCGGCCCTTGATCGTGCCCAGCGGCTCGCCGGCCCACATGGCGATCTCGGCGTGGGTCATCTCGCCGAAGTACGCGAGGAAGACCGCCTCCTTCTGCTCGCGCGGGAGACGAGCCATGAGCCCGATCATGACCGACCGCTCCACGGGCGCCACGTCCGCGCCGATCGCCGCTCGCAGCTGGCCCGGGCCGTCCTCGAGCTGTGGAACCTCTGCCGGGCGGACCGTCGTGCGCCGCCAGGCGTCGATCGCGCGGTTGCGCAGCAGGCTCGACAGCCAGACGCTGACGCTCCCCAGCGCGGGGCGGTAGCGGCTCGCGCCGCGCCATAGCGAGATGAACGTCTCCTGCGCGACATCCTCGGCGAGCTCCGCGCTCGCACACAGGCGGCGCGCCTGGATCAGGGCATTCGGGCTGTGGCGGCGATAGAGCTCGTCGAAAGCCGCGCTGTCGCCATTGGCGATCTCCGACATGAGCGCGGCGTCGGAGGCGATCGCGTGATCGTGGCGGGCGATGCAGGCGCGGTTCATGAACATACTGTACCCAATCTGTCTAGGTTTTGTCACAGGTTTGTAGCAACCTGCGATACTGCGCGCCGATGAGCGAGCAACCGCGGTGGCGAATCAAGGAGTTCGCGAGCCTCGTCGGCGTCTCCGAGGCGACATTGCGTGCCTGGGAGCGGCGCTACCGGCTGCTGGAGCCACAGCGCTCCGAGGGTGGCTTTCGCCTGTACTCCCGCAGCGACGAGCGGCGCATCCGCGCGATGCAGGCTCATATGTCCCGCGGCATCGCAGCCGCCCAGGCGGCGGGGCTCGCGCTGTTGGAGTCCTCCGCCGGCACGATCGCGCCGGGCCGGTCCGCGGAGCTCGTCGACGCGCTGCTCGATGCCGGGCGAGCATACGAGGCGACGCGCTTCGACGCACTGCTCGAGGCAGCGTTCGCGCGCGGCCGCCTGGAGGGCATCCGCGACGTCGTGCTGCCGCTGCTCGCCGAGATCGGCGACTCCTGGGAGCGCGGGCGGCTGTCGGTCAGCCAGGAGCACTTCGCCAGCCATCTCATCGAGCGCCGGCTGCTCGCGGTCGCGCAGGGCTGGGAGGCGGGCAGGGGTCCGCTCGGGCTGCTCGCCTGCCCTCCGGGCGAGCGCCACACGCTCGGGCTCGTCTGCTTCGGCCTCGTGCTTGCCGATCAGGGCTGGCGGATCGCCTATCTGGGCGCCGACACACCCGTCGAGCAGATCCTCGACGTCAGCGTGGCGATCCGTCCCGACGCCGTCATCCTCTGCTCGCGCGACACGCGACAGCTGACTGCCAGCGCGGAGGCGATCACGCTGCTCGCCGCCTCACGGCAAACGATCGTGGGTGGCGGCGGCGCCAGCGCGGAGCTTGCCGCGCGGCTCGGCGTCGAGCTCGCCGAGGGCGATCCCGTCAGCAGCGCGCTCGCGCTCGCCGGGCGCGCGCCGCAGGCGTCCGCTCCCACGCCGTGAGCCGCGACGACGGCGGCGCGCCGACGACCACCGAGAAACTTTTTTCGGAGCGTGTCGATTTCGCCTGTCCTCGTTCGACGCGCGGGTAGAACGACCCCAACCGATGAGGAGAGAGCAATGCGCTTCATGGTCCTGGTCCCAGGCAGCCCCGAGTCCGAGGCGGGCGAGATGCCCAGCACGAGCTTCTGCAGGAGATGACGACGTACAACGAGGAGCTCGTCAAGGCCGGCGTCATGCTGGCCGGCGAGGGCCTACACCCGACCTCCAAGGGCGCGCGGGTCCGCTTCGAAGGTGGCAAGCGCACCGTCATCGACGGTCCCTTCACCGAGGCCAAGGAGATCGTCGCCGGCTACTGGATCTGGGAGTGCGCGTCGCGCGACGAGGCGATCGAGTGGCTCA
>Ga0136625_1000016_pt1 | contig 35281 bp, 40 predicted proteins | sample AntDrymUQ4832306_2_FD_104672 | JGI IMG/M metagenome (GOLD analysis project Ga0136625, IMG submission 104672) | Polar desert sand microbial communities from Dry Valleys, Antarctica - metaG UQ483 (23.06) | ecosystem: Environmental > Terrestrial > Soil > Desert | place: Antarctica: Dry Valley...
CGAGGTCGAGATGGGCGAGGAGGTCGACGCCCTCGTCCTCACCAAGGAGGATCAGGACGGCCGCCTGATCATGTCCAAGAAGCGCGCCCGCTTCGAGAAGGCGTGGCGGCGCATCGAGGCGGCGGCGGAGTCCGGCGAGCCCGTCGAGGGCACCGTCATCGAGGTTGTCAAGGGCGGCCTGATCATCGACCTCGGGATGCGCGGCTTCCTGCCCGCCTCGCTGGTTGACATCCGCCGCGTGCCCGACCTCGACCAGTACCTGCACGGCAAGATCGAGTGCAAGGTCATCGAGCTCAACCGCGCGCGCAACAACGTCGTCCTGTCGCGCCGCGCCGTGCTCGAGGAGGAGCGCAAGGAGCAGCGCCAGGAGATCCTCGACCGCCTGCAGCCGGGCCTCATCGTCGAGGGCCAGATCTCGAACATCGTCGACTTCGGCGCCTTCGTGGACCTCAACGGCATCGACGGCCTGATCCACATCTCCGAGCTGTCGTGGTCGCACGTCAACCACCCGTCGGAGATCCTCTCGATCGGCGATACCGTCGCGGTCAAGGTGCTGGACATCGATCGCGAGCGCCAGCGCATCTCGCTTGGTCTCAAGCAGACCCAGGAGGATCCGTGGCAGCGGGTCGTCGACACCTACAACGTCGGCGACGAGCTCGAGGGCACGGTCACGAAGGTCGTCACGTTCGGGGCGTTCGTCGAAATCCTCGACGGGGTCGAGGGACTCGTGCACATCTCCGAGCTGGCGCCCCATCACGTCGAGAACCCGCGCGAGATCGTCTCGCCGGGCGACGAGGTCAAGGTGAAGATCCTGGAGATCGACTCCGAGCGCCGCCGGCTGTCGCTGAGCGTCAAGCGCGTTGAGGGTCAGGTGCTCACGCCCAAGACGCTTCCGCCGGAGGAGCTTCGCGCGGACGCCCTGGACGACCTGCCCGACGGCATGACCGAGGAGGCCTTCGTGGACGGCGTCGTCGCGAGCGAGCCGCCACCGGCAGAGGCCGCCGCGGAGCCCGAGACCGTCGCGGAGCCAGAGGCCGCGGAGCCCGAGGCCCCCGTGGAGTCCGAGGCCGTCGCGGAGCCAGAGGCCGCCGTGGAGCCCGAGGCGGTCGTGGAGCCAGAGGCGGGCGCGGAGCCAGAGGCCGCGGAGCCCGAGACCGCCGCGGAGCCCGAGCCCGAGGCCGAGCCGGGCCCGGACGAGCCGGCCTGACCACCGAGCGCCGCGCGGTGGCGGGAGTCCCGTTCGTGGCTCTGACGGGCGGGCTCGGCGCCGGCAAGTCGACGGCGCTGCAGGCCCTCGAACGCCTGGGCGCCGCGACGCTGTCGACAGATGCCGTGGTCCACGAGCTCTACGAGACCAGCGAGGTACGCGACATCGTGGTCGCGCGGTGGGGGCCGGACGTCGCGCCGGGCGACGCCGTCGATCGCCGTGCCGTCGCGGCCCGTGTCTTCGCCGACCCCGGCGAGCGAGCGTGGCTGGAGAGCGAGCTGTGGCCGCGCGTGCGCGCGCGCGTCGCGGCCTGGCGAGCAGAGGTCGGTGAGCGCCGCCCGCTGCCCGTCGCCGCCGTCGTCGAGGCGCCGCTGCTCTTCGAAGCCGAGATGCAGGAGACCTATGACGCGACGATCGCCGTGATCGCTCCCGAGGCCGTGCGCGCCGAGCGCGCCGCCGCCCGCGGCCACGTCGCGCCGGCCGAGCGCGAGGCGCGCCATCTCTCGCAGGAGGAGAAGGCGCGGCGCGCCACGTTCGCGGTCGACAACGTCGCTACCGTGCAGGATCTCGAGCGCGAGCTGTCCAGCGTGCTCGCAAGACTGACCGCATCATGAGCACCCGCACCGCCACCCGGCCCGCCCCGGCTCCCAACACGCGCCGTGCCGTCACGCCCGCGCGCCGGCGCCGGCGCTGGCGTCGCCGCGTCCTGGCCCTGCTGGGCTTCGCGGTCCTCGCCGGCGCGCTGGCGGTGATCGTCGTGCCACAGCTGCCCGACGCGGTTCGCGAGCTCGCGCTGCCGCTGCGCCACGAGGACATCATCCGCCAGCAGTCGGCCGACAAGGGCCTGGACCCGTCGCTCGTCGCCGCCGTCATCTACACGGAATCCAAGTTCCGCGACCAGACCTCGCACGCCGGTGCGCGCGGCCTGATGCAGATCACCCCCGACACGGCCCACTACATCGCCCGGCTGTCGGGAGGCACGGCGTTTAAGCAGGGGGACCTCGCGACGCCGCAGATCAACATCGCCTACGGCGTCTACTACCTGCGCTACCTGCTGCGCCGCTACGAGCAGAACACCGTGCTCGCGCTGGCGGCCTACAACGGCGGCGAGGGCAACGTCGACCGCTGGATCGCCAGGGCGCGCACGTCCGAGCGTGCCTTCTCCATCGACGCTATTCCCTTCAGCGAGACGCGCGACTACGTCGGCAAGGTGCTCGACGCGCGCGGGGAGTACCGCGCGAAGTACGCACGCGAGCTGGGGCTGGCGACGACGCGCGGTCAGTAGTGCGCGCGGCCGGCCCGGCTGGCGCGGATCTGCTCGTCGGACCACAGATCCGGCTCGGGCACGAGCGCCGCCGGCGGATACGCGGGAGGCGGCGCCGGGGCGGCGCCGTGGGCCATGCGGTCGAGATCCTCGGGCGAGGCGACGTCCGGGCGCGCGCCCGCAGCGAGCTCGATCCGCGAGGAGTCCTGGAAGAGGTCGCGAAAGCCGTTGGTGCCCGCCGGCTGGAAGTTCACGTCGATGTCGGCGTAGATCGTCATGAACGTGCAGGGCACGAGCTCCACGAGCTGCTCCGAGCGCCAGTCCAGCCCGCGCGGATCGGGTCGGCCGGCGACCCCCAGCTCGGCCTGCATCGCGTCCAGCGCGCTCATCAGGCGCTCGATGTTGCGGCCATAGCCGCCGGGAACGATCTCCAGGCCGGCGACGACGCCACCGTGATCGTAGATCGCGGACGCGACATCGCCGACGAGCACGAACTCGACGCGATGGGTCTCCAGCGCCTGCAGCGCCATGATGAGGTCGGGGTCGAGCTGTAGCGCGCTCATGGCGTCGATCTTCGAGGGGGAGGGCGCCAGTCCTTCCCCGCTGCGACAAGGCTCGCGCGACGCGCTGCGCTACCCTTTCGCGACCTCATGGCCGTCCCCAAGCAGAAGCAGTCGCACAGCCGCACCGCCAAGCGCCGCGCGCAGCACAAGATGGCGGCGCCGGTGTTCAACGCCTGCCCGACCTGCCACGAGCCCCGCAGGCCACATCGCGTGTGCCCCAACTGCGGCAGCTACAAGGGCAGCGAGGTCGTCGCGCCACAGGCGCACGACGACCACGACCACTAGTCTCCGCCGGCGGATGCCGGCACGACACGACAGACTCACGGTATCCAGCCTGAGAGCGAGGCAGGCGCCTGCGACGGGCATTCCGGTCGTCGCCGTCGACGCCAACGGCGCCGATCTCGGACCGGCCGAGGTCGCCGCCGGAGCCTCGGCCGCGGCGGGCGCCGGCGTTCGCGTCCTGCTGTTCGGTCCGGCAGCGCAGATGGGCGACGTCGGGCCCGGCGTCGAGGTCGTCGACGCACCCGTGTCGATCGCCAAGGAGGCCAACCCCGCGGCCGCGGCGCGGGCGCATCCGGAGTCCTCGATCGTGCGTGCCGCGAACGCCGTCGCCGGCGGTGACGCCGACGCACTCGTCTCCGCCGGGGCCACCGGCGCGGCGCTCGCCGCAGGCCTCTTCAACATCAAGCGCGACCGCGGCATCCTGCGCCCGGCGCTCGCCGCGCAGATCCCGGTCCCGGGCGCGCCGGTCACGCTGCTGGACGTCGGCGCCAACACCGAGGTGCGCGCCGAGCACCTCGTCCAGTTCGCCTTCATGGGCGCGGCGCTCGCGAACGTCGTGCACGGCGTCGCTCGGCCGCGCGTCGCGCTGCTGTCGGTCGGCGAGGAATCCACGCGCGGCACGCAGCTCGTGCTCGAGGTCCACGCCCGGCTGTCGGGGATGGGCGAGCTGCACTTCGTCGGCAACATCGAGGGCCACGAGCTGACCGAGGGCAAGGCGGACGTGGTCGTCACCGACGGCTTCACGGGCAACATCGCGCTGAAGGTCATGGAGGGGGTGTCGAGCAAGATGATCGCCGAGCTGCGCGCGACGGCGATGTCCTCGCCGCGTGCTCGCGCCGGCGGGTTGCTCATGCGCCCGGCGCTGCGGGCCTTCCGCGACGAGATCTCGCCCGAGACCGCGGGCGGCGGCTACCTCCTGGGCCTGCGCAAGATCGGCGTCGTCGGCCACGGTCGCTTCACCAGCCGCGGCTTCGAGCAGGCCATCCTGCTCGCGGCGCGCGGGATCAGCGGCGACGTGGTCGGGCGCACGCACGGCGCGCTGGATCGCGCGGGCGCGCTGCGCAAGCCGGGCTCCTCGATGTCCGCAGGCGGCACTACGGTGTCGGCGTCATGACTCGTGAGGAGGTCTTCGCGCTGATCCAGGCACATCTCGTCGACGAGCTCGAGATCGATCCCGCCCGCATCGGCGAGACCACGAGCTTCCGGACCGATCTGGAGGCCGACTCCCTGGACCTCTACACGCTCGTGCAGGAGCTCGAGGATTCCACCGGCGTGAAGATGCCCGACGAGCAGGCCGCGAAGATCGTCACGGTCGGCCAGGCGGTCGACTTCGTCGTGGCGCACGCCGTCCCATCCGAGCCCATCGAGCCCTGAACTGAACCTGCTCAGCGAACTTCTCTCCGAGCTACCCGAGCATCTGCACCGGCAGGTCTTCACCCATGCGTCGTGGACCGAGCGCCGCAGCGACTCCTACTCGCGGCTGGCCTTCCTCGGCGACTCCGTGCTCGGCCTGGCCCTGACGGCCCACCTCTACCCCCGCCTGGAGGCCGAGCGATTCGGCGCCGGGCGGCTGACGAAGATCCGCGCGCAGAGCGTGTCCGGCGTCTCCTGCCGAGCGGTCGCCGAGCGCCTCGGCGTGCCGGACCTGCTGCGCGCCACGGCGCCCGCCGGCGTCGGGCAGAGCGTCGAGTCGCTCGTCGAGACCGAGCGCGTGCTGGCATCGGTCATCGAGGCGGTGATCGGCGCCTGCTACCTGCACGCCGGGTACGAGCGCACTGCGGCCGCGGTCGTCGAGGCCTTCCAGCCGGAGATCTCCAGCGCGCTGACGCATCCCGTCGACTTCAAGTCCACGCTGCAGGAGCGCCTCGCCCGCCGCGCGGCGACCGTCGAGTACACCGTCGACGTCGAGAGCGGGCCGCCGCACGACCGCACGTTCGAGGTCGTCGCGAGCGTCGACGGCGCGCCGGTGGGCCGCGGCGCGGGCCGTTCCAAGAAGCACGCCGAGCAGGAAGCCGCGCGAATAGCGCTCGAAGTGCTGCATCCGGACGCTCCCGGTCCCCCAGACGAGGACGCGCTGTGGCAGTCTGGTTGAGCCCGTGCACCTTCGCTCGCTGACGCTCAAGGGCTTCAAGTCCTTTCCCGACCGCACGAAGCTCGACTTCGGGCCCGGTGTCTCGGTCGTCGTCGGTCCCAACGGCTCGGGCAAGTCCAACATCACCGACGCGGTCCTGTGGGCGATGGGCGAGCAGTCGCCGCTGGCCGTGCGCGGCCAGACGATGCGCGACGTGATCTTCGGCGGCGGCCACGGCGTGCAGGCGCGCTCGGCGGCCGAGGTCGAGATCGTCATCGACAACTCCGACGGCGCCGTTGACGTGCCGATGGGCGAGATCTCGATCGTCCGCCGCCTGGAGCGCGGCGGCGAGGGTGAGTACCGCCTCAACGGCGCGCGCTGCCGGCTGGTCGACGTGCTGGAGGTGCTCAGCGACACCGGCCTGGGCAAGGAGATGCACTCCGTCGTCTCGCAGGGACGCGTCGAGACGATCGTCACCTCCAAGCCGCGCGAGCGCCGGCTGCTGATCGAGGAGGCCGCCGGGCTGGGCAAGCACCGCAAGCGCCGCCGGCGTGCGCAGCTGAAGCTGCAGCGCACCGAGGACAACCTCGCCCGCGCGCTGGACGTCGAGCGCGAGGCACGCTCGCGCCTGCGCCCGCTCAAGCGCCAGGCCGAGGCCGCGGAGCTGCACGAGCGCCTCGAGCGCCAGAGCATCGAGGCGCGGTGGCTGCTCGTGCGCGACCTCGCGCGGGCGCGCCGGGCCGACCTCGTCGCGGCCGAGACGACCGCTTCCGCGGCCCGCGGCTCACGCGACGCCGCCCGCGACGAGCTCGCGGAGGTCGCCGCTTTGCGGCGCGAGGTCGACGAGGCGCTGGCGGCGCGCGGCGAGCAGCGCGAGGCGCTCGCGCGCCGGGCGTACCGGGCGCGCTCGGCCGCGGAGCGCATCGAGCTGCGCCTGGACCGCGTGCGCGGGCTCGCTCGCGACCTGCGGGAGCGCACCGAGCGCCGCGAGGCCGAGCTCGAGCAGCTGCGTGCCGGCGACGAGGATGGCGCGCAGGAGCGCGAGCCGCAGGCTGCCGGGCGCGAGCGGATCGCCACGCTGGAGGCCGAGCTGCAGCGCCTGGCCGCAGATCACGAGGCCGAGCTGCAGCGCGAGCTCGCGACGCTCGAGCTGGCGCGCGCGAAGGACTGCGATCACGTTGCGCAGCTACGCGCGGCCGCCGCTGGCCAGGACGCGGCGCTGACCGCGGCCGAGGCGCAGGCCGACGCCGCGCGCACCTCGCGGCGCGAGGCGGATCGCGCACTGGAGGCCGCGCGGCGCGAGGCGGCGCGCGTCGGCGCCGAGCTCGCGGCCTGCAACCACTTCCTGCGCACGCGCGCGGGCAGCACCGCCCACGGACGCGCGATGCGCTGCCTGGCCGATGCGCTGGAAGTGCGCCCCGGCTGTGAGCGCGCGGTCGCCGCGGCGCTCGGCGGCCTGCTGCGCGCCGGTCTCGTCGAGGAGGTCAGCGACGCCACCTCCCAGCTCGACGCCTCGGGCGCGGAGGGCGGGCGGCTGCTGATCACCGGCGATCTGGCGCCCGGTCCCGCGGCGGCGAAGCTCCCGCCGGCACCTGGGGCGCTGCACATCGGCCACGTCATCGACGGTGGGGAGCACGATCTCGCGGTCGCGCGGCGACTGCTGTGGGACGCCTGGATCGTCGAGGACATTCAAGCGCTGCCGCCGGGCTTCGACGGGATCGCGACGACCCGCGACGGGCGCGTCTGGCACGGGCGTAGGCGCGAGCTGCGCCAGGCCCCGGAGGGCGGCGAGGAGCGCGTCCTGCAGGAGCGAAACCACCGCGACGAGCTGATCGCCTGCAGCGAGGCGGCGGTCGTCGCCGAGCAGGCCGCGAGGAGCGCCTGCGAGCTGGCCGAGCAGGCGGCCGGCGGCGCGGACGCGGCGCGCGAGCAGGCCGACAACGCGCGGCGCGGTGCCGCGCGGGCGCTCGCCGCGGCCGAGGAGGATGCGCGCCGCACGGTCTGGCTGATCGCCAAGCGCCGCGAGGCGCCGCTGGAGGGCGCCTCGGCGGTGCGCCGCGCGCAGATCGACGGCGAGCTCGCCGCCGAGCGGCGGGTTGCCGAGCGCGCCGAGCGCGAACGCATCGAGCGCGCGCGGCGCATCGAGGGGCTGCACGGACGGATCGCCGCCGACCGCGCGCTGGTGCCCGGCGCGCAGCGGCTGGCGACGGCGCTGCAGGCGGCGGGCGAGACGATCGCCGCGCACGCCGCGGGGCTGGAGGCCGAGCTTGATGCCGATCGCGCCGCGGGCGAGCAGCTCGCCGCGCGACTGCGCGCATGCGCCACCGAGGAGGCCGAGATCCAACGTACGCTGAGCGAGCGCGGCGAGCAGGTGACCGCCGCCGAGGTCCGCGCGCAACAGGCGCGCGACCAGGCCTGCGACGCCGACCACGAGCTCGCGCTGCTCGCCGAGCAGCTCGGGCTCCCCGCCGACCGGGCCGACGAGGTGCTGGCCCCCGACGACGCGCAGGCGCTGCATGCCCGCATCGAGCGCCTGCGGCGCCGCCGCGAGCAGCTCGGCCCCGTCAACCCGCTGGCCCAGGACGAGTACGAGCGGGCGCTGGAGCACGTCACCGAGCTGGAGTCCCAGCGCGAGGATCTCGAGACGGCGCTGCGCGAGCTGCGCACGCTGATCCGCGACACCGACCGCCAGATCGACGCGACCTTCGCGGAGACCTTCGACGCGGCGGCCCGCAACTTCGAGGAGCTCGCGGCGCAGCTGTTTCCGGGCGGCCGCGGACGGCTGCGGCTGGTCGCCGAGGAACAGGGGATCACGGGCGTCGCCGGCGCGGGCGCCGACGGGACGGCCGACCAGGATGCCGACGACGAGGACGCCGCCGATGGCGAGGCGTCCGGCTCCGCCGACGACCTGCTCGGCGTCGAGATCGAGATCACGCCCGCGGGCAAGTCGATGAAGCGCCTGTCGCTGCTCTCCGGCGGCGAGAAGTCGATGACCGCGATCGCGTTTTTGTTCGCGGTCTTCCTCGCCAGGCCGTGCCCGTTCTACATCCTCGACGAGGTCGAGGCGGCGCTCGACGATCCGAACATCACGCGCTTTTTGACGCTGCTGCGCCGCTACTGCGATCGCGCGCAGTTCATCGTCGTGACCCACCAGAAGCGCACGATGGAGGCGGCCGACACCCTCTACGGCGTGTCGATGGGCGACGACGGCGTGTCGAAGGTCATCTCGCGGCGCCTGCCGCGCGAGGACCCGGCATCGGCCGCCGGCGCGGCGTAGGCGCAGGGCTGCGCGTCCTGTCGGCGCGCTGAGGGTCGGTCACCCGCCCAGCAACGACTTCTCGGCGAAGTAGTCGGCGATGTGGTTGGCGTTGTACGGCGCGATCTCGACGTATCCCGCCGTCGCGAACAGCCGGCGGCTGTGCTGCTGCGCGGGCCCGCAGTCCAGCCGCACGCGCTCGTAGCCCAGCTCGCGGGCGCCATCCTCCAGCGCGGCGAGCAGCGCGCGCCCGACGCCGCGCGAGCGCGCCTCGGGCACGACGTACATCCGCTTGATCTCGCAGATCCCCTCGTCCAGGCGGCGCACGCCGCCGATCGCGATCGGGGTTTCGTCTTCGTAGCCGACGAGGAAGGCCCCGTCGGGGGCGACCATCTCATCGGGCGTCGTCACCGACCCGGGGCGCACAGCGCGACCCGGGTACTGCGCGTCGAAGAGGTCGATGAGCTCGCCCAGCAGCTCGCGGCCGGGCGGCAGGTTCGATCGCCCTCGGCGGAACTCCAGGGCCATGGCGCTATCGTCGCGCATCGCCATGGCACGCGACTGGAGCGACCTCTTCATCACCGACGGCGCCGTCGCCGCTTTGGAGCGGGCCGGCGCGGAGCAGGAGCAGGAGCCCGAGCGCAGGCGCGGCTTCTTCAAGAAGCTGCGCCAGAACCTCTCCAAGACGCGCGAGGCGCTCGGGGCCGAGATCCAGGCGACGCTGCTGGAGGGCGACATCGACGAGCAGACCTGGGAGCGCCTCGAGGAGGCGCTGATCATGGCCGACGTCGGCGCGAGCACGACCGCGCGCGTGGTCGGCGAGCTCGAGGCCCAGGCCGCGGGCGGGGAGATCGTCGGCGGCGAGGCGCTCAGCGCGCGCCTTGCGGAGATGCTCGCGGCGATCGCGCGCACCGGCGACGACCGCATCGACGTGCGCGCGACGCCCACGGTCATCATGGCCGTCGGCGTCAACGGCACCGGCAAGACGACGACGATCGGCAAGCTCGCCTGGCACCTGCAGCACGAGCTCGGACTGAAGGTCGTGCTCGGCGCCGCCGACACCTTTCGCGCGGCCGCCGTCGAGCAGCTCGTCGGCTGGGCCGAGCGCGCGGGCTGTGAGATCGTCCGCGGACGCGAGGGCGCCGATCCGGGCGCCGTCGCCTTCGAAGCGATCAAGCAGGGACTGGAGCGCGGCGCCGACGTGGTCATCATCGACACCGCCGGCCGGCTGCACACCCAGGACGACCTGATGGCCGAGCTCGCCAAGGTCCGCCGCGTGATCGCCAAGCAGCTGGACGGCGCGCCGCACGAGACGCTGCTGACCGTCGACGCCACCACGGGCCAGAACGGCCTGCGCCAGGCCAAGCTCTTCTCCGAGGTCGTGCCGGTCGACGGCATCGTCCTGACCAAGCTCGACGGCACCGCCAAGGGCGGCATCGCGCTCGCGATCGCCGGCGAGCTGGGGATCGCCGTCAAGCTGATCGGGGTCGGAGAGGCCGTCGAGGACCTGCGGCCCTTCGACGCCGACGACTACGCGCGCGCGCTGCTGGGCCCCGCGTAGCGGCGTGAGCGCCAAGGTCGGCGTTCGGACTGTGCTGAAAGACGCGTCGCCGATGGGCATACTGCCCGCATGCTCACTCCTCGAGTGATTCTCGCCGTCCTCGCGCTCAGCGCCGCGCTGCCATCGGCGGCGCAGGCCCAGACCCCGCTGACCCCCGAGCGCTACGCGGCGCTGGACCGCGCCTACACGGGCATCCTGCCGCTCGACGCGAGCAGCCCGTCCGGCTCGGACTACGCGGCGGCGCGGACGGCGTGCCGATCGATGGACAGAGCCGACCCCCTGCTCGCGGCCCTGCGGCGCTCCTGCAAGTCGACGGTGAAGTTCCTCGAGGCGCTGCAGACCTTCAACGGCTGCTCGAGCATCGCCAGCTGCGGAAAGCGCTCGCAACCGGCGCGCATCGCCGTCAACGGCCTGATGCGCCATGACCGCGCCGCCAACAAGGCGCTGAGGTCGGCGGTGCTCGTGAAGGGCTGCTCCCGCGAGCTGCGCACGACGAAGGCCGAGCTGCACCAGCTCGAGCGCTACCGCGGCTACTTCCGATCCTTCCAGCGGCTTGCCAAGACCAGGTCGCCGAGGGTGGCCCGCCGCCTGCTGCGCCAAGAGAACGCGATCAACCGCGCGATGGGCGACGACCGGTCCGCCGCGGACGTGCGCAGCGACTTTCGCAAGGCGTGCGCGCCACCCGCCACCTAAGGGCCCGCGTTCTCGACCAGCCCCGTCCCGACGCCTATATTGGGTGCATGGACGCGTGGATGGTCTGGATCCTGCTGGCGCTCGTCCTCGCCGCGGGCGAGGTCATGACGCTGAGCTTCTTCCTCGCGCCCTTCGCGGTCGGTGCGCTGCTCGGCGCCGGCGCGGAGCTCATCGGTCTCGGCACGCCGCTGGCGATGATCGTCTTCCTCGCGAGCTCGGGGCTGACCTTCGGCCTCGTGCGCCCGATCGCCAAGCGCCACGTGCGCACCCCGCCGAGAATCCGCACGGGGACGGCGGCGCTGGTGGGCCGCACGGCGCTGGTCACCGAGACGGTCGCCGGAGATGCCGGCAGCGTGAAGCTGGAGGGCGAGATCTGGACCGCTCGCCCGTACGAGGAGGGCGCCGTCCTGGAAGCCGGCCGGCGTGTGCACGTCGTCGAGATTCGGGGCGCGACGGCGCTCGTCAGCGACATCTGACCTGGAGGTTGCAATGGAAGCCGGACTGATCCTGCTCATCGTCATCGCGGTCTTCGCCCTGCTGCTGGCGGCCAAGACCGTGCGCATCATCCCGCAGGCCAGGGCGGGCGTCGTCGAACGGCTGGGGCGCTACCAGCGCACGCTGTCGCCGGGTCTGGCGATCGTCGTGCCGTTCGTCGACCACGTCGGCGCGATGATCGATCTGCGCGAGCAGGTCGTGACGTTCAAGCCGGCCGGCGTCATCACCGGTGACAACGTCGGCATCCAGATCGACAGCGTCCTGTACTTCACGATCACCGACGCCAAGTCGGTCTCTTACGAGGTCGCCAACCCGCTGCAGGCGATCGAGCAGCTGACCGTCACGACGCTGCGAAACGTCATCGGCGGCCTGACGCTGGAGCAGACGCTGACCAGCCGCGACGAGATCAACACCCGGCTGCGCACCGTGCTCGACGAGGCGACCGGGCGCTGGGGCATCCGCGTCAACCGCGTCGAGGTCAAGGCGATCGACCCGCCCGCGACGATCCAGGAGGCGATGGAGAAGCAGATGCGCGCCGAGCGCGACCGGCGCGCGGCGATCCTCACCGCCGAGGGCTCCAAGCAGTCGCAGATCCTCAACGCGGAGGGCGCCAAGCAGTCGGCGGTGCTCACCGCGGAGGGCCAGCGCGAGGCGGCGATCCTGCGCGCGGAGGGCGAGGCCAAAGCGATCGACACGGTCTTCAAGGCGATCCACGCCGGCGACCCCGACCAGGGCCTGCTGTCCTATCAGTACCTGCAGATGCTGCCCAAGCTCGCCGAGGGCGAGGCGAACAAGATCTTCATCATTCCGTCGGAGTTCAGCCAGGCGCTGGGCAACATCGGCGGAGCGATCTCGGGGACGGTGCGCTCGCCACAGCCGCCCGCGCCCCCGGTTCCGTGAGCGCCTACCTGGTCGCAGATGAGATCGAGGACTATGCCGCCGCGCACACGACGCCGGCCGCGGCCCACCTGATCGAGCTCGAGCGCGAGACACGCGAGACGCTCGACGCGCCGCAGATGCTCACCGGCGACATCGAGGGCCGTTTCCTGGAGTTCCTCATCTTCCTCGCGCAGCCCCGGCTCGTGCTGGAGATCGGCACGTACTCGGGGTACAGCGCGCTGGCGATGGCGGCGGCGCTTCCGGCCGCGGGCCGCATCGTCACCTGCGAGCTGTCCGACGAGCACGCCGACGTCGCCGAGCGCCACATCGCCGCGGCCGGCCACGCCGAGCGCATCGAGGTGCGCCGCGGGCCCGCGATCGACACGATCTCCACGCTCCCCGGGCCCTTCGACCTCGTCTTCATCGACGCCGACAAGTCCGGCTACCTCGAGTACTACGAGGCCGTGCTGCCCAAGCTCTCCGAGCGGGGCCTGATCGTCGTCGACAACGTGCTGTGGAGCGGACGGGTGGCCTCGCCGGCGTCCGATGACGACGAGGACTCGACGCAGGCGATGCGCGCCTTCAACGACCACGTCGCCGCGGATCCGCGCGTGGTCAACGTCATGCTGAGCGTCCGCGACGGGATCACGCTGCTGCGCCGCGCGTAGGGCCTTGCTGCGGCGCCGCGGGCTTGCGTCGATCGGGCGCAGCCGCTAGAACCTGTCCACAGGTACACACGGCGATCTAGGGGGACGTATGGGAGACAGAAACGATGGTGCTCGGAGCCTGCTGGTGTTTGGGGGCTTGGCGCTCGCGGTCGTCGTCTTGATCATGGTGCTCGCCGTCGCCTAGCGGACGGTCGCCTAGCGGACGGATGGACTCGCGCGCGGGGCTCGCACGCCATCGGTGGCGTGACGAGTCCGGCAGTGCGACCAGCGGGCCACGGCCGCAGCCGGCCGCAGCCTAGACTCACGGGCGTGTTCGACACGCTCTCGGAGAAGCTGCAGGCCACGCTCGCCGACGTTCGTGCGCGCGGGACGCTGACCGAGGCCGACGTCAACGCCGCGATGCGCGAGATCCGCCTCGCGCTGCTCGAGGCGGATGTGAACTTCAAGGTCGTCAAGTCCTTCACGACGACGGTCAAGGAACGCTGCCTGGGCTCCGACGTCCTCGGTCAGCTGAACCCCGGCCAGCAGGTCGTCAAGATCGTCAACGAGGAGCTGACGGCGCTGATGGGCGGATCCAGCGCCGGCATCGCGTTCGCCTCGCGCCCGCCGACGGTGATCCTGATGGCGGGCCTGCAGGGCTCCGGCAAGACGACCGCGACCGCCAAGCTCGCGCGCTTCCTCGCGCAGGAGCACGGCTCGTCGGTCGCGCTCGCCGCCTGCGACGTCTACCGGCCGGCCGCGGTCGATCAGCTCGTCAAGGTCGGCGGCCAGGTCGGCGCGACCGTCTACGAGCAGGGCACCGAGCGCGACCCGGTCGACATCGCCAAGTGGGCGCTGGACCAGGCCAAGCGCGAGGGCAAGGACGTGCTGATCGTCGACACGGCGGGGCGCCTGCACATCGACGAGAAGCTCATGAACGAGCTCGTCGCGATCCGCAAGGCCGTCAAGCCGACGACCGTGCTGCTCGTCGTCGACGCGATGACCGGCCAGGACGCCGTCAACGTCGCCGAGCAGTTCGCCTCCGCCGTGGCCTTCGACGGCGTGCTGATGAGCAAGCTGGATGGCGACGCGCGCGGCGGCGCCGCGCTGTCGGTCAAGGCGGTGACCGGCAAGCCGATCCTGTTCGCCTCCACGGGCGAGAAGCTCGACCAGTTCGAGCGCTTTCACCCCGACCGCATGGCGCAGCGGATCCTCGGCATGGGCGATGTGCTGTCGTTCATCGAGAAGGCCGAGGCGCAGATCGGCGAGGACGAGGCGAAGGAGCTCGAGCGCAAGCTGCGCCGCAACGAGTTCACCTTCGAGGACTTCCTCTCGCAGCTGAAGATGATGCGCAAGATGGGCCCGCTGCAGTCGCTGCTGGGGATGATCCCGGGCTTTCAGGGCGCGGCGATGAAGAACGTCAAGGTCGACGAGCGCGAGCTCGACCGCATCGAGGCGATCGTCCTGTCGATGACGCCCCTGGAGCGCCGGCGCCCGGATCTCATCAAGGGATCGCGCCGGCTGCGCATCGCCCGCGGGTCGGGCACCACGGTCCAGCACGTCAACCAGCTCGTCAAGCAGTTCGCCCAGATGCAGAAGCTCATGAAGCAGCTCGGGAAGGGCAAGATGCCCGACCTGCAGGCGCTGATGCGTCAGGGTCGGTAGGCTGAACGCCATATGGCTGTACGACTGAGACTCACCCGCGTGGGTGGCAAGAAGGATCCGATCTGGCGCGTCGTCGTTGCCGATCAGCGCTCACCGCGCGACGGTCGCGTGATCGAGACGATCGGCCATTACAACGCGCAGACCGAACCGTCGACGATTCGCCTCGACGAAGAGCGCGCACGCCACTGGCTGGACCGCGGCGCCCAGCCGTCGGACCAGGTGCGCAAGCTGCTGCGCATCCAGGGAATCGCCTAACCACCGAGCACCTTGCAGGAACTGCTCGAGTACCTGGCCCGGGCCCTCGTCGACGATCCCGAGGCGGTGCGCGTGGAGCACTTCGACGAGGACGACGGCAGCGTCGTGCTCGAGCTGTCGGTCGGCGAGGACGACTACGGCAAGGTGATCGGCCGTGGCGGGCGCACCGCGAACGCGCTTCGCACCGTGCTGAAGGCGGCGGCCGTTCGAGAAGAGCGCCGCGTGTTCGTCGATATCGTGGACTGACGTTGTCCGCCGCGGACGTGCTGAACGCCGGCCGCATCGGACGCCCGCACGGACTCGACGGGTCCTTTCACGTGACGCGCCCGCGTGCCGCGCTGCTGGTCCTCGGTGGCTCGGTCCGGATCGCCGGCGCCTGGCGCGAGGTCGTGCGCCGCGCGGGAACCGACGATCGCCCGGTCCTGCGCGTGGACGCCATTGCCGACCGCGCGGCGGTGCAGGCGTTGCGCGGCGAGGATCTGCTCGTCGCGCGGTCCGCGGCCCCGCCGCTGCAGCCGGGCGAGTACTGGGCGGAGGACCTGCAGGGCTGCGACGTGGTCGCCGTCGACGGGCGGACGTTGGGACGCGTCGAGCGTCTGCGCGCGTTGCCCTCCTGCGAGGTGCTCGAGGTCGGCGAGCTGCTGATCCCGATGGTCGGCGATGCCGTGCGCTCGGTCGACGTGGCCGGGCGGCGGATCGTGGTCGACACGGTCTTCCTCGGCGTCGGGGACGGCGACCCGTGCGGCCAGCGGTCCTGAGGGGTCGGCCCGCTGCGACTCGACGTCGTCACGCTGTTTCCTGACTGGTTTGCGTGGTTCGCCTCCCAGCGCCATGTCGCCAACGCGCTGGCCGCCGGGCATGAGCTGCGCACGCTGGACCTGCGCGAGCACACGCCGCTGAGCGGCGGCCAGGTCGACGACACCCCGTTCGGCGGCGGCGCGGGCATGCTGCTGCGCGTCGATGTCATGGACGCGGCGTTGCGGACGTTCTACGGCGTGGATCCCGTCGACCTGCGCCACCAGAGGCGCGTGATCGCCCTCGCCCCTACGGGGCGGCTGCTCGACGACGCCCTCGTGGACGAGCTCGCGGGCGAGCCGGACGTGACGCTGCTGTGCGGGCGCTACGAGGGCTTCGACGAGCGCATCGTCGAGCACTTCGCCAGCGACACCGTGTCGATCGGCGAGTACGTGCTCGCCGGCGGCGAGCTCGCCGCGATGGTCGTCTGCGACGCCGTGCTGCGCAAGCTTCCCGGCGCGCTGGGCGACAGCGCGTCGGCGAGAGAGGAGTCCTTCTCGGTCGCGCTGCAGGGCCGGCCGGAGTACCCGCACTACACGCGGCCGGCCGAGTACCGCGGCTGGAAGGTTCCGGACGTGCTGCTATCCGGCCACCACGAGCAGATCCGCGGCTGGCGCGAGGAGCGCTCTCGGGAGCGCTCGCGATCGCCTGCCACAGAGGATGGTGAATGACCGGGCGACGGTGACCGCCTCGCGGTGGCGCGGACCCACTTGGCTCGGGGCAGCCCGCGGGCTCTCCGGATCAGAACCTCCGCTACCATGATCCGTCGGCGCGCCTACTTCCTGCACCGCGCCTCCTCCTCTCCATGTCCTCCGTCATCGAACGTCTCGAGCGCGCGCAACTGCGCCGCGTCCCGTCCTTTCAGGCGGGCGACCGCCTGCGCGTCCACTTCCAGGTGACCGAGGGAACGCGCAAGCGCACCCAGGTCTTCGAGGGCGTCGTGATCAAGCGCCAGGGCCACGGGGTCCGCGAGACGTTCACCGTGCGCAAGCAGTCCTTCGGCGTCGGCGTGGAGCGCACGTTCCCCGTGCACTCACCAAAGATCGAGAAGATCGAGGTCGCGGCCCGCGGTGACGTGCGGCGCGCCAAGCTCTACTACCTGCGCGACCGCGTCGGCAAGCGCGCCCGCGTCCGCGAGCGCCGCTACACCGGCCCGGAGGAGCGCGTCGTCGGCGGGCTCCTGCACGACCCGGCCGCGCAGCTTGAGGCGGAGGCGGCAGCCGAGCCCGAGGCCGTGGACGCAGAGGGTGTCGTGGCCGGCGACGTCGTCGACGAGGTGTCCGCGCAGGACGACATCGCTGCTGGGACCGCTGCCGGAGGCGAGGCCGAAGTGCCCCCCGGCGGTCAGCAGGCGTGACCCAGGCCGGCTCCTCCGACGTTCCGCGGCGACCGCAGCGCGGAATGCCACTGGACCCGCCCGACGACCGTCCGCCGGATGGCGCATTCGAGGCTGAGGCAGCCGACGAGCCGGCTCGGCCGCGGGAGCCGGACCCCGGCGAGACCCGCGGTGACGCCGCGTCGGATCGACGGTCGCGAGACGAGCGCGCACCGGCGCGCCGCGCGCGTACGGACTCCGCTGGCGCCGGGGCGAGCGACACCCGAACGCGGTCCAACGGGGCGAAGACGGGCGATTCCGGGCGCTCTGGGAGGAAGTCCTCCGCCGACGCCAAGAGCAACTCGCCGTTTGAGATCGTCCTCATCATTGCCGTGGCGCTCGGGCTGGCACTGGGCATCCAGGCCTTTCTCGTCAAGCCCTACCGGATCCCCTCCGAGTCGATGGTCCCGACGCTCGTGATCGGCCAGCGCGTGCTCGTCAACCGCATCGGCAACCGCTTCGGCGATCCGCAGATCGGTGACGTGACCGTCTTTCACCCACCCAGCGGCGCGGAGAACGCCAACGAGTGCGGGGCGCCGCACGACGACGACCAGCCCTGCCCGACGCCGACGCGGACGAAGGCCGACGTGAACTTCATCAAGCGCATCGTCGCCGGCCCGGGCGACACGCTGGCGATCGTCGACGGCCACGTCGTGCGCAACGGCACGCGCCAGCGGGAGCCCTTCATCCAGGCGTGCGGCGAGGGCGAGGAGTGCAACTTCCCCAAGTCGATCAAGATCCCGCCCGGGCACTACTTCATGATGGGCGACAACCGCGGCGCGTCCGACGACAGCCGGTTCTGGGGCCCGGTCCCGCGCGACTGGATCATCGGCAACGCCTTCGCGACGTACTGGCCGCCGAAGCGCATCGGCCTGCTGTAGGGACCGCCGCAAGTGGCTGGTCGACGTTTCGCCCGGTGCCTGCTTCATCATGGCGGGCGAGCGTGAAGCCATCGACGACAGCCGTTGCCGGATCCGCTGACGCCGCAGCGCCATCCGCGCGCTCGGGCGAGCGGTCGCCCGCAAGCCCATCCTCGCAGGCGGCCGGCCGGCGCCGCAAGACCGCCGCGAACCGCCGACGCATGAGCGGACGCAGGCTGTTCGCCTTCGATCGGCGCCTCGGCGTGCGCTGGGTCGCAGGGGCCGACGAGGCCGGCCGCGGCTGTCTGGCCGGCCCGCTCGTCGCCGCGGCCGTGCTGTTTGACACCAAGGGCCTGAGCGCGCCGCAGCTGCGCGAGCTCAGCCGGCTCAACGATTCCAAGCAGCACTCCGTCGAGGCCCGCGAGGAGCTCTTTCCGATCGTCCTGCGCACGGCCACGAACGTGTGCGTCGTCTCGCGCTGCGCGCGGGGAATCGACGACCGCGGCCTGCACAAGACCAACCTCGCGGCGCTGCGCGACGCATTGCTGGGTGTCGCTCGCCCGGGCTGCATCTGCCTGTCCGACGGGTTCGCCGTCGGCGACATGGGCTTCGAGCAGCGCGCGATCGTCGAGGGCGACGCGACCTCGGCGGCGATCGCGGCGGCATCGATCGTCGCCAAGGTCACGCGCGACCGCTATATGCAGCGCGCGGACGTGCTGCACCCGGGATGGGAGTTCGCCGCACACGTCGGGTACTCGACGCCCGAGCACCGCGACGCGATCCGTCGCCAGGGGGTGTCGCCGCTTCACCGGCTGAGCTTTCAGTCGACGGCGTATCAGCAGCTGACGCTCTAAGTGGTTCTTCCGGTGAGTAGTCGGCGGGTACTTGCCGGAGGGACCACTAGACGCACTCAGAACGCCGCCTCGAGATGGTCGAGGCGCAGGAGGCGGCCGACCTGATCGACCGTCACCGCGACGACATCGAAGCGCAGGTCGTCCGCGTGGGGCCGGTCGTCGCTGTCGACCAGCCAGGCGGCGGCCATGCCGCGCACCTGACGGCGCTTGCGCGGGGGGACCGACTCCAGGGCCGTCCCCGCGCTCGCCTCGATGCGCCGAGCCTTGACCTCGACGAAGACGATCGTCGTGTCGTCGCACACGATGAGATCGATCTCCCCGAAGCGCGTGCGGTGATTGCGCGTGATCAGCCGGTAGCCGAGACGCTCGAGGTGCTCGAGCGCGAGATCCTCGCCGAGCCGGCCGAGCCGCTGTCGCAGATCGCTGGACATGGCCGGCACGCTAGGCGCCCGCGTGTGTCGTGACTGCCGCGGATTGCGACGATCCTGCGCGGCGTCGCGCACGGCTTTGCGGGACGACGTCGCGATCCGCGATCCCGCGGATGTTCGCGCACGAATCGTCACAAAGCCGGGCAGTGCCGGCACACCCCTGGACCTACCTTGGGCTCGTGCTCGCCCGTGTCACCACCTTCGCGATCGACGGACTCGCCTCGCGGCGCGTCGCCGTCGAGGTGGATCTGCGCAGCGGGCTGCCCGCGTTCACGATCGTCGGGCGCGGGGATGCGGCGGTGCGGGAGTCGCGTGAGCGCGTGCACGCCGCAGTGCTGAACTCCGGGTTCGCGTTCCCCCAGCGGCGGATCACGGTGAACCTCGCGCCCGCCCATCTGCGCAAGGTGGGCCCGGGCTTCGATCTCGCGACCGCGTGCGGCCTGCTGGCCGCATCCGAGCAGGTCCCGGCATCCAACGTCGATCGCTGGGCGGTGTTCGGTGAGCTCTCGCTGGGCGGCGATCTGCGCCATTGCCGCGGTGTGCTCGCCGTGGCGCAGGGTGCCCGGCGCGCCGGGATCGAGGGCTTGATCGTCCCGCGCGAGTGCGCCCGGGAGGCAGCTCTCGTCGACGGCCTGGTCATTGCCGGCGCCGCGAGTCTGGTGGACGTCGCGGCGCTGCTGCGTGGCGGCCGCGTGCCGGATCTGCCCGCCGACGATCCCGCGACGGGCAACCGGTCCGGCGAGGCCGAGCAACTCGATCTTGGCGATGTCCGCGGACACGCATCTCCGATCCGCGCGCTGACGATCGCCGCCGCGGGAGCGCACAACCTGCTGCTGTCCGGCCCTCCGGGCACCGGCAAGACGATGCTCGCAAGGCGGCTTCCTTCGATCCTGCCGCCGCTCACGCGTGGCGAGGCGATCGACGTCACCGCGATCCACAGCGTGGCCGGCAAGATGCTCAGCGGCATGTCGCTCGTCCAGCGGCGACCCCTGCGAGCCCCGCACCACACGATCTCGCCGGCGGGCCTCGTGGGCGGAGGCGCGCTGCCGAGCCCCGGCGAGGCCAGCCTCGCGCACCACGGCGTGCTGTTCCTCGACGAGCTGTCGGAGTTCGGCCGGTCCGCGCTGGAGGCGCTGCGCCAACCACTGGAGGACGGCGTCGTCGCGATCGTGCGCGGCCAGCGCACGGTCAGCTTTCCCTGCCGGTTTCAGCTCGTCGCGTCGACCAACCCGTGCCCGTGCGGAATGGCCGGCAGCCCCCGCTGTCAATGCTCCGAGAGCGACATGGCGCGCCACCGGCGCAAGCTCAGCGGGCCCCTGCTGGACCGGATCGATCTGCTGGTCAACATGCAACGCCCAACGACCGAGCACCTGCGGGCCAGTGCGCTGACGACCTCCGAGGTCGTGCTGGGCGCCGTGTGCGAGGCGCGCGAGCGCCAGGCGCTGCGCCTGCGGGACACCGGGTTGCTGACGAACGCTGACCTGACACCGCGCCTCATCCGCGACCTGGTCCGGGTGGATGGCGCCGGCCTCGCGAGCCTGCATCGTTCGTACGAGAACGGCGATCTCAGCGCGCGGGGACATGACCGTGTCCTGCGCGTGGCGCGGACGATCGCCGACCTCGACGGCAGCGATGGAGTCGGTGCTTCGCACATCGGCGAGGCGCTGGGTCTGCGCCAGCATGACGCCCTCGACGGAGCGCTCGCTGCATGAGCGCCTGCGACGCCTGCCTGCGGCGGACTGCGCTCGTGGCGTCGCTGTCCGGCCACATCGAGCGCGCACGTCGCAACCGCCGCCATATCTCCGAGCTGCTGTCGCTCAGCGACGAGCGGCTGCTGTCCGCGCTCGCGGGAGATCGTCGCGGAGAGCTCGAGCGGCGCCATCTGTCCTTCGACGCTGACGTTGCTCGCGCGCGAATCGACGACGCGGCGCTGCATGCGCTGTGTCGCCACGACCGGTCCTACCCGGGCCAGCTGGCCCAGAGCGCGGATGCCCCCGCGGTACTGCACGTCGCAGGGGATCCCGGCCGGCTGCGCGCGCTTGGCCACGACGACATGCCGGCGGTGGCGATCGTCGGGGCGCGCAGGGCCGGACAGGAGGGCCTGGAGATCGCCCGTGGCCTGGGACGGGGACTGGCCGCCGCGGGGGTGACGGTCGTCAGCGGCATGGCGCTCGGCATCGATTCCGCCGCTCACGCCGGCGCGCTGGAGGTCGGGGGCCCGACGCTGAGCGTGCTCGCCGGCGGTGCGGACGTGTCCTACCCGGCGAGCAAGCGTGCCCTGCATCGGGCATTGATCGCGACGCAGGCGGTGATCTCCGAGATGCCGCCGGGATTCTGCCCCGTGCGCTGGTGCTTTCCCGCTCGCAATCGCATGATCGCCGGGCTTGCGTCGCTGACGATCGTGGTGGAGGCGACGGAACGGTCGGGTTCGCTGATCACCGCGGAGCTCGCCCAGGATCTGGGCCGCGCGGTGGGAGCGGTGCCCGGGTCGACCCTGGCCCCGCGAGCCGCCGGCTCCAACGCCCTCCTACGCGACGGCGCGCTGGTCATCCGTCATGCCCAGGACGCGCTCGACGAGGCACTCGGGATCGGCGTCGCGACGGCGACGGCCGGCCGTGCCTGCGAGGAGCTCGACGGCTCGCTGCGCGCGCTGCTGCACCGCGTCGAGGACGGCTGCGACACCGTCGAGGATCTCGCGAACAGCCCCGCCGAAGCTCAGGTGGTGCTCTGCGGGCTCTCGGAGCTTGAGCTGCTGGGGTTCCTGCGCCGCGGACCGGCGGGACACTACGTGCGCCGTGCATAGGCGGCTGCGCATATCCTCGCCTGCGTGGCGACACGTCGAGTTCCGGTCGTGCTCTCGATCGCCGGGTCGGACTCCGGCGGGGGCGCGGGCATCCAGGCCGACCTCAAGGCCTTCGCCCGCGCGGGCGTGCACGGGACAACGGCGATCACGGCCATCACGGCGCAGAACACGCTCGGCGTCGAGGCGGTCGAGGCGGTGTCGCCGGAGATGATCAGCGCGCAGATCCAGGCGGTCGCCGACGACCTGCACCCGGCGGCCGTGAAGATCGGGATGCTCGGTGACATCGCGACGATCGAGGTCGTCGCGGCCTCGCTGGACGCGCTGCGCGACGGGGCGCCCGTCGTCCACGATCCCGTGATGGTCGCGGAGTCCGGCGTACGGCTGCTGGCGCGTGAGGCCATCGCGGCGCTGCGCTCGCAGATCCTGCCGCGAGCGACCGTCATCACCCCGAACCTCCAGGAGGCCCGCGCGCTCGCGGGCGACGAGTCCCTCGACGGGATCGAGCTCGCCCGTGCCCTGCATGCCCTGGGGCCCGCGTTCGTCGTGATCACCGGCGGGCACCGCGACACAGCGACCGACCTCTTCTTCGACGGCGCGTCCCTCACCGAGCTGCCGGGCGAGCGCCACCCCGACGGCGGCGCGCACGGGTCCGGCTGCACCCATGCCGCGACGCTGGCAGCCCGCATGGCGCTGGGAGACGACGCGCTGACGGCGGCGCGCCAGGCGCGGGCGGTCGCCGGAGAGGCCGTGGCGAACGGCTTGCGCGACCTCGGTGGGGGGGCGGGACCCGTGGACGTCCTCGGTCGCGGCGGCTGACGTGACGACGCGATCGCGCCCGTGGCCGCCGCCGGCATCCACGATCCGGCACGCAAAACCCGCGCACTTGCACCGTCGCGGGTGCCACCCCGCGATGGACCCTTCACCCCTTTGTCATAATCGCTGGCCGATGAGGTTCTTGCGCATGAAGCCAGGTCACGGAGAGGTCCTCATCGCCGAGGGGGACGTCGAGGTGCCCGAGGAGCACGAGGCCCTCGTCGAGGCGTTTCGCGAGCAGCTGCAGCAGGGCATGTGGGCCGCCGTTCCGCGCGCGACGCCAGCGGGCCGCCGCGAGGCGCAGATGGTCACGAGCTTCGACGACGTCCCGGCCGATGCGGACCGCGTGATCTTCTTCCCGCGCGCCGCGGGCGGGCGATAGGCGAGGCGGACGCGCGGTGCTGCTCGCCCTGAGTGCCAGCGCCATCGTGTTCCTCGTGCTGCTGTGGGAGGTCGCGTGGCCCGTGGCGTCCAAGCGCATCGAGCGCTGGCGCGCGAGTCGCAGGCTGATCGCCGTCGACGGCTATGACCCGGGCCGCGAGCGCCGCGCAGAGCAGCGCGCGCGAACGTTGCTGTGCTCGTGCGTCAACGAGGAGGAGTGGGCGATGTACCGCGACCTCGGCTTCATCCGCGTCTGGGGCGCCATGGCCGAGGACCCGCTCGCCGATCGCGACGGCGGCGGCGCGCCCTACGCATACCTGATCTATCCGCACAAGCCGCTCGTCGCCTACCTGCCCCAGACCCGCCGCCTGCTCAGCGAGTACTGCATCACCTTCCTCGACGAGAGCCGCCCGTACGGCTCGGCGCTGCTGCCCGACTCCGACGACGTGCTGGCCAAGTGGATGGCGCTCACGGGCGACGAGCGGCGGATCATCGACAGCGCGAACATGCATCTGCCGGGCCGCCAGGTCGATCCCAAGCAGGTGCGCCGCGATCTCTGGCGGCTGGGGCAGTGGGAACAGGCGCGTCTGCGCGAGCAGCGTCGTGGCGCGGGTAGTGTTCCGGCCCCGTGACGACGGACACCAAGCTCGATCCCAAGCACCGCAGCCGCGCCCTCACCGAGGGGCCCAGCCGCGCGGCCGCGCGCGCGTACCTGCACGGCATCGGCTTCGACGAGGACGCGCTGAAGAAGCCGATCATCGGCGTTGCCTCGACGTGGATCGAGACGATGCCCTGCAACTTCCACCTGCGCGCGCTGGCGGCAAAGGTCAAGGACGGCGTCCGCGCCGCGGGCGGTACCCCGATGGAGCTCAACACGATCGCGATCTCCGACGGGATCACGATGGGCACGAGCGGCATGAAGACGAGCCTCGTCAGCCGCGAGGTCATCGCCGACTCGATCGAGCTCGTCGCGCTCGGCCACCTCTTCGATGGCGTCGTCGCGATCTCCGGCTGCGACAAGACGATCCCCGGCACGGTCATGGCGCTCGCGCGGCTCAACGTCCCGGGCGTGATGCTCTACGGCGGCTCGATCGCGCCCGGCCGCTTCAGGGGCCAGGACGTCACGATCCAGGACGTCTTCGAGGCCGTCGGCAAGCACGCCGCCGGCACGATGTCCGAGGACGATCTCGAGGAGCTCGTCAAGGTCGCGAGCCCGGGCGCCGGCGCCTGCGGCGGTCAGTTCACCGCCAACACGATGGCAATGGCCTTCGAGGTCCTGGGCATCAGCCCGATGGGCTCGGCGATGGTCCCGGCGGTGCATGCCGGCAAGGCCGATGTCGCGCTGGCGGCGGGGAAGCTCATCATGGACGTCCTGGAGCGCGGGATCCTCCCGCGCGACATCATCACGCGCGACGCGCTGGAGAACGCGATCGCAGCGATCGCGACCAGCGGCGGCTCGACGAACGGCGTCCTGCACCTGCTCGCGGTCGCCCGCGAGGCCGGCGTCGAGCTCGACATGGACGACTTCGACCGCATCGCCGCGCGCACGCCGCTGCTGTGCGACCTCAAGCCCGGCGGGCGCTATGTCGCTACCGACCTCTACGCGGCCGGCGGCGTGCCGCTCGTCGCCCAGCGGCTGCTGGAGGCCGGGCTGCTGCACGAGGACGCGATCACCGTCACCGGGCGCACGATCGGCGATCACGCCCGCGAGGCCGTCGAGACCGAGGGCCAGCTGGTCGTGCGCCCGCTGGACGATCCGATCAGCGCCTCGGGCGGACTGGCGATCCTGCGCGGCAACCTCGCGCCCGAGGGCTGCGTCGTCAAGCTCTCCGGCCACGAGCGCCGTCGCCACGAGGGCCCTGCGCGCGTCTTCGAGCACGAGGAGGACGCGATGGAGGCCGTGATCGGGGAGACGATCGAGCGCGGCGACGTCATCGTCATCCGCAACGAGGGTCCCGCCGGCGGCCCCGGCATGCGCGAGATGCTGTCGGTGACCGCTGCGCTCAACGGCACCGGGATGGGCGCGCACGTCGTGCTGCTGACCGACGGGCGCTTCAGCGGCGCGACGCACGGCTTCATGGTCGGCCACGTCGCCCCCGAATCCGTGCGCGGCGGGCCGATCGCGGCCGTCCACGACGGCGATCTGATCACGATCGACGTCGCCGAGCGCCGGCTCGACGTCGATCTCGACGACGACACGATCGCGCGGCGCGTCGCCGCGTACGCCGGACCCGACAACACGACGCTGACGGGGGTCCTCGGCAAGTACGCCAAGCTCGTCTCCAGCGCGTCCGAGGGCGCGATCACCTCCTAGGTCCGAGCTGCGCTCGGCCGGCCGGTTCACCTGCAGCCATGCGCATCGCGATCGACATCGACTCCACGCTGCACCAGTACTGGAATTTGCTCTCAGAGGCGGCGCTGCGGCGCTTCGGGATCGATCTGCCCTACGAGGAGCAGCTGGACTGGGGCATCACCCGCCTGCGACCCGACCAGCTGCACCTCTGCGTCCAGGAGACGCATGCCGACGCGGCGATCCTGGCCGGCGAGCCCTACCCGCAGGCCGTCGAGACGGTGACGCGCTGGCACGACGCCGGGCACTTCATCCACGTCACGAGCCACCGCGACCCGCAGACCTATGACGCGACGGCTCGCTGGCTACATCGGATCGGGCTCGAATACGACGACCTGCACACCTCGCACGACAAGATCGGTCGCTGCGTGGAGCTCGGCATCGAGCTGCTCGTCGACGACAGCCCGGAGAACCTCGCCGGCGCGATCCAGCGCGGCATCGTCGTGGCGACGATCAGCCACCCGTGGAACCGCGAGCTCTGCGAGGAGGAGGACGTCATCTGCGCACCGGACTGGCATCGTCTCGACGCATTGCTGGAACCGGTGCTGCGCGGGCGCGCCAACGTGTGAGGTCCCTCACAGGCGCCCGATTCATCAGCTGAGCGGATCCTGCGCCCGCGGTCCGATCTCGGCGGGCGCGATCTCCTCCCAGCCCTGGGTCAGCAGCAGCGCGTGATGCGGCGTGTGGCGCATCACGAGCGTGCCGAGGAAGATCCCGCGCTCGCGCCGACGCATGACCGCGTACCACATCGTGGATGCATCGCTCGTGCCCTGGATGCGCAGCCATGGCCGCGGCGGCACGTCGGAGCCCTCCACCACGCCGGCGGCGATCAGCTGGTGGATCGTGGCCACGTTACCCTGCGCGGTGTCGATGTAGAACACGCCCATCGTCCGGCGAGGCTACCCGCTGACCGTGCAGGGTCGCCCCGCTGCGGGTCGAAGCTGCAAGTACGCCGATGAGCACCTTGACCAGCCAACCCCAGACGAGCGTCGCATGGCGCGCGGCGCTCGTGCGCTTCGACGAGGATCGTCGCCGCCACGGCGCCGCCGTCAAGACGCGCGAGGCCTACGGCTCCGACATGCGCCAGTTCGCCGCGTGGGCGACCGCTCAGCACGCCGAGCCGGAGGCCGTCACCCACCGCCTCCTGCGCCGCTACGCCTCCGCGCTGTCCGAGCGCCGCTTCGCGCCGGCAACCGTCGCGCGCAGGCTGGCCGCCCTGCGCGTGTTCTTCGGCATGCTGCGCGAGCACGGTGAGATCGCGGCCAATCCGGCCGATCTGCTGACGGCGCCAAAGCTCGCCTCGGAGCTTCCGAGCGTGCTCGCGCCCGAGCAGGTCAGCCGCCTGCTCGACCGCATCCCCGCCTCCACCCCGCTGGAGCTGCGCGATCGCGCCCTCTTCGAGATCGCCTACGCCTGCGGGCTGCGCGCCGAGGAGCTCGTGCGCCTGGACCTCGGATCGGTCGACTTCGACGCCGAACAGCTGCGCGTCGAGGGCAAGGGCGACAGGACGCGCATGGTGCCGGCCGGCGAGCCCGCGATGGCCGCGCTGGCACGCTACCTGGCTCGTGCCAGGGGAGCGCTGCTGCGCGGATCCGCCGAGCCCGCCCTGTTTCTCTCAAAGTCCGGGCGCCGGCTGTCGACGTCGGACATCCGCCGGCGCCTGAGCGTCTGGTCGCGTCAGGCGGCGATGCAGGGCGCCGTCCATCCGCATGCCCTGCGCCACTCGTTCGCCACGCATCTGCTGGAGGGTGGGGCGGACCTGCGCACGATCCAGGAGCTGCTGGGCCACGCATCGGTGTCCACGACGCAGACGTACACTCGGGTAGAGTCGGCGCGCCTGAAAGTCGCATACGCACGCGCTCACCCGAGGGCGTAGGCACAGATGGAGACCAACGTCAAATCAATCGAGCTGAAGGATCTGTGGCGCCGGTACAAGCGCGACGGTGACGAGCGCGCGCGCGAGCGCCTCGTCGTCGCCTACTCGCCGCTGGTCAAGTACGTGTCGGGCCGGATGGCGTCCGGGCTGCCGGCGCACGTCGAGGAGGCCGACCTCATCTCCTACGGCCTCGGCGGGCTGATCACGGCGATCGAGCGCTTCGAGCTCGAGCGCGAGATCAAGTTCGAGACCTACGCGATCACGCGCATCAAGGGCTCGATCATCGACGAGCTGCGCTCATTGGACTGGGTGCCGCGCTCGGTCCGTGCGCGTGCCCGCGCGATCGAGCGGGCGAACACCAAGCTCGAGCACAAGCTGCAGCGCGCGCCGACCGACGAGGAGATGGCACGCGAGCTGGAGATGTCCGTCGGCGACTTCCAGGACGCGCTGCTGCAGATCTCCAACTCGACGGTCGCCGCGCTGGACGAGCTGTGGACGGTTTCCGACGCCTCGGGGGACCAGGTCTCGCTGCTGGACACGCTGCAGGACCCCGGCGCGCAGGATCCCGCCGCGGTGATGGATGCCACCGATGTCAAGGACCGCATCGCCGACGCGATCGCGCGCCTGCCCGAGCGCGAGAAGCTCGTCGTGGCGCTCTACTACTACGAGAACCTCACGCTCCGCGAGATCGGCGAGGTGCTCGGCGTGACCGAGTCGCGCGTGTCCCAGCTGCACACCAAGGCGGTGCTGCGACTACGCGGGCGGATGTCCGAGGAGGACATCGGCGAGGCGGCGTAGTGGGCCGTCCAGTAACGGGCTGGAAACACGGGCGGCCCGGTACTAGCATCGCGACTCCCCGAGGAGAGGAGCCGCGGCATGCACAAGTCTGCTGACCGGATTCGCAACGTTGCCCTTGTCGGTCACCGCGGCAGCGGCAAGACCTCGCTGCACGAGGCGCTCCTTTTCGAAGCTCGCGCGACCAAGCGGCTCGGCTCGGTGCTCGACGGCACGACGGTGTCGGACTCCGAGCCCGACGAGCAGGCGCGCAAGATGTCGATCTCGGCGGCGCTGAGCTCCTTCGAGTGGGCGGAGCGCAAGATCAACCTGGTCGACACCCCGGGCGAGCCGAGCTTCGTCGCCGACGCGCTCGGCGCGATGCGCGTCTGCGAGTCGGCGGTCTTCGTCGTCAACGGCGTGATGGGCGTCGAGGTCACCACCCGCCGGCTGTGGGCCCGCGCGCGCGAGCTCGACCTCGCGAGGATGGTGTTCGTGAACATGCTCGATCGCGAGCGCGCGGACTTCTTTCGCACGCTGGAGTCCCTCAAGGAGGCCTTCGGCGCGCACGTCGTGGCGACGGAGATCCCGATCGGCTCCGAGCACGAGGTCTCGGGCATCGTCGACCTGGTGGACATGAAGGCCTATCGCTACGAGGGCACCGGCGTGGAGAACTGCGCGGAGATCCCGATTCCCGACGATCTGAGGGCGACGGCCGAGCAGTACCGCGAGAAGCTCATGGACGAGATCTGCGAGGTGTCGGACTCGCTCATGGAGCGCTACCTCGAGGGCGAGTCGATCGACCACGACGAGATCGTCGCCGCGCTCAAGGACGGCACGAACCACGGATCGCTGTTCCCGGTCACCTGCGGCGTCGCGACCCGCAACCTCGCCACCAACCGCCTGCTCGACGCGATCGTCGAGGACCTTCCCTCGCCGGTCAAGCACGGCGACCTCGAGCTGCCCGAGATCACGCTGCGCCACCGCGACGACGCGCCGCTGTACGCCTACGTCTTCAAGACGCGCGCCGACCCGTTCGCCGGGCGCATCAACCTCTTTCGCGTCTACCAGGGCGTCATGCGCCACGACACCCACGTCATGAACACGACCACCCATCACAAGGAGCGCATCGGCCAGCTGCTGGTCCTCTCCGGCAAGGACTCAGAGCAGGCCGACGAGTTCGGCCCGGGCGACATCGGCGCCGTCGCCAAGCTCAAGGAGTCCAGCGCGGGCGACTGGCTGGCCGAGCGCGACGAGCCGATCTCGATGCCGCGGATCGAGCTGCCCGCGCCGGTCATGGCGTTCGCGATGGACGCCGTCGGCGACGAGGACAAGGTCTACACGGCGCTGCGCCGCCTGCAGGAGGAGGACCCGACGATCGACCTGCACCGCGACGAGCAGACCGGCGATCAGATCATCGCCGGGCTGTCGCAGATGCACGTCGAGGTGATCGTCGACCGCTTGAAGGCGCGCTTCGGCGCCGAGGTCGTCCTCAAGCCGCCGCGCGTGCCCTACCAGGAGACGATCCGGCGATCCGCCAAGGCGCACGGCCGCCACAAGAAGCAGTCCGGCGGCCGCGGCCAGTTCGGCGACTGCCACATCTCGATCGAGCCGCTGAACGATTCCGCCGACTCCGCGAGCTTTCAGTTCGTCAACCAGATCAAGGGCGGCGTCATCCCCACGTCGTTCATCCCGGCGGTCGAGAAGGGCGTCGTCGAGGCCATGGAGACGGGCCCGATCGCCGGCTGCCCGGTGAAGGGCGTTCGCGTGACGGTCTTCGACGGCAGCTACCACACCGTCGACTCCTCGGAGATGGCCTTCAAGCTCGCGGGTTCGATCGCGATGCGCGAGGCGATGGCCGCGGCCGCTCCCGTGCTGCTGGAGCCGATCATGCTCGTCACGCTGTCGATTCCCGAGGACTCCGTCGGCGACGTGATCGGGGACCTCAACGCCCGCCGCGGGCGTCCTCAGGGCATGGAGGGCGTGGGCGGCGGGCTGACGGAGGTCACCGCCGAGGTCCCGATGGCCGAGATGCTCACCTACGCTCCGGACCTGCGCTCGCTGACGGGCGGGCAGGGCGATTACAAGATGACGTTCGAGCGCTACGAGGAGGTGCCGGTGAACCTGCGCGAGAAGGTCGTCGCGCAGGCGACCGACGAGGCGGCCGTCAGCGCGTAGTCCATCGATCTTCAGGGCGGTTTCCGTCTCTCGCCGGTACTCTCTCATGTTCGGATGACCCGCAAGTCGATCACGACCACGCGTCCTGCGGTCGCTTGCGATGTCTGTGGACGCACGTTGCTGCGCGGCGAGCACGCCGATCCCTTCATCGCGGGAGGGTCCCGGCGCATGGTCTGCGAGCTGTGCACGGCTCGCGCCGCCAACGAGGGCTGGATCCGCGAGGGAGCCGACAACGCGCTCGGCGTGCGACGCAACGGGCAGCGCAACGGGCGCTCCCTGCTGGGCCGCCTGCGTCCGCGTCAGGGTGCGACCAGCAGCCCTGCCGTCGACGAGCCGGTCTCCAGCCGGCGGCGCAACGGCAGGGTCGAGCGCGTCGCCAGACCCGAGCCGGCGGCCCGCGAGGACCAGGATGCGGTGCGCGGGCGTCCCGCGAGCGAGCCGGCGCACGAGGATGCCTCCGCGGACGTTGGGCACGACAGCGAGCCGCGCGAGCCGCGTCACGTGCGCGCCGTGCCGACCAACGCGGACCTCAAGTCGACTCGCGCGCTTGACGTCTTCAACACGACGGCGCATCCGCGCCGGATCGCGGGCGTCGCGCGCTCGCTCGGGCAGCCGGCCGTAACCGTGCTGCCGTCCGCCACCGAGGGCTCGATCGTGTCGATCATCGTCGGCTGGGAGCTGTGCTGGTATCGCTACGAGGTCGATCTCGCCGACGAGGCGGCCGGCGTCCGGGTGACCGGCCAGGGCGCCGAACTGACCGACCTTACGGCCGAGGAGCTCGAGCCCAACGCGGCTGCCGACGAGCGCGGACTGCTGGTGCTTGGCGGATGACCGGCGGCTGGGTAGGGTGAGCCGGTGATCTATTGCGTCGTCCCGCAGGCGCTCGAGGGCGAGCTCTTCGAGAAGCTCACCGCGTATTACGCCGACGACGACAACGTCACGGTCATCGTCGACCGCCGCAAGGGCGACCGGCGCAACAGGCGCAGCGCCGACGGCGGGGATCCCGCGCCGTCCGATCCCGAACTGGTCAAGCAGCGCGAGACGCGCGACCGCCGCCGCGCCCGCGTGCCGGGAGACTTCCCGGCGATCGATCGGTAGCTGCGACCACCGCCGAGCTGGACGGCGTCGGCGCCTACCAGATCGAGTGCGCCCACCTGTGCTCGGGGATCGACATCGACACGCCCGGAGCGCTGGAGGACCTGCGCTCCTGAGACGCCGGGCCCCCCGCAGTGGCGCGCGACGTGAGATGGTTCGGCGCGCGTAGACTCAGCGGGCGCTTGAAGCACACACGCCCACAACGAGGATGATCGCATGAGTCTGGCCGAGGAGAAGACGGCCGGCGCTGCCGCGCGCGCGCTGCCCGAGCTGCCCAAGCGTCTGGAGCCGCTGGCGATCGCCGCCGTGCGCAACGCTGCGATGGCCGCCTTCGTGTGGGCCGGCCGCGGCGATGGCAAGGCCGCCGACGGCGCCGCCACCGAGGCGATGCGCGAGGCGCTCGGCCACGCGCACGTGCTCGGCAACGTCGTCATCGGCGAGGGCGAGAAGGACAACGCCCCGATGCTCTACAACGGCGAGAAGGTCGGCGAGGGCGAGTCCGTGAGCTTCGACATCGCCGTCGACCCTGTCGAGGGCACCGACCTGTGCGCCGCCGGTCAGGCCGGGGCGCTGACGACGATCGCGTTCGCCGGCGCCGGCGGCATGTGGTCGCCCGGTCCCGCTCTCTACATGGACAAGCTCGTCGTCGGCGCTGCCGCGCGCGACGCGATCGACCTGCGCGACGAGCCCGAGCGCGTGCTCAAGCGGGTCGCCGCCGCGCTCGGCAAGCGCCCGCGCGACATGGTCGTGGTCGTCCTCGACAAGCCGCGCCACGTCGAGCTCATAGCCCGCCTGCGGGCGTGCGGCGCGCGCGTGCAGACGCCGACGGCCGGCGACGTCGCCGGCGCGCTGCTCGCCGCGCTGCCCGGCACTGGCGTGGACCTGCTCATGGGCTGCGGCGGGACGCCGGAGGGGGCCATGGCGGCCTGCGCCGTCAAGTGCGTCGGCGGCGGCATGCAGACCCGCCTCGCGCCGCAGAGCGAGGACGAGGCCGAGGCGATCGCCGCGGCGGGGCTGTCGACGACCGAGATCCTCGAGGTCGACGACCTCGTCAGGGGCAACGCGATGTTCGCCGCGACCGCCATCACCGGCGGCACGCTGGGCCTGAGCGCTCCGAGGCGTTCCGGCGGCTGGAACCTCACGCATTCGCTGATCGTGCGCCCGGGCTCGGTACGCCGGATCGTCGAAAGCAGACCCGTAACCGACCAGGAGTGATCAGATGGCACTAGTCACCATGCGACAGCTGCTCGACGAGGCCGCCGCCGGCGGCTATGGCGTGGCCGCGTTCAACGTCAACAACCTCGAGCAGATCCAGGGAATCATGGAAGCCGCACAGGAGACGCAGTCGCCGGTGATCGTCCAGGCCTCGCGCGGCGCGCGCAAGTACGCCGGCGACAAGTTCCTCTACCACATGATGCTCGCCGCGGCCGAGACCTACCCCGACATTCCCGTCGCCCTGCACCAGGATCACGGCAACTCGCCGGAGACCTGCATCAGCGCGATCGAGCTGGGCTTCACGAGCGTCATGATGGACGGCTCGCTCGGCGAGGACGCCAAGACGCCGCTGGACTTCGAGGCCAATGTCGCCGTGACCAAGGAGGTCGTCGACTACGCCCACCCGCGCGGCGTCACCGTCGAGGGCGAGCTCGGCACGCTCGGCGGCATGGAGGACGGCGTCGGCTCGGGCGAGATCAACCTGACCGATCCGGCCCAGGCCGAGGAGTTCGTCGAGCGCACCGGCGTCGATGCGCTGGCCGTCGCGATCGGCACGAGCCACGGCGCGTACAAGTTCTCGCGCGAGCCCGACGGCGACATCCTCGCGATGGAGATCATCGAGGACATCCATCGCCGCCTGCCCGACACGCACATCGTCATGCACGGCTCCTCCAGCGTGCCCGCGGAGTGGGTGCAGCGCGTCAAGGACGCCGGCGGCGAGGTCGATGCGGGCTTCGGCGTGCCGATCTCGGCGATCAAGCGCGGCATCGAGCACGGCGTGCGCAAGGTCAACATCGACACCGACGGGCGCCTGGCGATCACGGCGATGATGCGCGAGCACTTCCGCGACACTCCGGGGGACTGGGATCCGCGCGGCCCCGGCAAGGCGGCGCGCGCCGGCCAGAAGGCGATCTGCGCCGCGCGCATGGTCGAGCTCGGCATGGCCGGCCACGCCGGCGACTACGAGCCGATGTCGCTGGAGGACATGGCTGCGCGCTACGCCTCGGGCGTTCGCACCGCCGTCTAGTGGTCCCTCCGGCAAGCACTAGCGGTTGACGGCATGGCCGAGGAAAGGCGGACATGATCGATGTGGCCTTTCTCGGTACCGCGGCACGCCCGGCGGCGACCTCCGTGGTCATCGACGTGCTGCGCGCGACATCGACGATCACCCACGCGCTGAGCTCCGGCTACGAGCGGGTGCTCGTGGCCGCGAGCCTCGAGGGGGCGCTGGCGCTCGATGCCGAAGGCCGCGTGCTGGCGGGCGAGCGCGACTGCCAGCGACCGCCGGGCTTCGAACTGGGCAATTCGCCGCAGGACATGACGACGCCGCGCGGCGCGGAGCTCGTGCTCGCGACGACCAACGGCGCGCCGGCGATCGTCGCCGCGGCCGCGGTCAGCGACGAGGTGCTCGTCGCCTGCCTGCTGAACCTCGAGGCGGTCGTGGCGGCGGTGGCCGCCTCGGCGGGCGATGTCCTGCTGGTGTGCGCCGGCACGAACGGCAGGGTCACCCTCGAGGATGCCTACCTCGCCGGGCGCGTCGTCGCCGCGCTGGCCGGCGAGCGCACGGACGCGGCGCGCATCGCCGAGGCGCTCGCCGGCTCCTTCGAGCGCCCGTTGGACGCGCTGCAGGCCAGCGCCGGATCGACCGGCATCCGCGCCGCCGGTCTGGATGCGGACATCGACTTCTGCGCGCAGGAGTCCGTCACGGGGGTCGTGCCGCGGCTCGCGCGGATGGACGGCGAGACCGCCGTGATCGAGCGGCGTAACCCATAGCGTAAACCCAATGTAAACGCGATGATCTTTGGCTTTTTATCTTGGATAGTCGAGGTAGTCTGGATGTAGATCACGAGAGAGGACGGAATGAGCGCAACCGAAGAGAAGGACGGACAGAAGAAGACCAAGAGCCGCTGGGACTCCGGCGTCACACCGTATGCCGAGATGGGCTATTGGAACCCTGACTACGAGCCCAAGGACACCGACATCCTGTGTGCCTTCCGGATCACGCCGCAGGAGGGCGTGGACGCGATCGAGGCCGCAGCAGCGGTCGCGGGCGAGTCCTCGACCGCCACGTGGACGGTGGTCTGGACCGACCGCCTCACCCCATACGAGCACTACCAGGCGAAGGCCTACAGCGTCGAGGAGGTCCCGGGCACCCCGGGCCAGTACATCGCGCTGATCGCCTACGACATCGACCTCTTCGAAGAGGGGTCGATCGCGAACCTCACCTCCTCGATCATCGGCAACGTCTTCGGCTTCAAGCCGCTCAAGGCGCTGCGCCTGGAGGACATGCGGATCCCGGCCGCCTACGTCAAGACCTTCCCGGGCCCCCCGCACGGCATCGTCATGGAGCGCGAGTACCTCGACAAGTTCGGCCGCCCGCTGATCGGCGCGACGACGAAGCCGAAGCTCGGCCTGTCGGCCAAGAACTATGGCCGCGTCGTCTACGAGGCGCTGCGCGGCGGCCTGGACTTCACGAAGGACGACGAGAACATCAACTCGCAGCCGTTCATGCGCTGGCGTGACCGCTACGTCCACGCGATGGAGGCCGTGCAGCGCGCACAGGCCGCGACAGGTGAGGTCAAGGGTCACTACCTCAACGTCACCGCGGCCACGATGGAGGACATGTACGAGCGCGCCGAGTTCGCC
>Ga0136625_1000017_pt1 | contig 35170 bp, 30 predicted proteins | sample AntDrymUQ4832306_2_FD_104672 | JGI IMG/M metagenome (GOLD analysis project Ga0136625, IMG submission 104672) | Polar desert sand microbial communities from Dry Valleys, Antarctica - metaG UQ483 (23.06) | ecosystem: Environmental > Terrestrial > Soil > Desert | place: Antarctica: Dry Valley...
GGCGAGGGGACGACGCCGCTCGTGCACGCGCCGCACATCTCCGAGCTCGTCGGAGCCGAGGTCTGGCTGAAGCTCGAGGGGCTCAATCCGACCGGCTCCTTCAAGGATCGCGGCATGACGTGCGCCGTCAGCGCCGCCCTGCGCGAGGGCGCCAAGGCCGTGATCTGCGCGTCGACGGGCAACACCGCCGCCAGCGCCGCCGCCTACGCGGCCCGCGCCGGGCTGACGTGCGCGGTCATCGTCCCCGAGGGCAAGATCGCGCAGGGCAAGCTCGCCCAGGCGCTGATGCACGGCGCTCGGGTGATCGCGCTGCGCGGCAACTTCGATCAGGCGCTGACGCTCGTGCGCGCGCTCGCCGACGACCACCCGATCGCGCTCGTCAACTCCGTCAACCGCTTTCGCCTGGAGGGCCAGAAGACCGGCGCCTTCGAGGTCATGGAGGCGCTCGACGAGCTCGACGCGCTCGCGATCCCGGTCGGCAACGCCGGCAACATCACCGCCTACTGGAAGGGCTTCGGCGAGCTCGGCATCGCGCCGCGGCTGTTCGGCTTTCAGGCCGAGGGGGCGGCGCCGCTGGTGCTCGGCAAGAGGGTCGATCAGCCCGAGACGGTCGCCAGCGCGATCCGGATCGGCAACCCCGCCCGCTGGGAGGAGGCGATGGAGGCGATGACCGCCTCGCGCGGGCATGTCCGCGCGGTCTCCGACGAGGAGATCCTCAGTGCCTATCGCCTGCTCGCCGTGCGCGAGGGCGTCTTCTGCGAGCCGGCGAGCGCGAGCTCGGTCGCCGGGCTGCTGCGCTACGGGGCGGGCGGCGCGCGGCGCATCGCCTGCGTGCTGACCGGCCACGGGCTGAAGGACCCGGGCACGGCGCTGGACCAGGCGGGCGGCGTCATCGCCTGCGAGCCACACCTGTCGGCGGTCGAGGAGGCCGTGCTGGGCGGAGCCGGCTGATGGCACGCGGGCGGTTCGTCCGCGTGCCCGCGTCCTCCGCGAACCTCGGTCCCGGCTTCGACGCTTTCGCCGCGGCGCTGGCGCTGCACGTCGAGGTGGAGGTCCGCGAGACGGGGCGCTTCGGCGTCGAGACGAGGCTCGACATCGCGCGCGACCGGCGCAACCTCTGCGTGCGCGGCTTCGCCAAGCTGCTGGCGCCGGATGGCTTCAGCTTCCGCATCCGCTCGACGATCCCGCTATCGGGTGGCCTGGGCTCCAGCGCGGCCGCCTACGTCGCCGGCCTCAGCGCCGCCGCCGGCATCCTCGGGCGCGACGGCGACCTGCTCGCCGACGCGATCGAGCTCGAAGGCCACCCCGACAACGTCGCGGCGGCGCTGCGCGGCGGCTTCGTGATCGTCAAGGACGGCGAGAGCGTCGGCCTGGCCCCGCCGGCGGGCCTGGAGGCCGTGCTGGTCGTGCCTCATGCCGCAGTACGCACCTCGGCCGCGCGCCGCGTGCTGCCGAAGACCGTGCCGCTCGCCGACGCGACGGCGAACGTCGCCTCCGGCGCACTGCTGACGCTGGGGCTCGCGCGATCGGACCTCGACCTCGTCGCCCGAGGGCTCGGCGATTGCCTGCATCAGCCCTATCGTGCCCACCTGTACCCGGCTTCGACCGCCCTGCTGGATCGCGCGACAGAGCTCGGGGCGCTCGGCGCGACGATCTCCGGGGCGGGGCCGACCGTGCTCTTCTGGACGCGCTCGGATGCCACCGCCGATGTCGTCGAGGCGCTGCGCCGCGAGGTCCGCGGCTGGGCTCAGGTGATCCGGGCGCCGTTTGAGCCCGACGGAGCCCGGGACCGCCCGCTGTAGCGAGCAGGGCGCCTACGCGCGGACGTGCACCTGCACGCCCGGTCGGATCCGGCGCAGCAGCCAGCGCATGTCCTCGTTGCGGGCGCGCATGCAGCCGAAGCTCGCGGGGGTGCCGATCGTCCCGAGGACGGTCGTGCCGTGAATCGCGATCCGGTCGCCGCCGCCCCAGCTTTGCGGAAGGTGTGCCTGGCGGGCCGTCAGCGCCAGCGCGCAGCAGCCATAGGAGCCCGAGCCCTTGCCGATGCGCAGCGCGTCGGTGACCGCGAAGCGGCCGGTCGGCGTCGGCGTCGCGGGCGTGCCGACCGCGATCTTGACGCGGCGCACGACTCGGCCCTCACGGCGGACGAGCACCCGGCGCGCGGACAGATCGACGTCGAGGCTGTAGGGCATGGGCACCAGCTCGGCACTCGTCACCGGAATCCATGCCACGCGAGCGTTGGGCACGAGATCGGACAGCACACCCAGCCACGCGCCGCGTCGTGCGACGACGGCCAGCACATGCGGCGAATCGAACTCCGTGGTAGTCCCGATCGCCCGGACAACACGCCCACCGGGGCTGTGGCGCAACTGGGTGCGGCGCAACACGCGAGCCGCCAGCGGCCCGGCCGGCACCAGTGGCTCAGGTTGCGTGCGCGGAGCCGGAGGCACGGAGGGCACCGCAGCGCGCAACGGCCCGCCATCATCGCCGTCGCCGAGCACGTGCGTGACTGCGCCCGCGACGAGCATGACGGTGAGCACTGCGGCGATCAGCGTGCGGCGGGTCATCAACGGTCGGCGATTGTAGCGGTCAGTTGCTCCAGGCGCGGTCGCAGCTCGGTCATCTTCAATCGCGACAGCAGCTCATCGGCGACTGCCAGGTAGTCGGCGGCCAGCGCCGGACGGTGATCGAGGATCGAGACGGCGAGCTCAGCCGATTCCGCGTAGGCGATCGACTGGCGCACCGTGCACGCGAAGAGCTTGGAGCCGATGTGCCCCTGCAGCGTCGCGAACGCCTCGCGGCTGTGGCGGGTGCGCATGTCGGCGATGTTGAAGATCACGCCGAGCCAGCCGAGCTGTGGATTGAGGCCGTCGCGCGCGAGCTCGATGACCTCCAGCGCCTGCTCGACGCCCTGCAGGGCGAAGTACTGGGCCTCGGTGGTCAGCAGCGCGTGGTCGGCGGCGACCAGCCCGTTGACCGTCAGCAGCCCGAGCGAGGGCGGGCAGTCCAGCAGCAGCAGGTCGTAGTCGTCCTTGATCGGCGCCAGCGCCCGCTTGAGCGTCAGCTCGCGCCCCATCTTGCCGACCAGCGTGACCTCCGCCTCGGCGAGCGACAGGTTCGCGGGGATGACGCCGTCATGCACGGCCGCGGACGCATCCACGCGCCCGGCGAGCACGTCTGCGATCGTCGGGGTGGCCTCGGGATCGACGTCGAAGTAGTCCGAGAGGTTGCCCTGCGGATCGAGGTCGACGGCGAGAACGTCGAGGCCGATGCGGCGAAAGACGTCGGCAAGCGTACGTACCGTCGTCGTCTTGCCGGTTCCGCCCTTCTGCGACAGGACTGCGATGGTGGCGCCCAAGGGGCGCAGATGCTACTGGCCCTTGGAGGAGGAAGCGGCGGCCTGCGCCTCGATCGGCGTGCGCTCGCAGAAGCGCAGGCGGTAGCGGCCGATCACGACCTCGTCGCCGTCCTGAAGCAGCTGCGAGACGACCCGCTCGCCGTTGACGAAGACCCCGTTGAGGCTGCGGTCGTCGAGCACGCGCAGGCCGCCGTCCTCGGCGAGCAGCACCGCGTGGCGGCGCGACACCGTCGGATCCTCGAAGCGCAGCTCCGCCGTGAGGCTGCGGCCGATGCGCATCGGCCCACCCACGACGGGAACGGTCCGCACGTCGCCGGCGTCATGGAAGATCAGGAAGCGGCCCTCGTCCTCGAGCGCCTCGCGGGCGGCCTCGATGGCGGCGTCGGCGCCGCCGATGCGGCTCTGCAGCTCGAAGCGCGTGAAGCGCGTGAAGCGCGTTCCGGTGTTGAACAGCGAGGCGCGGGTGAAGCTCGCCCCGTCGCAGCCGGGGCATGCCGGAAGCACGTCGCCGGATTCCATCGTGATGACGTGGCCGCAGACCTCGCACCGGAACGAGCCGGTGCCGGCCATGGTTCCCGTCGTCAGCGATTGCATCGTCACTCCCTTCACCAGCGTGCGGAGCCTTCGCGTGGTCGAAGGATCTTAGGTTCTGCGTCAAGACGTTCGTTCGACAGCTCACCCGACGGGTCGACTCGGGCTGCTACCCATCGTCCGCCGCGAGATAAACCTCCCCTTAACCGGACTGGACGTCCGTCGCAGCGCGACCGAGCAGGACTGTCCGACCCGGCGGCGAAGCTTGCGCACGGTGCTGCGCATCGCCCCATCGATCGACGAGCAGGATTTCGAGCGCGCGATGCTGCGCAAGTGCGTCGACGCGCTGTCCGGTGACGCCCACCGCTGCGCGGACTGCGGCCGCGCGCCGCTGATCGGCGAGACGCTGTACAGCTTCGGCCCGGCCGCGACGGTCTGTGAGCTGTGCAGGCCGCTGCGCGACGGCGTGCCCGACGCCAGCATGCGCGTGCGCAGCAGCGAGTACGGCCACGCCGTGCGCATCCATCGCCTCAAGCCGGCCTAGGCAGGGCCGCCGCGCCGCGCGAGCGGGGCGGGTAGATTCCGGGGCGCATGGATCCCGTGACATTGTCGACCACGATCGCCCGCCCGCGCGAGGAGGTCTTCGAGTATCTCGCCGACGTGGCCAACCACGCGGAGTTCACCGATCACTGCATCGTCGAGTGGCGCCTGACGCGCGAGGACTCCTACGGCACGGGCGCCGGAGCCCGCTTTCGCACGAAGTCGCGCCTGGATCGCTTCTCCTACGGCGACGTCACGCTCGCGGAGGTGCAGCCGCCGTCGCGGATTCTCGCGACCGGCAGGGCGGGGCGCTTCAACCGCGTCCACACCCGCTCGGAGTGGACGCTTGAGAGCGACGATCAGGGCCGGACGGTGGTGCGCTTCCAGACGCAGTCGACGCCCGCGACGTTCGCCGACCGCCAGATGGAGAAGCTGCTCGGCGTTCGCCGCTCGACCACGCGCTGCCACCGCCGGGCACTCGATCGGCTGCGCGCGATTCTCGAAGCGGACGAGCAGCGTGGCACCCGCACGTCGGTGTCCGGCGGGGCGCGCAAGCCCGCCACCGGTTTCAGGCTGTAGATTTCGCGCCCCCCGTGACCATTCCGCGCCGACTCTGCTGCATGCTGGCCGCTCTGCTCGTCTCGGGCGGGCTGACGGCATGCGGCAAACACCAGTCCACCGGCCCGGTCAGGGTCGCCGAGACCGAGGGCATCTACCTCGACATCAACGATCTGAAGTACCAGGTCCAGGTCTCGCGCCAGTTCAACCCGGCCGACGAACAGGACAAGGCGTTCTTGATCGGGATCCCCGAGGACGAGCGCGACCTGAAGCCCAACGAGGTCTGGTTCGGCGTGCTGCTGCGCGTCCAGAACGAGACCGACGAGGCGCTGCGGCCCGCGGCGGACATTGAGATCACCGACACTCAGGAGGAGCTGTTCGAGCCCGTCACGCTCGGGCCGAAGAACGTCTTCGCCTACCGCCCCGGCGAGGCGATCCCGCCCGAGTCGGTCATGCCCCTGCCAGATTCGCCGGCCTTCGACTCCGCCTCGCGCGGCGCGTTGGTGCTCTTCAAGCTCACGCTCGCTGCTTTGAACAACCGCCCGCTGGAGATGAGGATCGAAGGCCGCAGAGTCCCCCAGCAGACGGGCATCATCACCCTCGACGTTTAGGTCGCGCCGGGCTCAGTCTCTAGCCGGTCGCCTTCAACCCGGCGAGCAGCACCTGCTTGGCGACCGGCGCGGCGGTGTCCCCGCCCTGGCCGTTCTGCACGAGCAGCACGCCGACCGCGACGCGCGGCTTGCGGGCCGGTGCGAATGCGGCGAACCAGGCGTCGGTGTCGGTCGGGTCGTCGGCCTGCACCGGCGGACACTCGGTCTCCTGCGTCGGCGTGCACTCCGGCGTGGTGGTGTCCTTTAGCTCGGCCGTCCCGGTCTTGCCCGCCACGCGCACGCCGCTGATCGCCGCCGCGCCGCCGGTGCCGACCTTCACGACGGACTCCATGTAGCTGCGCACGGTCCGCGCCGTCGACGGGCGCAGGACGCGCACGCGCCTGGTCGTCGCGCCGGCTCGCAGGGTCAGCTGCGTCCGTAGGCCTCCGGAGGCGATCGTCGAGGCGACCCAGCCCATCTGCAGGGCGCTCGCGAGCACCCGGCCCTGGCCGATCGCCGACGAGCCGACCGCGAGAGCGTCGCCGATCTCGCCGGCGGCCGGGATCACGCTCGTCGCGGCGCCCGGGATGCCCGGATCGGCGTTGAAGCCGAAGGCCTCCGCGGTCTTGACGAGGCGCTCGGCGCCGAGCTTCGCGCCGAGCGGGGCGAAGACGGAGTTGCACGAATGCGCGAAGGACAGGCGCAGCGAGCCGCCGCAGGACTCGCCGTCGGCGTTCTGGATCTCGACGCCCTCGATCGTGGCCCCGGTCTGCACCGGGTACGTCGAGATGGGTCCGGCGATGCGGGCCTCCAGCGCGCCGGCGAGCGTGATCATCTTGAACGTCGATCCCGGAGGCTGCAGGCCCGAGAAGGCGACGCCCGCGAGGGCCAGGATCTCTCCCGTGCGGGGACGCAGGGCGGCGAGGCCGCCGAACTGCTCGCCGAGCGTCTCGACGGCGGCGCGCTGCACCTGCGGATCGATCGTCGTGCGAACGACCTTGGCGGCCTTGGGCGTCGTCGTCGCGATCACGCGGTTCCCGGCGCGCAGGACGCCGCCGGGTCGCCCGATGAGGGCCTCGTCGAAGATGCGCTCCAGGCCGCTGATACCGACCTTCGCATCATCCGGCACGCCCAGCTCGCGCAGCCGCTGCTGCTGCTCGCCAGGCGCCTTGTCCAGCGAGCCGGAGATCGCCGTGGCGACCGCGCCCAGCGGCGAGCTGCGGTCCTCGCCCTGCGCCAGCGGCGTGCCGTCGCGCGCGAGGATGTCCGCCCGCGGCGGCAGCCGCGTCGTGCGCTGCAGGCGCTCGCCGCGCCGCAGGCCCGGGAAGGCGAGATGCTGCGCCCAGTCGACGCGCGCGTCGTCGCCCTCGCCGGCGAACGGCAGGCGCAGCGTCGCGCGCAGCGTGCCGAAGATTCGCGTCGTGACGGTCATCGGGACGTCCACCACGCCGTCGCTTGGCTTGGAGACCTCCCCGGGGACGAACCTGACCGCGGTCGCCATGGCCGCCGCGCGGCGATGATCCTCGGTGAACGCCTGCAACGACCGCGCGCGACGTGCGGCGTCCGTCAGCTCGGCGTACATCGCGGGGTAGTCGCCTCGCGCCAGCTCGTCGACGAAGCGCTTGGCCCGCTCCTGCTCGGCCGGCGGCCCGCCGGTGACGGCCAGTACCGTCAGCAGGAGTGCGACGAGCCCGGCGAGGCTCGCGACGAGAATCAGTCGCCGCTGAGCAGGGGACCTGCCCCGAAGTGGCGAAGCGACGACCATGACCCCGCACTATGGCGGACCGGCGGACGAGAACGCTGCAGCTTTCCGTTAATGAGCATTGTCGACATCATCATCATCGGCTTCGCGTTCGTCTTCGCGCTGGTCGGCTTCGCCCGCGGGTTCGTGGTCGGAGCGCTGTCGCTGGCGGGCTTCGTCGCCGGCGCCTACCTCGGCACGCGCTTCGGTCCTCAGCTGCTGGAGGACGGCAACCGCTCGCCGTACGCGCCGCTGTTCGGGCTCTTCGGCGTGATCATCGGCGGCACGCTGGCATCTACGGTGGCGGAGGGCGTCGCCGGGCGCCTGCGGCCCGGCATCCGAGCGTCGCCGCTGGGCGCGATCGACGGATTGCTCGGCGGCGCCCTGGCGATCACGCTTGCACTGGCGTTCGCGTGGGTCGTGGGCGTCGTGATCGTGCAGACGCCGGGAGTCGGCGACCTGCGACAAACGGTGCAGCGATCGACGATCTTAGAGCGCCTCAACGACGCCCTGCCGTCGGACACGCTGCTCAAGGCCCTCGCGCGCTTCGATCCATTCCCGCGCATCGACGGCCCGGAGGTCGATGTTCGGGAGCCGCAGTCCAAGGCCGCGCGCGACCCGGACGTGCAGCGGGCCGGCGACTCGGTGGTGAAGATCCTCGTCAATGCCTGCGGGCGGCGCGTGTCGGGGTCGGGCTGGGTGGCGGCCGATGGCGTCGTCGTCACGAACGCCCACGTCGTCGCGGGCGAGGACGCGACGGTGGTGCAGGTGCGCCGCGGCGGCAAACGCCTCGATGCCACGCCGATCGCCTTCGACTCGCGCAACGACGTGGCCGTGCTACGCGTGCCGGGCCTGAGCGCCACGCCGCTGCGCTTCGCACGCGAGGTGAAGGTCTCCGAGCCGGGTGCCGTCGCGGGCTACCCGCTGAGCGGCCCGTTTCAGATCCGCGCCGCGCGGATCGGCCAGACGCGCAACGTCGTCTCGCAGGACGCCTACGGCCGCGGCCCCGTGCGGCGCAAGATCACCGCGTTTCGCGGCAGGGTCGAGCCGGGCAACTCGGGGGGCCCGATCGTCGACCTCGCCGGGCGGGTATCCGGGACGGTCTTCGCGGAGGCGATCGGCGGTAAGACGCAGGGCGGCTACGCGGTTCCCAACGACATCGTGCGCGACGTGCTGGGCAGCGCCGGCGGTCCGGTGAAGACCGGGCCCTGCGCGCGCTGAACCGGGGGTCGCGGCCGGGGATGGCGCTACCCTGCCGTGCCCGATGCCCAAGACCCTCGTCATCGCAGAGAAGCCCTCCGTCGGACGCGACCTCGCTCGCGTGCTGCCGGGGCCGTTCGCCAAGCAGGAGGGATTCCTCGAGGGACCCGACCACGTCCTGACCTGGGCGGTCGGCCATCTCGTGCAACTCGCCGAGCCCGACGAGTACGACGCGAAGTTCAAGAAGTGGCGGATGGCGGATCTGCCGATCGTGCCCCCGAAGTTCAAGCTCGTGGTCCGCGACGAGCGCTCCAAGAAGCAGATGTCCGTCGTGACCCGCCAGCTCGGTCGCGACGATGTCGGCGAGGTCATCAACGCCTGCGACGCCGGCCGCGAAGGCGAGCTGATCTTCGCCTACCTGTTCGAGAAGGCGAAGTCCTCCAAGCCCGTGCAGCGCCTGTGGCTGTCGTCGATGACGAAGGCCGCGATGCAGCGCGCGTTCAGCGAGCTGCGCCCGGCGTCGGACTTCGCCTCGCTGGAGGCCGCCGCGCGCTCGCGCTCGGAATCGGACTGGATCGTCGGGATGAACGCGACGCGCGCCGCGACGATCCGCCTGCGCTCGTCCTTCGACGGGGCCGTCTCGCTGGGCCGCGTGCAGACGCCGACGCTGGCGATCATCACGCGCCGCGAGGAGGAGATCCGGGCGTTTGTGCCCGAGGCCTACTGGCTCGTCGACGCGCTCTTCGCCGCGCCGGACGACCGGATCTACGAGGGCCGCTATCACGACGGCGCGAAGCCGCGGCTGCCCAGCGCCGACGCTGCCGAAGCGGTCGTCGCGGCGGTCCGCGGGCAGAGCGGTGAGATCACCAAGCTTGAGACCAAGGAGCGCAGGGAACGCGCTCCGCTGCTGTATGACCTCACGTCGCTGCAGCGCGAGGCCAACAACCGCTTCGGCTTCACCGCGCGCCGCACGCTCGCCGCAGCGCAGCGCTGCTATGAGGAGCACAAGGTGCTCACCTATCCGCGAACGAGCTCGCGCTATCTGACCAGCGACATGATCGCCGAGCTGAAGCCGATCGCCGGACATGTCGGCGGGGCCGGTCGCGAGTACGAGCAGGCCGCCGTGTACGTCCAGGGCCTGGAAATGCTGCCGCTCGGCCGCGTCATCGCCGACGACAAGGTCGGCGACCACCACGCGATCATCCCGACCAACTCGCCGCACGGCCTCGACAAGCTCTCCGACGACGACCGCCGCATCTACGACATGGTCGCCCGCCGCTTCCTCGCGGTCTTTCATCCCGAGGCCGTCTTCGAGAACACGAAGGTCGAGACGACCGTCGTCGAGCACGTCTTCCGCACCCGCGGCAAGGTGCTGCTCGTGCCCGGTTGGCGCGGCGTCTACGGCGAGCTCGCCGAGGGCGAGGGCGCGTCGGATGACGACGAGGGCCGCGATCAGCAGCTGCCCAAGCTCGCGCTCTCCGAGCAGGTGCAGACCCGCGAGGTGGGCGCCGAGGAGAAGGAGACCAAGCCGCCGCGGCGCTACTCCGACGCGTCGCTGCTCGGCGCGATGGAGACGGCGGGCAAGCTCGTTGACGACGACGAGCTGCGCGAGGCGATGAAGGAGTCGGGCATCGGCACGCCGGCGACGCGCGCCTCGATCATCGAGCGCCTGATCGACGTCGGCTACGTCGAGCGCGACGCGCGGGCGCTCGTGGCCACCGAGAAGGGCCTGAACGTCATCCGGCTGCTCGGCGACCACCAGCTCACCTCGCCCTCGCTGACGGGTGACTGGGAGCGCCGCCTGGGCATGATCGAGCGCGGCGAGGAGCCGCGGGCGCGCTTCATGTCCGACATCAAGAGCTTCGCCGAGATGACGGTGCTCGATCTCGACGCCAAGCTCAAGGACGTGCGGATCCCGCGGGCGAACCTCGGGCCGTGCGCGGTGTGCGGGCACGATATCGTCGAGAACCGCAAGGGCTACTCATGCTGGTCGCGCGAGGATCCGGGCTGCGGCTTCGTGATCTGGAAGTCCAAGGCCGGCAAGACGCTGCCGATGGCGATCGCCAAGGAGCTGATCGCCACCGGACGCACCGCCAAGCCGGTGACCGGCTTCAAGGGCCGCTCCGGGCGCTCCTTCCGCGCGCGGCTGGCGCTCGTGCAGAGCGAAGAGGGCAAGTGGCGCGTGGAGTTCGACGAGCCGTGGGCCAGGGAGGGCGAGAAGGTCGCGCCCGCCGTCGCGAGCGACGACGTGACCGGGCCGGCGAGAGCCGCCGAGCGTGCCGCGGCCGAGGCCGCCGCGTAGCAATCGGCCGTGCTGACCGAGGGCCGGCGGCGCACGAGGCGGTCGGGCCGCGGACCCGTAACGGCCCTGCTCGCGCTGGCCGCGGTCGGCGGGGCGGTGATCGCGGTGCTCTTCGCGGTGTTGCGCGATGACACGAGCGCGCCGGCGAGCAGCACGACGGCGACCCGTCTGGTAGCGCCGGTGATCGAGCGACCGCCGCTGCAGGAGGCCGTCGGGCCGCTGCCCGACCCGCCGGGGGCCGCGCGCGTCGATCTCTCGCGGCCGGCGCTGCTGGCCGGTCTGCGGCTGCATCCGGCGCCGGTCGCCGGCCTGGCGTTCGACTTCGCCGATGGCCGCGTGCTGTGGCGCCGCGGCGCGACGCGCGTGCGGCCGATCGCGAGCCTCACGAAGCTCATGACCGGGCTGCTCGCCGTCGAGCGCTTCAGCGCCAAGAGCCGCGTGCGGCTGACCGTGGAGGCCGATCAGATCGGCGGCACGCACATGGGAGGCCTGCGCGCCGGGCGCAGCGTGGTCGCCGAGTCGCTGCTGCAGGGCTTGATGATCTCCTCGGGCAACGACGCGGCGGTCGCGCTGGCGGTCGGCGGCGCCGGGTCGGTCCGCGCGTGGGTGTCGCAGATGAACGCTCGCGCGCGACTGCTCGGAATGCGCTGCACGCGCTTCGTCGACCCGCACGGCCTCGACCCGCGCAACCGCTCGTGCCCGGCCGACATCGCGGTGCTGGCGATCCGGGCGATGGCCGAGCCGCGGCTCGCGCGGATCGCCCGGCAGCGCTTCGCCAGGGTCTGGCCGGGCTTTGGCAAGAAGCTCACGCTGCGCACCACCAACCACCTGCTGCGCGAGCGCTACCCCGGCGTGATCGGCCTGAAGACGGGCTTCACCAGCCGCGCCGGCCACTGTCTCGTCGCGGTCATCGAGCGCGGCGAGCGCCGGATCGGGATCGTGTTGCTCGGATCGAGGGTCGACGCCTTCGCCGACGCGCGGCGGATCGCGCGCGCGGCGGCCCGAGCCGGGGCGATCGACCCGGCGACCTGATCCGAGAGCGCCGGGCAATCGAGGCGGATGGTCGGGGACCTGGGCGGCGCGTTGCGCGCCGTCCGCCGGCGGGGCTACACAGCACCCATGCTCCGCGAGGTCCCACACGGCGAGCTGGTCCGCCGCGGGCGCCGCTGGTACGTCGCGCGCGGCGGCGAGCTGCTGGGGCCAGGATGGTCGACGCGTCGCGTCCGTGTGCTGCGGCGCGCCCAGCTGATCGAGCCGGTCGCGGTGATCGGCGACGGGCGGCGGCGCATCTGGCTCTTCGAGGACCGCTTCTACGCCGAGGGCGACGCCCTGGAGCCCGGTGACGTGCTCGCGCTGATCCGCGAGCGCGAGCGGCGGGCCCGGCGGCGCCTGGACGGTGCGCGGGCCGCACTCGCCGGCGAGCGGACCGCCGCGGGCGCGCCGCGCCGCGAGCGGATCTCCGCCGACGTGCGCCGCGCGGTCTTCGAGCGCGACTCCGGGCGCTGCGTGGCGTGCGGATCGGACTTCGACATCCAGTACGACCACGTCATCCCGTTCAGCCTCGGCGGGGCGAGCAGCGCCGAGAACCTGCAGGTGCTGTGCGCGACCTGCAACCGGCGCAAGGGCGCGACGCCGTGACGTCGGGACCAGCCGCCACCATGCCGGTGTGCCGCTGAAGCTCGTCACCGGTCCCGCCAACGCCGAGAAGGCCCGCGTCGTGCTCGACGCCTACCGCTCGGCGCTCAAGCGCGGCCTGGAGCCGATCCTCATCGTGCCGACGCTCGCCGACGTGCGCCGCTACCGCGGCGAGCTGGCCGGCGACGGGATCGTGTTCGGCGCACGCGTCATGCGCTTCGCCTGGCTGATCGAGGAGATCGCGGCGCGAGCCGCGATCGGCGGCCGCCCGCTGTCGCCGCTGGCCCGCGAGCGCGTCGCCGCGACCGCGATCGCGTCGACGCCGCTACGGGCCCTCGCCCCGTCGGCGGCGACGAGGGGCTTCATCCAGGCGCTGCTGCGCCTCGTCGACGAGCTGCAGGAGCGCCGGGTCACGCCTCAGCGGCTCACGCAGGCGCTGCGCGTGTGGGCGGGGGACGATGCGGGCCGGCGCGCCTACGCCGACGAGGTCGCCGGCCTGTACGCCGCCTACCGGCGCAGGCTGGAGCGCCTTGGGCGACGCGACGCGCCGCTGCACGCTGCCGCCGCGCTGGACGCGGTGCGCGATCAACCGGCCGCCTGGGGTCAGACGCCGGTCTTCTTCTACGGCTTCGACGACCTCTCCGCGCTGCAGCGCGACGCGGTGCAGACGCTGGCCGCTACCGGCGCCGAGGTGGTCCTGTCGCTGGCCTACGAGGCCGGCCGGATGGCGTTCGCCGGGCGCGCGACCACGTTCGTCGACCTGCTGGGCGAGGGCGTCGAGCACGTCGAGCTGCACGCGCGGGCGGAGCACTACGCGCCCGCCTCCCGGGCGGCGCTGCACCACCTCGAGCGCGAGCTGTTCGAGCTGCCCGACGCCGGGCGGCTGTTCGAGCCCGATCCCGTCCGGGCCGGCGACGCCATCACGCTCATGCAGGGCGGTGGCGAGCGGGCCGAGCTCGAGCTCGTCGCGGCGGAGGTCGCGCGCCTGATCGCGCGGGAGGGCGTGGCGGCGCAGGAGATCGCGGTCGTGCTGCGCGATCCGCGACCGGTCGCGGCGCTGCTGGCGGAGGTCTTCGCGGCGCAGGGCGTGGCGATCGCGATCGACCGGCGGACGGCGTTCGGGCACACCGCGCTCGGTCGCGGGCTCGTCGCGCTGTTGCGCTGCGCGCTGCTGGACGCCAGCTCCGGCGACCTGCTCGCGTGGCTGCGCACGCCGGGCCTGCTGCGCCGGGCGCAGCTCGCCGACCGCCTGGAGGCCGCCGCTCGCCGGGCCGGGGCGCGCACCGCGGAGGCGGCGCGCGCGCTGTGGGAGGCCGAGCACTGGCGCCTGGATGCGATCGACCGCGTGCGTGCCGCGCACGAGCGCGGCCCGGGCGCGCTGCTGGAGTGCCTCGGCGAGGAGCTGGCGGCGCTCTTCGCCGCGCCGCGCCGCCGTGGCGCGGAGGTCCTGACCGGCTCGGCCGCACAGGACGGCGAGGTGCTCGCCGCGGGCCGGCGCGCGCTCGAGGAGCTCGTCTCGCTCGCCAGGGCCGACCGCTCCCTGGCGCCCTCGCCGGCCGAGCTGGCAGCGCTGCTGGAGGAGGTCGAGCTGCGCGAGGGGACGGCGCAGGCGGCCGGATGCGTGACGGTCTGCTCGCCGCTTGAGCTGCGCGCCCGCCGCGTGCGCGCGCTGTTCGCCTGCGGGCTGCAGGAGGGCGTCTTTCCCGCGATGCCGGGGGCCGAGCCGTTCTTCGCCGATGCCGAGCGCGGGGAGATCGAGGCCGCCAGCGGCCTGCGCCTGCGCCGGCGCGACGACCTCGGCGCCGAGCGCTATCTCCTCTACGCCACCGTCTCGCGGCCCGAGGAGCGGCTGTACCTCTGCTGGCACGAGGCGGGCGACGACGGCGAGCAGGCCGTGGCGTCGTTCTTTCTGTCCGACGTCTGCGACCTCTTCGGCCCCGAGCTGTGGGAGCGCCGGCGGACGCGCGCGCTCGGGCAGGTCGGCTGGCCGGCGGGCGCGGCGCCGACCGATCGCGAGCTTCTGCGTGCCGAGGCCGCCGCCGGCCCCCGCCACCGCGAGGCGCCGATCGCCCCGCTGCACGACGCGACGATCGTAGCCGCGCTGCGCGAGCGCCCGACCTGGTCGGCCTCGGCGATCGAGCTGTGGGCGGGCTGTCCTGTGCGGTGGTTCGTCGAGCGGCGGCTGGACCCCGACGGTCTGACGCCGGATCCAGAGCTGATGCTGCGCGGTCAGCTCGCCCACGCCGTGCTCGAGGCCACGCTCAGCGGCCTGCGCGAGCAGACGGGCAGCGCGCGCGTCGAGGTGGCCACGCTGCCCGCCGCCGGTGCGCTGGCGACGGCCGCGCTGCAGCGTCTGAGCCGCGATCCGCGGCTGCGGATGTCGAGCGATCCCAGCCGCCAGCGCGTGCTCGTGCACCGGCTGCGCAGTGACCTGCTGCGCTACCTCGAGCACGCGGCGAGCGACGCCGGCGCGCTCGAGCCGTCGCTGCTGGAGGTGGGCTTCGGCGGGCGCGACGAGGACGGCCATCCGGCGCTGGTCCTGGACGGCGGCGTACGGATCGCCGGTCGCATCGACCGTATCGACACCGGTCCCGGCGGCGAGGCGATCGTCTATGACTACAAGGGCCGCAACCCACCCGACGCGGCGGGATGGCGACGCGATCGCAAGTTTCAGATGGCGCTCTACATGCGCTTCGCCCGCGACGTGCTCAGGCGCGATCCGGTCGGCGGGCTCTACCAGCCGATCGGCGGCCGTGACCCGCGCCCGCGCGGCGCCGTGCCGCGCGACCTCGATCCCGATCTCGTGCTCGTCGCGACCAGCCGCCGCGATCGCCGGGAGGTCGACGAGCTGCTCGACGGGGTGCTCGAGGACGTCCTCGCCGCGGTCGGCGAGATGCGCGCAGGCGCGCTGGCGCCGCGCCCCGACAGCTGCGCCTACGACGGCGGCTGCGCCTACCCGACGATCTGCCGCTGCTCGGCGGCATGAGCACGCTGATCGGGCCGGGCGGCCGGCCGTTCACCGCGGAGCAGTCCGCCGCGATCGCGGCGCGCCGGGGCTCGATGCTGCTGGAGGCCAACGCCGGCAGCGGCAAGACGTCGGTGCTCGTCGAGCGCTTCGTGCGCTCGGTTCTCGAGGACGGCGTGCGCCCGCAGCAGATCCTGGCGATCACGTTCACCGAGCGCGCGGCGGGGGAGCTGCGCGCGCGGGTGCGTAGTCGCTTCGTCGAGCTCAATCGTCGCGAGGAGGCGCGCGAGACCGAGACCGCGTGGGTGTCGACGATTCACGGCTTCTGCGCGCGGGTGCTGCGCCAGCATCCGATCGCCGCGGGCCTGGACCCGGCCTTCACGGTGCTCGACGAGACCGGCGCCCGCACGCTGCGCGACCGCGCGTGGGACGCGACGCTGGAGGCGATGCTCGACGGCGAGCACGGTCCCGGCGCGCTGGATCTCCTCGCCGCCTACGACACCGACCGGCTGCGCTTGGCGATCTCCCGCGCCTACGAGGCGCTGCGCAGCGACGGCCAGACGCGCCCGGTCCTGCCGCGACCTCCGGCGGTGGGCGACCCGCGGGCGCTGCGCGAGACATTGCGAGACGCGGCGGCGAGCGCCGCCGGCGAGCTCGCGGGCGCGGGGGAGGGCAAGCTCGTCGGCAGGGCGCTGGTCAAGCTGCGGCGCTGCCTCGACGCGCTGGGCGAGCAGCCGGGCGCGACGACCTCCGCGCTGCTTGGCTCCGTGAGCTTCGGCGCCGGCGCCAACGCGCTGAAGACGGACGCGTGCGTGCGCTACCTCGCCGCGCTCGACGCCTACGCGGTCGCCACCCGCGATCGTGCTGCGGCAGCGGCCGTCGGGCTGCTGGACCTGCTGCTGGGCGGCTACGCCGACGCCTACGCGGCCGCCAAGCGCGAGCACGCGGAGCTGGACTTCGACGATCTCGAGCTGCTCGCGCGCGACCTGCTGGACGCCGAGCCCGCGCTGCGCCGCTTTTATGCCGAGCGCTTCGAGCGCGTGATGGTCGACGAGTTCCAGGACTGCAGTCCGCGCCAGCTCGCGCTGTTCGAGGCGCTGGACCGCGACGACCTGTTCGTCGTCGGCGACGAGCAGCAGTCGATCTACGGCTTTCGCCATGCCGACGTCGACGTCTTCCGCACACGCCGCGAGAAGCTGCGCGCCGCCGGCCGCGTCGCCACGCTGGCGACGAACTTCCGCAGCCGCGGGCAGATCCTCGAGACGATCAACGCCGCGTTCGCAGCGCGCCTGGGGCCGGACTTCGTCGCGCTGCGCGAGGGGCGCGAGCCGCAGCCCGCGCCCGCCGCGCCTCTGGTCGAGCTGCTGCTGACCGACCCGGCAAGCTGGGAACCCGAGGCCGGCGGCGAGTCGCCGGCCGACCTCGGTGAGCTGCCGCAGGGCAACGCCGGGCGCCGGGCCGAGGCGCGCCTGCTGGCCCAGCGCATCCGCGACCTCGTCGACGGGGGCGACGCCAGGCCCGAGGAGATCGTCGTGCTGCTGCGTGCTCTGGGCGACCTGCCGACCTTCGAGCGGGCGCTGGAGGACCAAGGCCTGCTGACGCTGTCGGTCGGCGGCCGCGGCTACTGGGGCCGCCAGGTCGTGCGCGAACTGTGCGCCTGGCTGGCGGTGCTCGCCAACCCGCGCGACGAGACGGCGCTGTACGGCGTGCTGGCCTCGCCGCTGGTCGGCCTGTCCTCCGACGCGCTCGCGCACATCGCGCGGGCCGGCAGCGGCAACGCCTGGCAGGCGATCGAGCAGGCCGGCGACGGGCTGGCCGAGCGCCTGGGCTCAGACGATCGCGAGCGCCTCGGCGTGTTCGCGGCACGGCTGGCAGCCGAGCGCGAGCTGGCGCCGCGGCTCGGCCTCGACGAGCTGCTGCGCCGCGTCGTCGACGCGACCGGCTATGACCTGCACGTCCTGTCGCTGTCGGGCGGTGCGCGGCGGCTGGCCAATGTCCACAAGCTCCAGCGCCTCGCCGCGGCCTTCGAGCGCGAGCACGGCCGCGACGTGCGCGGCCTTGCGGACCTCGCGAGCGCCGAACTGGAGGCCGAGGCCCGCGAGACCGATGCGCCCGTCGAGCTCGGCGACGCGAAGGCCGTGCGGCTGATGTCGATCCACGCCGCCAAGGGCCTGGAGTTCGCCACCGTCTGCGTCGCCGATCTCGGCCGGCGCGGCCGGCAGGACGACGACGACCTGCTCGTCTCCGGCGAGCAGGTCGGGCTGCGCCTGGTCAGTCTCGACGCGACGAGCCAGCCGGCGCTCGCCTACGAGTCGCTGCGCGAGCGCGCGCGGGAGCGCTCGGCGCGCGAGGAGGAACGGGTGCTCTACGTCGCCGTGACCCGCGCGTGTGAGCGCCTGATCCTCAGCGGGGGAGCCGTCCCGGCCAGGTGGCCGAAGGAGGGTCCCGGAGCGGCGCCGCTGTCATGGCTTGCCCCGGCCCTGCTTGGCGGCGACCTCTCGCGCCTGCCGACCGTCTCAGAGCCAATCCGCGACATCGCGTGGAGCGTCGGCGACCACAGCGCCAGGCTGCGCTGCGTGCTCAACGCGCCCGCCACGATCGGCCGCGTCCTGCGCGCGCGATCGCTGGCTCCGGCCGGCGCGAGCCTCCCGGTGGCCGTGGCCCAGCCGCCGCGGCCACCGGCGCCACGCGCCGAGGACGCGCCGCCGGTCGTCGAATCGCTGTCCTACTCGTCGCTGGGGGCGTGGGAGCGCTGCGGCTATCGCTTCTACCTGACGAGGGTGCTCGGGCTGCGCGAGGAGGAGCCGGCGAGCCGCGCCGCGGACGCCGGCGAGCCCGCGGGCGAGCCCGCGCTGGATCCTCGTCTGCGCGGCACGCTCGTCCACGCGCTGCTCGAGGATCCCGGGCCGGCCGGTCCCCGCGTGGCCGGCGTCGTCGCGGCACACGCGGCCACGCTGACGCACGCCGAGGCGCGGGAGGTCGCGCAGCTGGCGGACGCGTTCGAGCGCTCGCCGCTGGCCGCGCGTCTGCGGCGCGCGCGCACGGTGCGCCGCGAGCACGCCTTCAGCGTGCCGCTGGGCGACACGCTGCTGACCGGCGTCGTGGACGTGCTCGCGACCGAGCGCGGCGGCGGCCGGCTCGTCGTCGACTACAAGACCGACGCCCTGGCACCCGGCAGCGACCTGGCGGCGTTCGCCGAGCAGCACTACGGCGTGCAGCGGCGGGTCTACGCGCTGGCGGTGCTGCGCGCCGGCGCCAGCACGGTGCAGGTCGTCCACGCGTTCCTGCAGCGTCCCGCCGACCCGGTGTCGGTGAGCTTCCAGGCGCCGGACGCCGACCGGCTGGAGCGCGAGCTGCTCACGCTCGCCGGACCGATGCTGGCCGGCAGCTATCCGGTGACCGACCATCCCCATCGCGCGCTGTGCGAGCGCTGCCCGGGCCGCCGGGCGCTGTGCTCGCATCCGCAGGAGCTGACGCTGCGCGAGCGACCGCAGGACGCCTACGGCGCGAGCGCGTCGCGCCCGTAGTCGCCGGGCTTGCGCACGGCCTCCGACGCGGGAGTCGCCGGCCAGGTCGGCGGCTCCTGCGGCGTCGGGGCCGGAGGCTTGGCTCCGGCGGGCTTGCGCTCGCGCTCGACCTGGGCGTTGAGCTCGGCCCCGAAGAGGAACGCGATGCTCGACAGATACAGCCACAGCAGCAGGATCACCGCCCCGGCGAACGCCCCGTAGGTCGCCCCGAACTTGCCGAAGTTCGCGACGTAGAAGAAGAACCCGGCGGAGGCCGCAAGCCAGATCAGCACGCCGGCGACCGCCCCCGGCGTGATCCACTTCAGCTTGCGCGTCTGCGTGTCCGGAGCGAACGTGTACACGATCGCGTAGATCCCCATGACCGCGGCCAGCGCCACCAGCCAGCGCGCCGCGCGCCAGATCTGCGCCGCCGTGTCGCCGAGGCCGATCGTGCCGAAGACGTCGTTCGCAAGACCGCCTCCGAGGAAGATCGACAGCAGCGCGACGATCGCCAGCACGATCACGATGGACGTCCACGCGATGTCGCTGAGCTTGTGCTTGACGAAGTTGCGCGATTCCTGCACGCCGTAGACGACGTTGAGCGCGCGCCCCGCTCCCCCGAACGCACCCGAGGCGCCGTAGATCGCCACGAGGATGCCCAGCGCCAGCGCGAAGCTCACCGCGCCGCCGGCGCCCTCGATCGTCGATGACAGCGATGCGCGGATCGCGGTCGTGACCTCGGAGGGGGCGCCGTTCTCCCGCGCGTAGCGCACCGCGTCGCTGATCAGCGACGGATCGCCGAGCAGGCCGAGCAGCGACACGCCCACCAGCAACGCGGGAAACAGCGACATCATCACGAAGTACGTCATCGACGCCGCGCGATCGGTCATCTGGTCGGCCTGGAACTTCTTGAATGCGCGCTTGACCGTGCCGATCATGCGCTGAGAGGTTCCCGCGGGGGCCGCGGTCCAACCCTCAAGCCGTGCCGTCCGCGCTCAAAAGCAGCGCGTGACCGTCGCCCACCGCGTGGGCGATGTCGATCACGCGCCGGTTGGTGCTGCGCGCCTGACCGCGCAGCAGCTCGAACGCCTGGCGCTCGTCGACGCCGTGGCGCTCCATGAGGATCCCCTTCGCGCGCTCGATCGTGCCGCGGCGCGCCATCGCGCCCTCCAGCTGCTCGACCTGCTCGGTCAGGCGCGTGGTCTCGGTGTGGCGACGGATCGCCAGCTCGATCGCACCCTCGACCTCATCGGCGAAGCTTAGGCGGGCGAACGCGTAGATCCCGCGCTCGGCCGCGCGGGACACGAACCCCGGGTCGTGGCCGCCGACCAGGGCGATGATCGGCCCGCGGGCATAGCTGCTCATCTCCTCGATCAGATCGAGGGCGTGATCGTCGTCGTCGTCGACGACGACGATCGACAGGTCCGGATCTTCTCGCGCGATCAGCTCGCCGGCCGCTGCTGCGCTCGTGGCGTGTCCCATCACCGTGTGGCCGAGCCGTTGCAGCAGCACGTCGGTCGCGGCGAGCGTGCTCTCGTCCTCGTCGGCCGCGAGGATGCGTAGACCTCCGGCCCTCGTCCCATCCGCCATGGCTGTGCAGCCCCCTTCCGCAGGTTCAGCCTCGTGGGGTGGGTATCATGGCGTACGCGCGGCCAAGTCTCCCGCCCGCATCATGTCAGCGCCCCAGCCCACCGGCGCGAAACCCGCTCTCAGCAGGTCCGGAGGTTTGCCGTGGACGCTCACCTTGCAAGCTCGAAGCCCGCTTGCTGTGGGGCGGAGGCGAGCATTCGGACATGATGGCCGCGAAGGACGATCCCGGCCGAGGCGCCGAGCGCTCCCGCGAGGATCGCGAGCTGTTCACGCGCTATCACGGCGACGGTGACCGCCTGGCGCGCGAGGAGCTCGTCGAGCGCTTCCTGCCGCTGGCGCGCCAGCTCGCGCGCCGCTACCAGCGTGCGGGCGAGCCGCTGGAGGATCTGCTTCAGGTCGCGTCGATGGGCCTCGTCAAGGCGATCGATCGCTTCGATCCGGCTCGCGAGATCGCCTTCTCCTCCTATGCGGTGCCGACGATCCTCGGGGAGATCAAGCGCCACTTTCGCGATCGCACATGGGCCGTGCGCGTGCCGCGCGACCTGCAGGAGCTGTCCCTGCGCGTCGATCGTGCCGTGGGCGAGCTGTCGGAGGCGCTGCGCCGTCAGCCGTCGGTGTCGGAGATCGGCGAGGCCGTGGGCGCCGACGAAGAGCATGTGCTCGAGGCGCTGCAGGCCGGTGGCGCGTATCGCGCGATGTCCTTCGACGCCCCGCGTGGCGGCACCGGGGAGGAGACCGTCACCCTCGCGGACTCCGTCGGGGTCGACGAGGAGGGCTTCGATCGCGCCGAGGAGCGCGCGATGCTCGCGAAGATGCTGGCGACCGTGACCCCGCGCGAGCGCGACGTGCTGCGGATGCGCTTCGAGCAGGACATGACCCAGGCGGAGATCGGGGCAGTGATCGGCGTCAGCCAGATGCAGGTCTCGCGCGTCATCCGCCAGGCGCTGACGCGCCTGCGCACGGCGGCCGGCGCGGACGAGCGCCCGCCGGCGCGGTAAATTCGTATGTACGCATGACGCCACCGACCGCGCTGCTGGACATCGACGGCACGCTCGTCGACTCCAACTACCAACACGCGCTCGCGTGGTACCGGGCGTTTCGCCTGCACGGCCTGACGATCCCCGTGTGGCGCTGCCATCGCGCGATCGGGATGGGCGGCGACCAGCTCGTCAGCTTCCTGGCCGGCGAGGGCTTCGAGGACGAGCACGGCGACACCGTGCGGGTGCAGGAGAACGCCCTCTACGCCCAGCTGATCGGCGAGGTGCAGCCCTTCGAGGGCGCGCGCGGGCTGATCGAGGACCTCAAGGGCCGTGGTGGCAAGGTCATCGCGGTGTCCTCGGCCGAGCCCGAGGACACCCAGCGCTACCTCGACCTCGTCGATGCGCGCACGCTCGTCGACGGGTGGACGGATGCGGGCAGCGTCAGCGCGACCAAGCCGGCACCCGATCTCGTCGAGGCCGCGCTGAAGCTCGCCGGAGGCGGTCCGGCGGTGATGATCGGCGACTCGACGTGGGACTGTGAGGCCGCGAAGGCGGCCAAGGTCAAGACGCTCGCCGTGCTCACGGGCGGCTTCGGGGCCGACGAGCTGCGCGAAGCCGGCGCGATCGGTGTCTACGACTCGATCGCCGACCTGCGCGAGCACCTGGAGGAAACCCTGTTCGCCACGGGCTCCCAGTAGCTGCAGGCATGCGCGGCACGAGCATCGGGTAACCGCTGGCCCGATCCTCTACGAAGGAGATGCATGGTCACCCTGATCGCAGCGCCCGATCCGCAGCAGAAGGTGCCCAACCCCGGTGAGACGCCGGGGCCGATCGTTCCCGGCGAGCCGTCGATCCCGTCCCCGGGACCCGGGCCGCCGATCTCGCCCGATCCGCCTTTCGTGCCCCAGCCCGACCCCGACCGTGACGTGCCGATCGAACCGCCCGCCGCGCCACAGACAGTGTAGGCGCCGCCGGCCGCTGCAACCCGGCATTCGCGTGCAGGGAAGGGCGCCGGCGGGGCATACTTGTTCTCATGCCCAGATCGATGTGGACCGGCGCGATCTCCTTCGGATTGGTGACCGTCCCGGTGAAGCTCTACTCAGCGGTATCGCGCAAGACCGTGCGCTTTCACCAGCTCAACGCCAAGACGGGCGTGCGCATCCAGCAGAAGCGCGTCGACCCGACGACCGGCGACGAGGTCGCCTACGAGGACATCGTCAAGGGCTATGAGCTGACGCCCGACCGCTACGTCCTGATCGAGCCCGGCGAGCTCGAGGCCCTGGATCCCAAGAAGACCAAGGCGATCGAGATCGAGGACTTCGTCGCGCTCGACGAGATCGACCCGATCTACTTCGACCATCCGTACTACCTCGCGCCCGGGCCCGGCGGCGCCAAGCCCTACCGGCTGCTGCTCGAGGCGATGCGCGAGACCGGTCGCGTCGCGATCGCGACCGTGGTGATCCGCTCCAAGCAGCAGCTCGTGGCGGTGCGCCCGATCGGCGAGAACGTGCTGGGAATGGCGACGATGGTCTTCCCCGACGAGGTCATCGACCCCGCCACGATCGACGAGATGCCCGCTGACGACGACGTCGAGGTCACCAAGCGCGAGCTGGCGATCGCCCAGCAGCTCGTCGACTCGCTGGCGGCCGACTTCGATCCCGACAAGTACCGCGACAGCTATCGCGAGGACGTGCTCGCGCTGATCGAACGCAAGGCCGCCGGCGAGCAGATCGCCGTCCAGCCGACCGCCGAGGAGGAACAGGCGCCGGTGCCCGACCTGATGTCGGCGCTGAAGGCCAGCCTGGACGCGGTTCGTGCCCGCGACGACGACGGCGGCTCCTCGGCGAAGAGGCCGTCCAAGGGTGCCGCCTCCAACGGCTCGGGTGGCGACGCGCCGGCCAAGAAGTCCTCCGCCAAGAAGTCCTCCGCCAAGAAGGCCGCGCCGAAGAAGCCGGCCGCCAAGAAGTCCGCCGCCTCCAACAGCTGACCGGGTTAGCCGCGGCGGCCGCGGCGGGTAGGGGACTGAGCCATGGCTGTCCAGCCCGCCGCCCAGCCCGAGCGGTCCGCCGCGTCCGCGGGCTTTCCGCGCCTGCATCGCTCGGACCCCGCGGTGCCGGGCATCCAGCGGATCCGTCACGGCCGCGGCTTTCGCTACATCGACGAGGAGGGCCGGCCGGTCGCCGACGAGGCGGTCCTGCGGCGGATCGCCGAGCTCGTGATCCCGCCGGCATGGAAGGACGTCTGGATCTGCCCGTACCCCGGCGGGCACATCCAGGCGACGGGAGTGGACGATCGCGGGCGCAAGCAGTACCTCTACCACTCGCGCTGGCGCGCGCGCCGCGACCAGGAGAAGTTCGACGACATGGTCGCCTTCGCACGGGCACTGCCCAGGCTGCGGTCGGTCGTCGACGAGGATCTCGCAGGCAGGGATCTGTCGCGCGAGCAGGTGCTCGCGTGCGCGACGCGGCTGCTCGAGCGGGGCTTCTTTCGTATCGGCTCCGAGGACTACGCCGTCACGAACTCAAGCTACGGCCTGGCCACGATGCGCAAGGAGCACGTGCGCGTCGCCGGCGAGCGCATCGACTTCGACTATCCGGCGAAGTCCGGCAAGCGGCGCGTGCACGGCCTCGTGGACCCAGAGGTCGCGGCCGTCGTCGCGCGGCTGAAGGCGCGCCGAACGGGCGGTGCGGAGCTGCTCGCGTTCAAGCGCTCGGGGCGCTGGGTCGACGTCCGCTCGCCGGACATCAACGAGTACCTCAAGGACGCCTCGGGCCTTGAGGTCAGCGCCAAGGACTTCCGCACGTGGGGCGCGACCGTCCTGGCCGCCGTCGCGCTGGCGGTCATCGATCCGACCGTCACCTCGAAGACCGCGCGCCGGCGCGCGATCCTGCGCGCGGTGCGCGAGGTCGCCCACTACCTCGGCAACACGCCCGCGGTCGCGCGCGCCTCCTACATCGATCCGCGGGTCTTTGACCGCTACCGCGACGGCGAGACGATCCGCGCCGCCCTCGGCGAGATCGCGCAGGACACCGACATCACCGCGATCCAGGGGCCGGCGGAGGAGGCGGTACTCGAGCTGCTCGAGCTGCTGGAGTGACGCACGACGCGCGCGGGGCGGCGCTCAGGGTTCCCAGACGGACCCTAGCCCGCGTTTGCGGGTGCGACGGCCTCGATGCCCTCGTCGCGCGAGCCGACGATCGTGAAGATCTGATCCAGGCCGGTGATCTCGAAGGTCTTGGCGATGTTCTCGTCGACGTTGACGATCGCCAGCGCGCCGTCGCGGGAACGCAGCCGCTTGACGGCGCCGATCAGCACGCCCAGGGCGGTCGAGTCCAGGAACGTCGTTTCGCTGAGGTCGACGACGACGTGAATGCGGCCCGCCTCGATGCACTCGGCCAGCATCTGTTTGAGCTCCGGCGCCGTGAAGAGGTCGACCTCGCCCCGCACGTGGAGCACGTGGGTCGTGGCATCGATCGGGTGTTCGGTGACTGCGAACTCTGGGGCCATCTGGAACCTCGACTTCTCGGAAGGTTACCGCTACGCGCCGAAGCCGAGCCGGATGCGCAGGTATTCGTCTTCGCCGTCGGCCGCCGGTCGCGGCTCAAGCTCGTCCGCCACCCGCTCGAGGATATTGCCGACTCCCGGCAACGCCGCCGATGCGATCAGAGCCCGTGCCCCGTCGGCACGCAGCGGGCCGACCTGCAGTTCCACGGATCCGGGCTCGGCGACGACGCGGACGTTCACGTGCCCGTCCTGCGCGAATGAGCCCGCCGACGACGCGACCGCGTCGGCCACGAGCATAGCGTCGTCGAGCCGGTCGATAGGGCAGTCCGCTCGCGCCGCCAGGATGCCGACCACACGACCGAGCACGGGACCGGCGAACGGGCCTGCCGCGAGCCGGACGGACACCTCGTTGAACCTCGGGTCGAACGTCATGGGGCCTCGTCGGCCTCGTCGAGGCGGAACGTCATCCGGACCTCGGTGTGCTCGACGTCGTCGCTGCCGAGTTCGAGCGTCGCCGCCAGCGTCGCGATCAGCGGTAGTCCCAGGCCGAGGCCGGGCGAATCGGGACGCGGGCTGATGCCGCTGCCGGTGTCGCGGATGACGACCGTCAGCACCCCGTCCTCGATGACGGCATCGACCTCCAGCATGCCCTCCTCGCCGTCCTCGTAGGCGTGCAGGACGACGTTCGTGCAGGCCTCCGTGATCGCGAGCTTGATGTCCGCGAGCAGCTGCTCCTCGATGCTCACGACATCCGCTATGCCACCGAGGGCGTAGCGGACGACTGCGACGTTCTCGGCGAACGCGGGCAGCTTGAGTTTCAGGTCAGGCGTGACGTTCACCTCTTCCAGCAGCGGAACCCTACGGTCCAAATCGGACCGTCATGTTGCGGATGGTGCCCGGCGCGCCTGTGTTCTAGTCCCGTTTTTGGGCGGATCCGCCCTAAAGGGCTCGGTGGCCGCAGCAAGCGTAGGGCCGGAGCGGCGACCCCGGCCTCGGGACGCCGCCCGCCGCCGCGTTTGATCGCGCCGATGTTCCAGGCGGCCGGCCGGTTTGGGCGCTTATCCACTGCTAACCTTCTTGCTTCCGCCTCAGTGCCACGCGCGCGCCCTTCTGGAGGCACTCTATGAGCATCCGAACCACGCCGCCACAGGCCGACGGCCTCTACGACCCTCGCTACGAGCACGATGCGTGCGGCGTCGCGCTCGTCGCCCGGCTGGACAACGTCGCGGTCCACGAGGTCGTGGAAAAGGGGCTTCGGGCCGTCGAGAACCTCGAGCACCGCGGCGCCACCGGCGCCGACGCGCGCACGGGGGACGGCGCCGGGATGCTGCTGCAGATGCCGCACGCGTTCTTCCGCGCGCACGTCGACTTCGAGCTGCCCGATCCCGGCCGCTACGGCGTGGCGGTCTGCTTCCTGCCACAGGATCCCGGGCGGCGCGAGAAGCTCGAGGCGCTGCTGGAGCTCAACGTTCGCGTCGAGGGCCAGGTCGTCCTCGGCTGGCGCGACGTCCCGGTGGACCTCGACCATGTCGGCGAGACCGCCGGCGCCACGCGCCCGGTCATGCGCCAGCTGATCGTCGAGGCGGGCCCCGGCTTCACATCCGACCAGGACGCCTTCGACCGCAAGCTCTACGTCATCCGCCGCATCTGCGAGCTGGCGGCCGGCCCGGACCTGTACATCGCGTCGTTCTCGTCGCGCACGATCGTCTACAAGGGGATGCTCGTCCCCGACCAGGTCCGCGGCTTCTTTCCGGACCTGACCGACGAGCGCATGCGCAGCGCGCTGGCACTCGTGCACTCGCGCTTCTCGACGAACACCTTCCCCAGCTGGCCGCTGGCGCATCCCTACCGCGTGATCGCCCACAACGGCGAGATCAACACGCTGATGGGCAACGTCAACTGGATGCGCGCCCGCGAGTCCCAGCTGCAGTCCAAGCTCTTCGGCCTGGACATGCAGAAGATCATGCCGATCGTCCCGCCCGGCAACTCCGACACGGCGACCTTCGACAACGTGCTCGAGCTGTTGATGCTCGCCGGCCGCTCGCTGCCGCACGCGGTGATGATGATGATCCCCGAGGCCTACCGCGACCGCGAAGACATCCCCGATCACCTCAAGGGGTTCTACGCCTTTCACTCCTGCATGATGGAGCCGTGGGACGGGCCTGCCGCGGTGGCCTTCACCGACGGGTCCGTCGTCGGTGCGACGCTGGACCGCAACGGCCTACGTCCCGGCCGCTGGGTCGAAACGCACGACGGTCTCGTCGTGCTCGGCTCGGAGGCCGGCCTGCTGCCGATCAGGACCGAAGAGGTCAAGCGCCTCGGCCGCCTGCAGCCCGGCAAGCTGTTCCTCGTCGACCTCGAGCGCCATCGCATCGTCGAGGACGAGGAGGTCAAGCGCGAGGTCTCCACGCAACGGCCCTACGGCGAGTGGTTCGAGCAGAACACGGTCCACTTCGACGACCTCGCCGAGGCGCACGTGACGATGACCGGCCTGCAGCCCACGCGGCTGCGCCAGCTCGCCTTCGGCTATTCGCAGGAGGATCTGCGCGTGCTGATCGCGCCGATGGCCAGGACCGGCGCCGAGCCGATCGGCTCGATGGGCAACGACAACGCGCTGGCCGTGCTGTCCGATCGGCGGCCACCGCTGTTCAGCTACTTCAAGCAGCTCTTCGCGCAGGTCACCAACCCGCCGATCGACCCGATCCGCGAGTCGATCGTCATGTCGCTGGCGACCGGGATCGGCGGCGAGCGCAACCTGCTGACCGAGACCCCCGAGCACGCGCACAAGCTGATCCTCGACCAGCCGATCCTGCGCAACCACGAGCTCGAGACGCTGCGCATCGTCCACGACGAGATCTTCCGCGCGCACACGCTGGACATCACCTGGCCGATCGCCGACGGACCCGGGGCAATGCGCGCCGCGCTGGCCAAGCTCTGCGACGACGCCCACGACGCGGTCGCCGACGGTGTCAGCGTGCTGATCCTCTCCGACCGCCAGGTCGGTGCCAAGCGCGCGCCGATCCCGTCGCTGCTGGCGGTCGGCGCGGTCCACGAGCATCTCGTGCGCGAGGGCACGCGCTTGCAGACCGGCCTCGTGCTGGAGTCCGGAGAGCCGCGCGAGGTCCACCACATGGCGACGCTGATCGGCTATGGCTGCGGCGCGATCAACCCCTATCTGCTGCTCGACACGGTCGGCGACCTCGTCGCCGGCGGCAAGGTTCCCGGCATCGACAACGTCGACATCGCCGAGCGCAACGTCGTCAAGGCGATTGGCAAGGGCCTGCTGAAGACGATCTCCAAGATGGGGATCTCGACGATCCAGTCATATTGTGGCGCGCAGATCTTCGAGGCCGTCGGCCTCGAGAAGGCGCTGATCGACCGACATTTCGCGGGCACCGCGTCGCGCATCGGCGGGATCGGCATAGATGTGCTCGCGCGCGAGACGCTCGACCGCCACGCCTCGGCCTACCCGGCCGATCACGAGGCGCTGCTGCCCGTCGGCGGCATCTACGCCTGGCGGCGCGAGGGCGAGTACCACCAGTGGAACCCCGAGTCGATCGCGCTGCTGCAGCACTCGGTGCGCGCCAACGGCAATGGCGACGGAGCGGAGAAGTACCGGGAGTACGCGGCGCTCATCAACGACGATGCGTCGCGGCGCGCGACGCTGCGCGGGCTGATGACCTTCAAGACCGGCGGCGTCGAGCCGCTCGACATCGCGGAGGTCGAGGAGGCCAAGGAGATCGTCAAGCGCTTCGCGACCGGCGCGATGTCGCTGGGATCGATCTCACGCGAGTCCCATGAGACGCTGGCGATCGCGATGAACCGCCTCGGCGGCAAGTCCAACACCGGCGAGGGCGGGGAGGACCCGGTCCGCTTCACCCCCGACGACAACGGCGACCTGCGCCGTTCGGCGATCAAGCAGGTCGCCTCCGGGCGCTTCGGCGTGACGATCCACTACCTCGTCAACTCCGACCAGCTGCAGATCAAGATGGCCCAGGGCGCGAAGCCCGGCGAGGGCGGCCAACTGCCCGGCCACAAGGTCGATGCCTACATCGGCGGGGTGCGCCACACCACGCCCGGCGTCGGGCTGATCTCTCCGCCGCCACACCACGACATCTACTCGATCGAGGACCTCAAGCAGCTGATCTACGATCTGCGCTGCGCGAACCCCCGCGGCCAGGTGTCCGTGAAGCTCGTCTCGGAGGTCGGCGTCGGCACCGTCGCCGCGGGCGTCGCGAAGGCCAACGCCGACCATGTCCTGATCGCCGGCCACGACGGCGGCACCGGCGCCTCGCCGCTGAGCTCGATCCAGGCGGCGGGCGTGCCGTGGGAGATCGGCCTCGCCGAGACTCAGCAGACGCTTCTGCTTAACGACCTGCGCTCGCGCATCATCGTCCAGACCGACGGCCAGCTGAAGACCGGGCGCGACGTCGTCGTCGCGGCCATGCTCGGTGCCGACGAGATGGGCTTCTCGACCGCTCCGCTGATCGCGGCCGGCTGCATCATGATGCGCGCCTGCCACCTCAACACCTGCCCGGTCGGCATCGCCACACAGGACCCGGAGCTGCGCAAGCGCTTCAAGGGCACGCCCGAGCACATCGTCAACTTCTTCTTCTTCGTCGCCGAGGAGGTCCGCGAGATCATGGCCTCGCTGGGCATCCGCAGCATGGACGAGCTGATCGGTCGCAGCGACCTGCTGGAGGCCGACGGCGCGATCGAGCACTGGAAGGCGCGCGGCGTGGACCTCTCGAACATCCTCAAGCAGCTCAAGCTGCCGGAGGGCGCGCCGCTGCACCGCATCCGACCGCCCGATCCCGTGCTCGAGGACGCGATGGACTGGGAGCTCGTCGAGGCCGCGCGCGCGGCGATCGAGGACGGCGAGGCCGTGACGATCGAGCGCGAGGTCCGCAACGTCAACCGCTGCGTCGGCGGGATCCTGTCGAGCACGATCGCCGAGCGCCACGGCGCCGACGGCCTGCCCTCCGGCTCGATCGACGTCGAGTTCTGCGGCTCGGCCGGCCAGTCCTTCGGCGGCTGGCTCGCGGCCGGCGTCACGTTCACCCTGCGCGGCGACGCCAACGACTACACGGGCAAGGGCCTGTCCGGCGGGACGCTCGCGGTCATGCCGCCCGACGGCGCGACGTACGTCGCCGAGGAGAACGTCCTGATCGGCAACACCGTCCTGTACGGGGCGACGAGCGGCAAGGCGTTCTTCCGCGGCCTCGCCGGCGAGCGATTCGCCGTGCGCAACTCTGGCGCCAGCGCCGTCATCGAGGGCGTCGGCGACCACGGCTGTGAGTACATGACGGGCGGGCGCGTCGTCGTGCTCGGTCCGACTGGCCTGAACTTCGCGGCCGGCATGAGCGGCGGCCTGGCCTTCGTGCTCGACGAGGAGGGGGCGTTCGGCGGACGCGTGAACCCGGAGATGGCCGACCAGATCGAGCCGCTGGACGAGGGCGACGAGATCGAGGTCCGCACGCTCGTCTCCGAGCACCTGCAGCGCACCGGCTCGCCGGTCGCCGAGCGCGTGTTGGAACGTTGGGTGCAGCTGCGCTCGCACTTCGTGAAGATCTTCCCGGTCGACTACAAGCGCGTGCTCGCCGAGCGCGCCGCAGCCGAGGCCGCGGCCTCCAACGGCGGCGCCCCCGCGGCCAACGGCGCGGCGCCGCAGGCGGACGAGTTCGAGGGCGAGGCCGCCGACATCGTCGGCGCGCCGCACGTGCGCCAGCAGGACGGAGAGTAGGCATGGGCGAGCTCGGAGCCTTCCTGAAGATCGAGCGCGTCGGCGTTCCCTATCGCGACGCCGCGGAGCGCGCCAAGGACTTCGAGGAGTTCACGATCCGCCGGCCGGACGACGAGCTGTCCGCGCAGGGCGCGCGCTGCATGGAGTGCGGCGTGCCCTTCTGCCACAACGGCTGCCCGCTGGGCAACCTCATCCCCGACTGGAATGACCTCGTCTACCGCAACCGCTGGCACGACGCGATCATCCAGCTGCACGCGACGAACAACTTCCCGGAGTTCACCGGCCGCCTGTGCCCGGCGCCGTGCGAGGCTGCGTGCGTGCTGGAGATCCGCGAGGGCGACTCGGTCACGATCAAGCAGATCGAGAACTCGATCATCGACCGCGCGTGGGAGCAGGGTTGGGTCAAGGCGCTGGCGCCCATGCACGAGACCGGCCGCCGCGTAGCGGTCGTCGGCTCGGGGCCGGCGGGGATGGCGGCCGCGCAGCAGCTGCGCCGCGCCGGCCACGCCGTGACGCTCTACGAGCGCGACGAGTCCGCCGGGGGGCTGTGCCGCTTCGGCGTGCCGGACTTCAAGATCGAGAAGCGCATCGTCCAGCGCCGCGTCGACCAGCTCTCGGCGGAGGGCGTCATCGTGCGCTGCGGCGTCGACGTCGGCGTCGACATCTCCGCCGCGCAGCTGTGCGAGGACTTCGATGCCGTCGTGCTGGCGACCGGCTCGCGCGAGCCGCGCGACCTGCCCGTGCCCGGTCGCGAGCTGCAGGGCGTGCACTTCGCGATGGCGTACCTGTCGGATCGCAACCGCTGGGTCGCGACGCAGACCGGCACCCCGACGGGCACCGAGCCGCCCGAGCTGCTGGGGCTGACGGCCGAGGGCAAGCACGTGATCGTCATCGGCGGCGGCGACACGGGCGCGGACTGCGTCGGCAACTCGCTACGCCAGGGCGCGGCGTCGATCACGCAGCTCGAGCTGCTGCCCGAGCCGCCGGCCAAGCGCCCCGACGACCGCACGCCGTGGCCGCTATGGCCGCAGAAGTTCCGCCTCAGCTACGCGATGGAGGAGGTCCGCGAGGCCGATGTCGGCGAGCAGGACTTCTCGGTCGTCACCACGCACTTCTCCGGCGACGAGGACGGTCATGTGCGCACCCTGCACTACGCGCAGGCCGGCGCGGCGCTGCCATTCAAGCCGATCGAGGGAACCGAGGGCGAGCTTCGCGCCGACCTCGTGCTGCTGGCGATGGGCTTCCTGCATCCCGAGCAGAGCCTGCTCGACGAGCTGGGCGTCGAAAAGGACCAGCGCGGCAACGCCAAGGCGGTACGGCCCTACACGACCTCCGTCGCCGGCGTCTTCGCCGCCGGCGACGCGCGCCGCGGTCAGTCGCTGATCGTGTGGGCGATCAACGAGGGCCGCCAGTGTGCGCGGATGGTCGACCGCTACCTCTCAGAGCACGACGCCGCCCGCGCCGAGTCCGAGGACGGCGAAGCCGACGGCGGACCGGCCGGGCCGCCGCAGCACGTCGGTCCCGGCGTGCCGGCGTAGACCGGCTGCCTTCCAAGCGGCCCGGTCCTGTTCCGCGCTGCGGCTAGCCACGAGGCCGGCGGGGTACAGTCCGGAGGATGAGCTTCATCGCCTACCTCATCGCGCTGCTGATCGTTGGGCTCATCGTCGGCGCGTTCGCGCGGCTCGCGCTGCCGGGCAAGGATCCGATGTCGATCGGTCAGACGATCGCCGTCGGCGTCGGCGGCTCCTTCCTCGCTGCGATCTTCGCCGAGCTGCTGGTGGGAAGGCCGGCCGGCTTCCTGCTGTCCCTGCTCTTCTCGGCCGGGATCGTCTACTTCATCCGCCGCTCGCGCGGCGGCGGGCTGACGGACCCGGGAATCCCCCCGCTCGACCGCTGATGGTTGTTGGCGGCGACCTGACGCCAAACCGCGCGCGTCGTCTGCAAGACGCCGCATCCACACCGGGCTAGTACCGCGCGGCCTTGTGGCGCAGGTGGGCGACATCTACCGGGCCCTCAAGCAGGCTGCGCCGCGCACACGTCTTGTCGCCGGTGCGCGAGCGCGCAGCCGGCGGCAGCGAGTTCCTGCTCGTGCGCACGAGCAACGGCGAGCGCTGGACCTTTCCCAAGGGACACCGTGAGCGGGGGGAGACCCTGGCGCAGGCGGCGGCCCGCGAAGCGCGCGAGGAGGCCGGCGTCCGCGGCCGCGTCGAGCCCAAGCCGTTCGCGCACTATCGCTACGCGAGGGTCAGCGGCCCGGAGCGCCCGGTCGCGGCGTTTCGCCTGATCGTCGAACGGGAGGGCCTGGCGGCCGAGTCCGGCCGCGACCCGCGGTGGTTCGGCTTCGAGGCCGCGCGCAGCAACCTCGCCGCCGGTCGCGACAGCGGGTTCGGCGAGCAGATGGAAGGCGTCCTGCGCGCGGCGCAGGCCGGCGTAGGCACCGGCTTTCGCGTAACGTGACGGCAGCGTCACCTTCCATGCGATCGTCAAGCTGAACCATGCCCACGCTGCTCACCCCCGCGATCATCCAGGCCGGCTCGGGCGCGATCGCCACAGCAGGCCCGCAGGAGCCATGAGCATCGCCGCCGACACCACGCCCGGTCGCCGAGCGGCGACCAAGGCGGCCAACCGCGCCGCGATCACCGGCGCCGCGCGCGCGGTGTTCGCCGAGATGGGCTACGGCGGCGCGACGGTGCGCGACGTGGTGCGCCGCACGGGTCTGGCCAGCGGCACGTTCTACAACTACTTCCCCGACAAGGAGTCGCTCTTTCGCTCGGTGCTGCAGGAGAGCGCGGTCGAGGTGCGCGCGCGGGTGCAGGCCGCGCGCCGGCAGGCCACCTCGCTTGAGGAGTTCGTCGCCGCCGGCTACCGCGAGTACTTCGGCTTCCTCGCGTCGGACCCGCAGGCGTTCGAGCTCATGCGCCGCAACAGCGGCACGATCCGTGCGATGTTCGACGAGCCGATCTTCGGCGCCGGAGTCGAGGAGCTCGAGGCCGACCTGCGAGCCGCGATCGACGCCGGCATCGTCCCCTCGCTGGACGCCGAGTACATGGCGGCGGCGATGGTCGGCGCGGCGCTGGAGGTGGGGGTGGCGATGGTCAAGCGCGAGCCGCCCGACGTCGAGGGCGCGACCCGCCTGGCGACCTGCCTGATGCTGGGCGGGATCGAGCGCCTGGGTCAAGTCGGCGAGGGCGCTCGCGCCTAGACTTCCGCGTCGTGTCACCGAGCTTCTGTCGCCACAACCGATTCGTCGAGAACTGCCCCGTCTGCCGGCGCTCCAAGCCCGCTTCGGGCGGTCGCCCGGCAGGCGCGCCGCGCGCCACCCGAGCACCGCGATCGGCCTCGCCGGCCTCGCGGGGATCGCGCGGCGCGGTGCGCGTGCGCAAGCTCGCCCAGGCCGCCGACGACGGCTACCGCAACGAGCTCGTCGTCGGCCTCAAGGCCTCCGAGGATGCCACCCGCCTCGCTGCCGAGCTGTCGTTCGCGATGGCGCGCCTCGGCGAGCTGGCCGCCGATCCTCCCGGGTGCTACGCGCAGATCGCCTCCGAGCCCGATCCCGAGGAGGCGCTGTGGCTCGCGTTTCTCACCACGTACCTCTGCCCGGGGCAGGGCGAGGATCCGTTCGCGGCGATCGCCGCAGCGCATGTGCCATGGTCCGGCGGCGAGCTCCCCGACCTCGACGTCGCGCTCGGCATCCGCACCTCGCACGCGCAGGCCGACGGTGCGCGCACGGTGCTCGCCTACCGCGCGTGGGCGCAGCGCGCCGGCGGCCAGCGGGCGGCGTTCGCCGGCGAGGGCGCGTGGACGGCGCAGCGGCGCTTTGACCGGCTCTTCGAGCGCCTGGCGGTCGGAGGCTTCGGGCGGCCCGGTCGCTACGAGCTGCTCGCGATGCTCGGACGCCTGGGCATCGTCGACGTGCGCCCGTCGTCGTTGCACTTCGCGGACGATGCGACGACGGTCGCCGCCAAGCGCGTCTTCGGCATCGGCGACACGATGCTGCTCGAGCGCCGGGCGCGTGATCTCGCGGAGGCCGCGGGCGTGCCGATCGACGCGCTGGACCTGGCCCTGTTCAACTGGGCGGCTCCGGAGCGCGGCCGCGCGACGATGGGCTCGCGAGCCACGGCCGAGGACGGCGACGTCGCGGCGATCGCCGCCGTACTGGGCGTCTGAGCGTCCTCGAGGGCCAACGCCCGACGCCCGTCGAGCGCGGGCGCCCCAGACTCAACCTGGGGCCCGGACGCGTCGATACAGAGGGACTCTATGGATCCACGCCTAGCCAACATCCAACAGCTGGTCGCCGAGTCGACCTATCCGATCGACGAGAGCGTGATCGCCGAAGCGATCCTCGTGCGCGCCGCGGCGCGGCGCCTGGTTCCCGACCTGGCGTTTCGCCAGGCGCCGGCTCAGCCCGAGGTGCGCTCCTATCGACC
>Ga0136625_1000018_pt1 | contig 34412 bp, 44 predicted proteins | sample AntDrymUQ4832306_2_FD_104672 | JGI IMG/M metagenome (GOLD analysis project Ga0136625, IMG submission 104672) | Polar desert sand microbial communities from Dry Valleys, Antarctica - metaG UQ483 (23.06) | ecosystem: Environmental > Terrestrial > Soil > Desert | place: Antarctica: Dry Valley...
GCCGCCGTCGGCGCCGCCGCCACCGCCCCGGTGCTCGTCCTCGCGCGGCACGCGCAGCGCGGAGGCGGTGACCGGGTCGGTGAGCCAGAGCGCGCCGCCGCCGTAGAGCGCCGTCATCAACCCGATCTCGCCCGCGACCGGACGAAGCCGGCGCGGGGCCTTCTCCCGGCGCTGGCGCTCGAGCAGGCGCCGGCCACGGTTCGTCGCCAGCGGCCGGTTGCCGGCGAGCCCCACGGTCATCAGGACGGCAACGGTGACCAAGACGGCCACCACCGGGACCGCGCCGGCACCGCTGCCGGCTCCGGTGAGGATGCCGGCGAGGCCGATCGCCGCGAGCACGGCGGGGACGACCCACAGCAGGCGCATGCGCCTGGCCTCCGGAGCCTCCAGCAGCAGCCCGCTGCGCGTCATCTGCTCGGTCATCGCCGCGATCGAGGCGTCGTCGCGCACGCGCCCGTTCATGGCCTCGACGGAGAGGCCGGGCTCAGCGCGCACGGCGTCGAACACCGCACGTTCCAGCGGGTCGGCGGTCGGGGGCAGCTCGCCGCTGGCCGTCAGCGCGCCGCTGGTGCCCTCCAGCCGGCCGTCGCGGAACAGCTGCGCCGCGGCGGCGGTGATCGCCCGGTCCGGCCCGCCGCTCATCAGCGCGAGCCGGTAGGCGCCGAGCTCGGGCTGCGGGTCGCGGCTGGTCGCCGCCGGCCCGAGCACACGCCGGCGCTCCTGCCAGACGGCCGTGGCGCCGATCGCGCACAGGGTGCCGTAGCCCCACAAGAACTGCGCACCGGTGATGCCCAAGATCCCTGCTGTCGTCGTTGCGAGCATGGCTCACTCTCCAAGGGAACGGTTCGGGTACGCGGTAGCGACGGCTACCGCGTCTTCGTGAAGCGGATCTGCGCTCCGCCGCCTTCGAGGACGGCGCCGGTCACCCGGCCGCCATCGTCGAGTTCGAACGTGACGAGCGCGCTGTCGGGTTTGATGAAGAAGGTCGTGTTGTCGATCGCGAGCAGGCGCAGCGGCGGGAGGCCGGGTGAATCGGCCGTCAGGCCGCCGTCGGCGCCGGCGAGCGTCACGGACCCGTCGGGCCCCGCGTACTCGCCGGCGTAGCGCTCGAGCACCGCGGCGGGAAGCACGACCGGCGTGTGCACCTTCGCCAGCTCCATCCGGCTGTCGAGCGCGTGCATGCCGATGTCGTCGAGGCCCGCGGCGGCGAACGCCAGCATGTCGGCGGCGGTCGAGCGCAGCCCGCCCGCGCCGGCGAGCGTCGTGAAGTTCCAGTGCGCGACCGCGCGGCCGTCCCCGTCGTGGCCCTGCACGAAGCGCTCGCGCATCGGCGCGGTCACCTCCACCGCGGTGCTCGTCATGCCCAGCGGCGCGAGGATGCGCTCGCGCACGATGTCCGCGTAGCTCTGCCCGGCCCGCAGCGCGAGGAGGTGGCCGAGCAGCCCGGCGCCCTCGTTGGAGTACTCGAACTCAGCGCCGACGTCCCGGGTGAGCGTGTAGCTCGACAGGAAGTCGTAGAGCTGCTGGGGCGTGTAGTCGACGTAGGGGTCGCTCTCGCCGGCTGGCGCGAGGTTCTCCGGCAGCCGCGGGAGGCCGGAGGTGTGGGTCGCCAGGTCCTCGAGCGTGATCGTGCGCCCGTTGCGGGCCGGCACGGTGACTCCGGCGGGCACCAACGTCTTGACCGGTTCGTCGAGCGCTACCTCGCCGCGTTGTGCCATCTCGGCCAGCAGCGTCCCGGTGAACACCTTGGTGATCGAGCCGATCTCGAAGACGTCGTCTGGATCAAGGGGCCGGCCCAGGCCGGAATCGCCGTAGGCGACGATCCGCACGCCGCCGTCGGGGAACAGCAGTCCGGCCACGAGGCCGTGGCTGTAGTCGTTGTCGACGCGCTCGCGGATGATGCGCTGCAGGTCGGTCGCGGTGCGGTGCGTCGTGTTCATCGTCAGCCCCCGCATCCGCCGCAGCCGCCACAGCCACCGCTGCACCCGCCACCGCCGCCGCCACCCCCGTTGCCGTTGCCGCTGCCGATGGTGGGGTCTTCCTCGCGCGGCACGCCGAGCGCCGAGGCGATCGCCGACTCGGCGAGCCAGAGCGTGCCGACTCCGAAGAGGGCGGCGGTCAGCGCTATCTGGGCGGCGCCGGCCTGACCCGGGTGGGGATCGTGCTGGCCGCGCAGGCGCTCCAGCACGTCCTGTCCGCGCCGCGTCGCGGCCGGGCGCATGAAGACCACCCATGCGGTCGCCAGGCCGGCGGCCGCGGTCATCACGGCCAGCACCAGGATGGGGCGGCCGTCGGCGAGACCCGCGAGGATCCGCAGCACCCCGAGCGACGTGACCAGCGCGGGGAGGACCCAGAGCAGTCGGAGCGGCCGCGCCGCCTTCTCGTCCAGGAGCAGGCCGGTCCTCGTCAGCTGCTGGGTCAGCGATCGCATGACGGCGCTCTCGCGCACCCGGCCGCGCATCTCGTCGACCGAGAGCCACGGCTCCCGGCTGACGGTCTCGAAGACCTCTCGCTCGATCGGGTACGCCGTGGCATCGAGCTCGCCCGTCGCGACGAGCGTCCCATCCGTGCCGCGTACGAGCCCGTCGTAGTACAGCCGTGCGGTGGCAGCGGTGATCGCGCAGTCGGGGCCTTCGTTGAGCACGCCGATCTGGCAAACGCTGAGCTCGGGCAGCGGCTCGATGGGGCTTGCCGGCGGTCCGTACGTGCGGTGGTAAGCCTGCCACACGCCGGCCGCGGTCGCCGCGCACAGCGCACCGTAGCCCCAGAGGAACTGTGCGCCCGTGATGCCCCAGGTGCCGGCTGTCGTGGTGGCGAGCATCACAGCCACGGTCCGCCGACGTTCAGCCAGTGGGCCGGACGCGGGTCGTCGGGCACCGGCGGCCGCGGCTTGGCCTCGGTCGTCGTCTTCAGCGGGCCGGCGAGGCCGGCCGGCAGGCCCGCGACCTTCACGAGCGTCCAGCCGTCGGCGCCGGCGGCGCGGACGAACCAACGGTGCCTGGCGGGGCGCCTGAGTGATGTGTTGCGACGGTGTGCTTCGCGCTGTGCAGCTTCACGAGTCATGTCGACCACCTGTCGTGTGAAGTGACCTTTGGAGTTCACGTTGCCGTTACGAGAATGCGGCCTGACCACATCTCCCACTACGCCTCACGCTCGGCGCTCTCACGACGGCCGCACGACGCCGCGACCCAGGTGTGAGTGCCATCGCCCTTCACTTCCGACGTTGTGCCGACGCAGATCCGACGCTACGGTCCAGCACGTGAGTACGCGCTCCCGAGCCATCGCCGAGGAGCTCAAGCAGGTGATCCGGCTCGCCGGGCGCGATCCCGAGGCGCTCGAGGGCACGCTGCCCGAGCTGTCGGCGCTGCATCGCGTGAGCGCGGCGGGGGAGCTCCACGAGCCCGCGCGGGTGCACTTCATCCTGCACCGGCTGATCCCCGACTACCTCGAGCGCCTCCCGGCCGGGCGCGACTGCCGCGCGATCCGCGAGCTCATGACGTGGGAGGACGCCGACGGCGACTTCCAGTCGTTGACGACCCGCTACCACAAGGCCGCCGCGCATCTCGTCAATGCCGCCAGCGACTTCGGACGCCGCCAGGAGCCGCGGCTGCTGCTGGAGTGCGCGCGTCGCTTCGTCGCGTTTGACCACGAGGACAGCTTGGACGGCCGCTCGTCGCAATCGGTCGTGGGCGTGGAGCGCCCCCCTTCGGCCACGGTCGAGGTGGCGCAAGCCGACGACCCCGCCGCGGGGATCGTTCGCGTGCACCCCAACCTCGACTACCAGCTGCTCGTCGATCACATGGTCGACGCCGACGAGATCGTGATCCTCAACACGTGGATTCCCGACCTCAACATCCTCGCTGACGCGCTCGTCGACGCGCTGGCAAGCGGCACCTACGTCTCGATCCTGATGCTCTATCCCTACTCGGAGATCGCCAGGCTGCGCAGCCAGGCGCTGCAGAGCACGTCGCAGGCGCGCTTCAGGGAGGATCGTGTGCGGCCTGGCGTGAGTCACTGCCTCGAGGTGTTTGCCGCGATCGCTCGCACGATCGACGACGATGCGCGCCGGCTGCTGCGCGTGCGCCTCTATGATTCGTTGCCGTCAGTCGCCGTGTACGGCGTCGACGACACGATGTTCGTCAGTGTGTTCCTGCACGGTCAGCTTGCGATCAAGTCCGTTCAGATCGAGGTCGTCGGGCCGGACACGCTGATGGGGCGCCTCGTGGCTCGTGAGCTGGAGACGCTCTGGGAGATCGGGCAAGAATTCAAGGATCTGGAGCAATGGCAGACCGAGCTGGAGGACATGTCACAACGCTTCGTCCAGCCCTGAGGGCCGACGAGTCCGAGGCCCGGCTGCTCGAGCGATTCACCGCTCACGGCGTGCTGCGTGACGTCGAGCGGCTCTCACACGATGGGTTCCTGGACGTGCTCCTGCAGCGCAGGTTCCTGTCGCTGCAGTTCGCGGTCGTCTACGACATCGGCATCGACGGCCTCACCGATCCGACGGCGATCGGCCTCGTGCGCGAGATCCTGCGCGAGGAGTATCCGGACCCCGCGGGCGCTACGCCATCACATCGCGAGGATCTCGTCGACGACCTTCTGACCCTCGGGGTCACGCGAGCCCAGGTGCTCGGCTCGCGTCCGACCGCGGTCACCGCGAGGGTGATCGAGGACACCCTGTCGATCATGCTCGCTGCGGCGGAGGAGGACGGCGACGCGGGGGTGCTGACGATGCTGCGCTTCTGGGGCGAGGTGCTGGTGTCCGTCGAGTACGGCGAGTTCTGGCGCCGGATGGCACCGTCGTTCGCGATCGCCGGCACATCCTCGCGCTTCTATCACCCCCACCATCATCACGACGGACGCGAGCCTCTGGCGGCCGCATCGCAGTCCTCGTGCACGCATTCCGGGCGCCTCGGCGCCTGCCTCGTGGCGGAGCTGGCCTCCGATGCGGACGTCGCACGATTCGCGGCAACCGAGCAGCGCCTGCTCGACACGCGTCTGCGCTTCTACGACCAGTTCAGCGCCTGATGCTCTCGCAGTTCGCCGCGACGACGTCGACCGCGTCGGCGAAGACGACGTCGTTGCCGTCTCCGCAGTCGATGCGGTCGACCGAGCCATCGATCGCGTTGATCCGGTCGTCGCCCTCGTCGCCGGTGATGACGTCGGCATCGAGGCCGCCGAAGATGCGGTCGTTGCCGGGGCCGCCGGCGATCGTGTCGTTGCCGCGGTCGCCGTTGAGGAAGTCGTCGCCCTCGTTGCCGAGCACGATGTCGTTGTTCTGGCGCCCGTACATCTCGTCGTTTCCGAGGCCGCCGTGCAGGACGTCGTCGCCGTTCTCGCCGTCGACGTAGTCGTCGCCGCCGTTGCCGAACAGCTCGTCGTTGCCGTCGGCTCCGAAGATCGAGTCCTTGCCGTCGGTGCCGGTGAGCACGTCGTCGCCGGCGCTTCCGGGGATGATCGTCGACGTCGCGGGAGCGTCGGTCGACGGCTCCGGGGGCGTCGGGATGACCGTCTCGCAGTTGCGCAGCCGATCGCGCGTGGGCGCGGTGCTCTCGACGTACACGGTGTCGCGCCCCGATCCGCAGTTGACGGTGTCGGCGTCGTCGTCGGCGACGCGGATGACGTCGTTGCCCGCGCCGCCCAGGACCGTGTCGGAGCCCGGCCCCGCGACGATCTCGTCGTCGCCCGTGGACGTCGAGATGTAGTCGTCCGCGCTGCCGCCGTCGACGACGTCGTTGCCCGAGGAGGTGAGGATCCGGTCGCGCCCCGCGTCGCCGCGGACGGCGTCGTTGCCCTCGCGCGAGAAGATTCGATCGCCACCGGTGCCGCCGTCGATCGTGTCGTCGCCCGGCCCGCCGTCGATCTGCTCGCTGCCGGGGCCGCCGCGCAGCGTGTCGTTGCCGTCGCCGCCGTCGATCTTGTCCGATCCGCGGAAGCCGTCGATGAAGTCGTTGCCGGGGCCGCCGTCCAGCAGCGTGTCGTTGCCCAGGCCGCTTTCGAGGATCTTGTCGTCGCCGGGACCGCCGTAGGCGATGTCGTCGCCGTCGCCGGGATCGATGAAATCATTCTCGTCGCCGCCCTGCAGCTCGTCGTTGCCCGTCCCGCCGAACAGGGCGTCTGCGCCCGCGCCGCCGATCAGCGAGTCGTTGCCGGCCTTGCCGGCGAGCTGATCCTCGCCGTCGCCACCGTCGATCAGGTCGCTGGAGCCGCCACCGCTGAGCACGTCGTTGCCGGCGGCGCCGAACAGGCTGTCGCGGCCTCGCCCACCCCGCAGCACGTCGTCGCTGCCGAGCCCGAAGATGCTGTCGCGACCGCGGGTGCCGGTGATCTCGTCCGGACCCTCGGTGCCGATCTTGACGGCGAGCCCCGGCTGCACTGCCAGCGCGCGCGGGTGGCGCCGCGTGCCGAGCCTCTGCACGCCCAGGTGCCGGTGGCTCAGCGTGGAGATCACCGAGACGGTCCCCGAGTCGCGGTCGCCGACGTACAGGCGCGGACCGTCGTCGGAATAGGCCGGGGCGCCCGGTCCCCTGCCGGTGCGCAGTCGCTTGACCAGGCGCTTGGTGTCGAGGTTGGCGATCGCGGTGACGCGCTCGCCGCGATTGGCGCCCACCGCCGCCCGCGTGCCGCTGGGGGAGATCGCCAGCGAGGCGCCGACGCCGCGCTTGAGCCTGATCCTCGCCTGCCTGTGCCCGCTGATGCGGTCGAGCCCGTCGAGGTAGCCGTTGGTGGTGGCGACCCAGACCAGCCTGCCCCGCCGTGGGAAGGCGATCCCGCCGGGAGTCGCTGCCTTCCGCGTGCGCCGGATGAGCCGCTTGCCCTCGACGTCGACGAGCCCGATGCGGCGCCCGAGCACGACCGCGGCCCGCAGCCCGTCGGCGGAGATCGCCAGATCGCCCGGCGTGGCGCCCTTGAGGTTGACGCCGCCGGTCCGATGCATCGTCGCCGTCTCGACGAAATCGATCGCGCCGCGGCGCGCGGCGAGCAGCCGCGTTCCGTCGCGCGAGAGGGCGAGCGAGCTGATCGGCCGGCGCAGGGTGACGCCGCCGGTGATCGTGCGCGTCGCCAGGTCGAGCACCCTCACGCTCCGGCCGGCGGCCACGTAGGCGAGCGAGCCGTCGGGCGACGCGGCGACCGCGCGCGTCGGCGCGCCGAGGTCCAGCCGCGCGACGACCTTGTCGGCGGGGACGTCGGTGAGGATCAGCTCGTCGGTGCCCGTGGCGACGACGATCGCGCGAGCGTCGGCGACGGTTGCGAGCGAGAGCGAGGCGGCGACGGCGCTCAGCAGCGCCGCGATGGTGAAGCGCAGCATGTCGGACCCAGAACGCCTGCGGCGGGCAGAGGTTGCGCCGCGATCAGCCCATCACGCGTACACGGGCTCCAGCTGCGCCCAGCGCTGGCGCCCCTCAAGCCGCCGGGAAGGGGAAGAGTCAGCGGTTCGGGTCGTGTCGAGCCACCAACGCGATTGCAGGCTATCCGTGGCGGTGCGCGGATAGCCTGCGGGGTCGATGGCGCCCCTACCAGCCCAAGCATCGACCCGCTGGCAGGGCCCGTGGCGGATCGCCATCGCGATCTTCCTCGCCGGCCTGCTCGTCGTGTGGCTGATCAAGCCGATCGGCGACCCGTGTCCGGACCTGCGCGTGCTGCCATCGGGCAGCACGGCGAGCTCGTCGCCATCCTTCTCGCCTCCGCTGACGCGAACCTGCACGTACCTGGCCGCCGGTGGCACGCGCGCGACCGCGCGATACGTCCCGTGGCTGGATGTGCTGGTGCTGGTGCTGGTGGCGGGGGCGGTCGCCGGTGTCGCCGCCGTGATCTCACCGGCCGTGCGCGGCGGGGCCGGCCCGAGCCGTGCGCCGCGCCGTCAGCGCGAGCCGGCCCGCCAGCGCGAGCCGCGGCCGGCTGCGTCAGCGGGCGAGCGTGACGCCGACGAGCGCGAGCGCGCGCGGCGCGAGCGCGCTGAGCGCAATCGCTCCCGCCGCGACGATTAGCCGATCGCGAGCTCCTCGGCGGTCAGGGCCGGCCACTTCGGCCTGGCGCCCCGAGCGGCGCGGACTACGTGACCCAGGGGACCTCGACGGAGTGCTCGTCCGGTGCGTCGCGGGCGACGACGTACTCGGCCGCCTCGACCTCGGACGGGTTCTCCAGCAGGTGCGTCTCGCGCGGGGGGACGTAGGCCATGTCGCCGGGCTCCAGGCTGAAGGCATGCTCGAGGCCCTCGCCCCAGCGGACGTTCAGGCGACCCGAGAGCATGTAGACGGCCGACTCGCAGTCGGCGTGATAGTGCGGCCGCGACTGCGCCCCGGCCGGCACCTTGAAGACGCCCATGTAGATGTGCTCCGCACCCGTCGTCGACGGCGACAGCTCGCACGAGCCGCGGCCACCGGGCCGCGGCATGCGGTCGGATCGGGACTTGACGACCTTCATCGCCGCACAGGGTACTCCCAGATCCGATTGTCGGAACCCCGCAGGTCGGAATTCGTCATATCCGGCGCGTTCGTCGAATGGCCGCGCGGCGGCGCGACGCCGATCCGCGGCTGGACGCCACCGATTTCAGGTCGTCATCCCGGTGAACTGCCCGCCGGTGACGTTCAGCGTCTGGCCGTGCACGAAGTTCGACCACGGCGAGCAGAGGAAGAAGACGCCGCCGGCGGCCTCCTGCGGCGTGCCGGGCCGGCCGAGGGGGATGACCATCGATGACATGCCGCGCAGCTGCTCGGGAATGCCGAGCTGCACGGTCTCGCCGTCGATCTGCATCGTGTTCTGCTCGGCCTTGGCGGCCGTCAGGCGGGTGTCGATGAAGCCGAAGGCGACCGCGTTGACGTTGATCTTGAACTGGCCCCACTCCTTGGCGAGCGTCTTGGTCAGGCCGACGACGGCGGCCTTGCCCGCCGCGTAGTTGGCCTGCCCGGCGTTGCCCATCGTCCCGGAGGTCGACGAGATGTTGACGACCTTGCGAAAGACCTCGACGCCCTCCTCGCGCTCGCGCTTGGCGGGCTCGCGCAGGTGCGGCGCGGCCGCGCGGCAGACGCGGAAGGGGACGACGGTGTGGATGTCTAGCATCCGCTGCATCTGCTCGTCGGACATCTTGTGCAGCATGCCGTCGATCGTGTAGCCCGCGTTGTTGACGACGATATCCAGGCGGCCCCACGCGTCGATCGCCGTCTGCACGAGCGCGTCGCAGGCCCCCGGAGCGGTCAGGTCACCGGCGTGCACCGCGGTCTCGCCCGCGATCTGCGACGCGGTCTGCGCCGCGAGGTCGCCGTCGAGGTCGTTGATCAGCACGCTGGCGCCGTGCTCGCTGAGCAGCTGTGCCGTCGCGCGCCCGATCCCGCGTGCCGAGCCGGTGACGATCGCGATCTTGCCGTCGAGTACTCCCATTGCCTGCGCTCCCTGTCGGTGGCTGGGTCTGCTGAGCGGGGACGATAGCCGCGGGCGGCGGATGCTCAGGCGGGCGGTGGAGGGGCCATCGTCTGTGCCCAAGACTCAGGTGTGCAAGACGAGAACCTGTCTGAGGCCATAACCTGCAAGCATGAATCTTCGTCAGCTGCGCTCGCTGGTCGCGATCGCCGACGAGCGTCACTTCACGCGCGCCGCCGCTCGCGAGCACGTCGCCCAGCCGGCGCTGTCGCAGCAGATTCGCAGCCTCGAGGCGGAGATTGGGCTCGCGCTGGTCGAGCGCACGACGCGCAAGGTCGCGATGACGCAGGCAGGCGACCTGCTCGTCGCACGCGCCCGCCGCGCGCTCGCCGAGCTCGACGCCGCCTCCTCGGAGCTGCAGTCGCTCGCCGGCGTCCAGGCCGGCCACCTGTCGGTCGGCGCGCTGCACACGATGGGCCCGGTCGACCTGTCGCTGCTGCTGGCGACCTTCCACGATCGCTATCCGGCCGTCGAGATGACGGTGCGCGAGCAGTCCAGCGAGGAGCTTGCGGAGATGTTGCGCGACGACGAGATCGACCTCGCGTTCCTGTCGGTCACTGAGCGCATCCAGAGCCGGGGACTGTTCTTCCGCCGGCTGATCAGCGAGGAGCTTGTCGTGGCGCTGCCCGCCGAGCACGCGCTCGCCGGGCGCGCGGAGCTGCGTCTGGCCGAGCTCGCAAGCGAGCCGTTCGTCAGCTTTCGCGAGGGCGCGCGGCTGCGTGAGCTGCTCGTGGGAGCGGCCGCCGGCGCGGGCTTCGAGCCGAGGATCGCCTTGGAGTCCAACGAGATCCTGCGCATCCGCAATCTCGTCTCGCGAGGACTGGGCGTGGCCATCGTGCCGCGCTCGGACGTCGAGCGGCCGGGCTCGCCGGTGGCCGTCTGCGATCTCGTCGATCCGCCGCTGACCCGCGATATCACGCTCGCCTCGCGCGAGCAGCGCAGGCCGTCGCCGGCGGCCGAGGCGTTTCTCGCGGTCGCGCTCGCGGAGTACGTCCCGCTAGCGTCCGGCACATGATCGCCCTCATCACCGGAGCCTCGAGCGGCATCGGCGAGGCGACCGCTCGCCTGCTGGCCCGCGAGCCCGGCACGGAGCTGATCCTCGTCGCCCGCCGCGAGGAGCGCCTGAAGGCGCTCGCGTCGGAGCTCGGCTGCGCGACCGCGATCGCCGCGGACCTGACCGACGAGGACGCGCCCGCCCGGATCGCCGCCGTCGTCGAGGCCGAGCACGGGGGCCTGGACCTGCTCGTCAACAACGCCGGCGCCGCGTGGCGCGCGCCGTTCGCCGAGGGAGGATGGGACAACGTCCGCCGGCACATGCAGCTGGACTTCGACGCGCAGGTCCGCGTGACCGAGGCGCTCCTGCCGCTCGTGCGCCGCAACGCCCCGAGCGCGATCGTCAACGTGTCGAGTACCGCCGGGCGCGTCGCACGCGACGGGACCGGGGCGTACTCGGCGGCGAAGTTCGCGCTCGCGGGCTGGACGGACGCGCTGCACTTCGAGGAGGCCCCGCACGGCGTGCACGTGGGGTTGGTCCTGCCGGGGTTCGTCTCGACCGAGGGGTTCCCGCAGCGCGAGCTGACCGACCGCCTGCTGACACGATGGATCGTCTCGACGCCCGAGCGCGTCGCCGAGGCGATCGTCGATGCCGGCCCCGGCGGGCGCGCCGAGCGCTACGTGCCCCGGCCCTATTGGATCGCCGCCGCGCTACGCGTCTGCGCCCCGCGGCTCGTGCGGCGCGTGCTCGGCGGTCGCGCGGCCGGCCTGCTCGCCACCCAGACGCGCACCGGCGAGGCACGACGCTGAGGTGCACTAGATTGGCCGGCGTGCCGTACGCCACGCTGCGCTGCGACGTCGCCGATGGCATCGCGACGATCGCACTCGACCGGCCCGATACGCGCAATGCCCTGTCGGATGCCGTGCTGGTTGAGCTGCTGTCGGCCTTCGCAGATGCGCGCGACGACGACCGAGTGCGCTGCGTCGTGCTCGCCTCCACGCATCCGACGGTGTTCTCCAGCGGCGGCGACCTGGCGCGCTTCGCCGACGCCGACCTCACGCTGTTTGCGCGCCTGTTCACGCTGATCGGCGAGCTCGGCAAGCCGGTGATCTGCGCGGCCGGCGGCCACGTGCTGGCCGGGGCGCTCGGGCTCGCGCTGGTCTGCGATCTCGTGGTCGCCTCCGAGCGCGCGACGTTCGCCACGCCGGAGCTCGCCGTCGGCCTGTTTCCCTTCATGGTGTCCGCGCTGCTCGTGCGCAACGTCGGGCGCAAGGCGTGTGCGCAGCTGCTCCTGCTCGGCGAGCGCATCGACGCGCACGAGGCCCACCGCCTCGGCATCGTCAACCGCGTGGTCGCCGCGGAGGCGCTCGACGAGGCAGTGGCTTCGTGGGCGCGCCGCCTCGCCGACCGCCCGCCACAGATCGTCAAGCTCGGCAAGGACGCGCTGGCCAGCACGCAGGACATGGCGCTCGGCGACGCGCTTGAGCTGCTGAGCGAGCAGCTGGCGGTCGCGCTGCGCACCGCCGATGCGCGGGAGGGCGTCGCGGCGTTCCTCGAGCGGCGGGAGCCACGGTGGAGCGGCAGGTAGTCGCCCTCATGTGCCGGACGTCGGACCGCTCGCCCGACGGTGCCCGCGGGACGCTCGAGCTGGGCGAGCTGCTCGGCGCGCGCATCGTCGGAGAGCCGGGCGAGCCGCGCAGCGCCACCTGGCAGGAGGACCTGCGCGACGCTCGCGGCTGCCTGCTGGAGGCCGGCGGCCAGCTCGATGACGCGCTGGAGGCAGGTCGCATGCCGATCCTGATCGCCGCGGAATGCTCGATCGCGGTGTCGACGCTGCCGACGCTCGTGCGCCGCCACCCGCAGGCGCGCGTGCTGTGGCTCGACGCTCACGCCGACTTCCACACGCCCGAGACGACGGCCAGCGGCTATCTCGGCGGCATGTGCCTGGCGGGTGCGTGCGGCCTGTGGGACACCGGGTTCGGCGCCGGCGTCGAACCTCCGCGCGTGGTCATGCACGGGGTTCGCGAGGTCGAGGGGCCCGAGCGCGTCGCGCTGGACCGCCGCGGCGTGCACGTCCTCGGCGACGCGTCGCAGCTCGAGGGGCTGGAGGTCTTCGTGCACCTGGACCTCGACGTCCTGGATCCCGATGTGATGCCCGCGGCCTTCCCTGTGACGGGCGGCCTGTTGGCGGCGGAGCTGGGTGCCTTCCTCGCGAAGGCTGCCGAAACCTGCACGATCCTCGGCGCCGAGATCACGAGCTGCGCGCCGGGCCACGCCCAGCTCGTGGCGGAGACGATCGCGCCCCTGCTGAGGTAGCCGGCGAGACGCATGTCGAATATTGAGCGCATAGAGGGCCACTCCCTCACTGCGTCCTTGCCAGCCGGCGCCAGCGACCGCCCAAGCGCACGACTACTCACCGGAAGAACCACTACGCGCCCGCGGCGCCGTCGTGTTCGAGCACGAAGTACAGCTGCTCGGCGCCCCACACGTGCCGGCGGCCGTCCAGCCGGAAGCCGAGCTTGCCGAGCACGTTGCGCGAGCGGGTGTTGGCCTCGCGTGTGATCGCGACGACGCGCTGTAGCTCGAGCTGGCCGAAGGCCTCCGCGAGGATCGTCCGCCCGACCTCGGTCGCGTAGCCAAGACCCCAGAAGTCGCGGCCGAAGGCATATCCGAGGGCGATGTCAGGTCCGCCGGGGGCGAGCGGGCAGAGCCCCGCCTCGCCGATCAGCAGACCGCTTTCGCGCTCGAACACCGGCCAGAAGGAGTAGCCGCTGAGCTCCTGCTGCACCATCGAGCGCTCGATCGACGCGCGCGTTCCCGCGCGGTCGCGCGCGCCGCCCAGCAGCGCCATCGACGCCGGATCGCCGTAGAGGATCGCGTGCAGCTGGTCGAGGTCGTCCGGCTCGTAGGCCCGCAAGGCGAGACGTTCGGTGAAGATCGGGAGCGTCACGCCCACGATGTTGACGGGTCTGGCGGGCAGCGGGAGGTTGGCCCTCGATGCGTGGTGGCTGCGACCGTTCGCGGGTCGCAGCCACCGGTCAGGCGGTCGGTGCTACTTCTCTTCCTTGAGATCGATCGATCCGACCTTCGTCGCGATGATCGAGGATTCCGATGCGCGCCACGGGATTCCGGCCCCGCACTTCAGCACGACCTCTGAGGGCTCGCCCACTGTGCGCGTGAGCTGCGTCCCGAGCGTTGCGGGTGTCTGACGATCGTTGATCGCGACCGTCTGCAGCGCGGTGGCCGTGACTCCCGCCGCATCGAGGACACAGGTACCGCCGATCGAGGCGTTCGCGTTGAGGAGCGCCTCGGCGAGGTCCGTCTTGCCGGTGAACGCGGTGATGATCGTGTTCGCCGTGATGACATAGGCACCGGGCGGGATCGTCATGCTGGCGACACGCAGCAACTGGCCGGCAGGCTGATTCTCCGGACCGGTCTTGCGGACCATCTCGAAGGCCATGGTGTCGCTGGATCCTGAACCCGACTTGGACTTCAGCAGCCGCTGCGAGCCCTTGGAGAGCTTCTTGGACAGGATCGTGCCGTCCTTGATGTCCACGCCGCGGATCGAGCCGTTCTTGATGTTGGAGCTGGTGATCACCGTGGCCGCAACGGCGCTGCCGGCCGACGCGACGACCAGTGCGACGATGGACACGATGAGCGCCGGGCTTGGCCGTCGATTCTTCATGAGATGTGATTCCCCCTGCAGTTTGGATGCCTGCTGGTCATAACACCTGTCTTCGGCGCGCGATGTGGTGCCCCTGCGGCACGCCCGCCGCTTTCAGTCCTTGCTCGTATTGAGCCACGCTTCGATGTACCCCACTCAGCTGAAGATAGACGGTGTACGCGACAAGATGTGGGAATCTGTGCGGGCGCTCGGCCGGCGGCGCCACCGGCCGTCGGGCATCGCGAGCGCGGAGCGGGTGACCGTGCGGGGTACCATCACGGTCGTTGACTGACCAGTCAATCCGGGAGCCTGCACCGATGCGCGCCGCCGCAGTCCAGCTGACCAGCACCACCGACGTCGACCACAACATCGAGCGTGCGGATCGCTTCACGCGCGCCGCCGCCGCGGACGGCGCGCGGCTTGTGGTGCTGCCCGAGAAATGGAGCCTGCTCGGTCGCGGCGAGGATCTGCTCGCCGGCGCGCAGGCGCTGGACGGCAGCGCGGTCTCATGGGCATGCGCCGTGGCGCGCGAGCTGGGGATTGATCTCGTCGCCGGCTCGGTCTGCGAGCGGACCGCGGCCGGGGAGCGCCTGCGCAACACGTCGCTGCACATCGGACCCGACGGCACGATCCGCGCGACCTATCGCAAGGTCCACATGTTCGACGTCGTCGTCGACGGCACGACCTACCGCGAGTCCGAGCACGAGCAGCCCGGCGACGAGCTCGTCGTCAGCGACATCGCCGGCGGCCCGCGGCTGGGGCTGTCGGTCTGCTACGACGTGCGCTTTCCGGAGCTGTACCGGATCCTCGCCGTGCGGGGCGCGGAGGTGCTCAGCGTGCCGGCGGCGTTCACCGTGCCCACGACGCGCGACCACTGGGAGATCCTGCTGCGGGCGCGCGCGATCGAGAACCAGGCGTTCGTGATCGCCGCCAACCAGATCGGCGAGCATGCGCCGGCCGGCCGCGAGGGTCCCGCGATGCGATCGGGCGGGCGCTCGATGATCGTCGATCCCTGGGGCATCGTGCTTGCGCTGAGCGCCGACCGCGAGGGGCATATCGTCGCCGACCTCGACCTCGACGCCCAGCAGCGCGTGCGTCGCGAGCTGCCGGCGCTCGCCAACCGGCGCCCGAGCGCCTACCGCTGGCCGGCGGAGGTGCCGGCCTGATGGCCTCGTCGCGCGCAAGCGGCGGCGACAAGCGGCGGATGATCCTCGACGCCGCGGTCGTCGCGTTCGCCCGGCGCGGATTTCACGCGTGCCGGGTGTCGGACATCGCCGACGAGGCGAACGTCGCCTACGGCCTCGTCTACCACTACTTCCGCTCGAAGGACGAGATCCTCGACACGCTCTTCCTCGATCGCTGGAACGTCCTGCTGGAGTTCATCGCGCAGAGCGCCGAGAAGCCGGGGCCGCCGCGCGAGAAGCTGCACGCGATCTCGGCGGCGATCATCGACTTCTACCGCTACGACCCCGCGCTGATGAAGGTCATCATCGTCGAGGTCATGCGCTCAGCCAACACCTTCGGCCTGCGCCACACCGACAAGATCGCCGAGGCCTACGTGCTGATCGGCGAGATCGTCGCCAAGGGGCAGGCAGACGGCTCGTTCAAGCGCGAGATCTCGCCGCGCTTCGCCGCGCTGGCGTTCTACGGCGCGATCGAGCAGGTCCTCACCGGCTGGATCTTCGGAATGCTCCCGGAGGGCGAGGAGGAGTTCGACCGCGCGAAGTCCTCGATCGTCGAGACGATCTGCGGAGGCCTGGACGAAGTGCACGATCGGGCGGCTTCCGCCCGCTGGGTCTGAGAGGATGCGGGCCGTGCCCGACAACGACATCGTCAAACGGCTCGTCTGGTCCGGGCTGCTCGCAGGCATCGGAGCACTGGCCTCGATCGCGACGACTCGGGCGGCCGCGGTGATTTGGCGGCGCATCTACGGGGAAGACCCCCCGGAATGACCCAGCGCGACGAACCCGAGCCCGCCGAGGAGTCCGCGACTGTCGACATGCCGGGGGTCGACGATGGCGAGGCCGCCGTCGAGCCCGCCGTCGAGGGCGTCGCCGTCGAGCTGCCCGACGAGGCGCCGGCGCCCTCCGTCGCGCCCCCGCCAGCGCCGTCTCAGACGCCCGAGCCACCGCCCGCCATGCCCGTGACGATCCACGCCCCGCCGTCTCCTTCGCGTGCGCCCGCGCCGTCGAGCAACCCGATCGTCGATGTGTCGGCGGCGCCCAGCTCGACGCCGTCATACGACGGCCATGCGGCCGAGCCGCCGATGAACCCCGTCGGCGAGATCGCCGCCACCCGTCCCGAGCTGCTCGTCGGAGCAGCATTCGTCGGCGGCATCCTCGCCGCCATGATCCTGCGACGCCTTGGCAACTGACCCTTCCTCCCAGAACGTCGCGCAGACCGTGCAGGAGATCTCCGAGCGCGTGTCGATGCTCGTGCGCGAGGAGATCGAGCTCGCCAAGGCGGAGGTCACCGAGAAGATCACCAAGCTGATCAAGGCGATCGTCGTCGGCGTTGCCGCCGGGGTCTTCGCCGTGACGGGCCTGATGTTCTTCCTGCACGGGCTCGCCTGGCTGGCGTGGTTCGCGCTGCCGGTCGGCGACGGCGCCATCTTCTGGGGATTCTTCGTCGTGGCGGGGCTGCTGTTCCTGCTCGGCGGCTTCGCCGGCTTTCTCGCCGCGCGGTTCTTCAAGGAGAGCAAGCCGCCGGTACCCGCGATGGCGATCGACGAGGCCGGCAAGATCCGCAAGACCCTGAAGTTCCGGAAGCAGCGCGCCTGATGGCGGCCCGCACGCCCGAGGAGATCCGCACGTCGATCGAGGCCAACCGCCGGGCGCTAGGCGTTTCGATGGAGCACCTGCAGCAGGAGATCGCTGTGCTCACCGACTGGCGCAGCCAGCTCGTCGCCCGCCAGAAGCAGGTCGTCATCGGCGCCGCCGTCGCGGGGTTCGTCATCGGCGGCGGGATCGCCGCCTTCGGCGGCCTGTTCCGCCGCCGGCGCTAAACCCCGAAGCGCCATCCGACCCAAGCCGTACGCTCCGAGCGTGTCGGTGTGGGATGCCCTGACGGCTCGACAGATCGCGCGGATCCTCTTCACGACCGCCGCGTTCAGCGCGTTGCTGTACCTCCTCGTGCAGATCCGCAGCACGCTGCTGCTGCTGGCGGTCGCGATCTTCCTCGCGGTGGCGCTTGGCCCCGCGGTCGACTTCTTCGCGCGCCGCCTTCCTCGTGCGGCGGCGATCCTGCTCGTCTACGTCCTGATCCTCTGCGTGTTCTCGGGCGTCCTCGCGCTGGTCGTGCCGCCCGTCGTCAACGGCGCAAGCGACCTTTCGCGCAACGTCCCCGGCTACGTCGAGGATCTGCGCAACAACGACACGATCCGCAAGTACGACAACAAGTACGACGTCACGTCGAAGCTCAGCGAGGAGGCCGGCAAGCTGCCCGACAAGCTCGGAGACGCGGCGGGCGCGCTGCAGTCGATCGCGGCCGGCGCGGTCAACGCGGCCTTCCAGACGCTCACGATCCTGACGATGACGTTCTTTTTGCTGCTCGACGGCCGGCGGATGGCGGCGTTTCTGCTGCGCCGCTTCGGCGGTGAGCGCGAGCAGCGGATGCGGGGGGTCTTCTGGAGGATCTACAAGTCGACGTCGGGCTACGTCACGGGCGCGCTGACGATCACGTCGATCAACGGCATCCTGACGTTCGTCGTCCTGACGATCCTCGGCGTGCCGTTCGCCGTTCCGCTGGCGGTCCTGATGTCCTTCTTCGGCCTGATCCCGCTGGTCGGCGCGACGATCGGCGGTGTGATCATCCTGCTCGTCACGCTGTTCACCGACTTTCCGCAGGCGACGATCATCTACGGGATCTTCCTGCTCGTCTACCAGCAGATCGAGAACAACGTCCTGCAGCCGTTCATCTTCAAGCGCACCGTCAACGTGCATCCGCTGGCGGTGATCTTCGCGATCCTCGCCGGCGCGTCGCTGCTCGGCATCGTCGGCGCCCTGGTCGCGATTCCCGTGACGGCGGCGGTGCAGATCATGCTGCGCGAGTTCCTCGGGGCCGGTCCCGATCGCGATCCGGAGGTCGGCGGCGCCGATCCGCCGGCCGACCCGCCCCCCGCGCCGCCGAAGCCCGGCCCGCAGCCCGCCGCCGCCTGACAGACGTCCATGCGGTGTATCAACGGTGCTCCTCGCCGCCTCTGACGGGCAGTCCCCCGCGCGCAGCGCGGCTCCATGACACCCCGAGCAGCGAGGAACGCATCATGAGCGCACGCCAGATCGAATCCCGCAAGCGTCGCCAGGACGCGGCTGAAGTCGCCGCCGCGCGACCGCCCGTCACCCACCACAACAACGGCGACGAGGGCCGCCTGCGCGGTCCGACGGGCGCCCCGACCTACGCGGCGAACTTCACGAAGTGCCTGCCGCACGACGCCGACGGCTTCCTGAAGAGTCCTACGGACTACTCCGAATGGGTGCGGTCGATCGGCACCGGCGACCCGCGCGACTTCCGCGCGCTGCACATCGGCCCGGGCCCGTTCGAGCTCGACGGCGAGCTCGAGTACGAGCTCGGCCCGGGTTCCAAGCCGCGGCCCAAGCTCGTCTGGGCGCACGCCTATCCGGCCGGCCAGGAGCCCAAGCTGCGGGCCTGGGAGAGCCAGGGGGCCGGGCTGACCTTCGACCTGGAGGGCCCCGACGCCGCGTCGGTGACGATGCCGCCGGCCCCTTCGATCGACAGCCAGGAGCTGGTCGCCGAAATGGGCGAGGTCTACTGGATGGCCCTGTGCCGCGACGTGCCGTTCGCAGACTGGGCGAGCGACGCGACGATCGCCAAGGCCCGCAAGTCGCTCGCACGCCTGTACTGGTTTCGCGCCGACAGCACCGACCGGCTCGACGGATCGACCGACCGGCTGGCAAGCTCGCTCGCGCGCCGGCGCATCCTGAGCCAGACCGGCACCGACCCCGTGCCGATCGACCGGCTGTTTCGCGGTGTGACGCCCGGCACCCACATCGGGCCCTACCTCTCGCAGTTCCTGCTGATCGGCAACGGCGGCATCGCCTCCGCGCAGAACATCAGCGACGGGATGATCGCCTACGGCGCGGTCCGCACCGACCAGCGCGTGCGCGTCGCCGCGAAGACGAACTTCATGCGGACCTGGGAGGAGTTCCTCGACGTGCAGAACGGCGCCGACACGCGTGGACGGGAGGGCTATGACGCCGGCTACCGCTTCATGGCCACGCCGCGCGACCTGGTCACCTACGTGCATTACGACGCGCTGTACGAGGCCTACCTCAACGCGTGCCTGATCCTGCTCGGGATGAAGGCCCCGTTCGACGCGGGCCTGCCCTTCCAGCTCGGCGACCACATCGACAAGCAGCAGGGCTTCGCGCAGTTCGGCGGGCCGCACATCCTGACGCTCGTCACCGAGGTGGCGACGCGCGCGCTGAAGGCCGTGCGCCATCAGAAGTACAACGTCCACCGGCGCCTGCGTCCCGAGGGGGTCGCCGGCTGGATGTTTCAGCGGCGCAACGGATCGCCCGAGGTCAAGGCTCGCCTGACCGAGCTCGAGCAGATGGAGGCCGCCTTCGCCGGCTCGTCGCAGATCGGCCCGGCGCTCGATTCGGCGAACAAGAACTGGCTGCTGCCGATGGCGTTCCCCGAGGGATCGCCGACGCACCCGTCCTACGGAGCCGGTCATGCCACCGTCGCGGGTGCCTGCGTGACGATCCTCAAGGCCTGGTTCGATCACCGCTGGACACTGCGCGAGGACGACGGCACACCGATCGCCTACGAGTCCGCCGCGGACGGCAAGTCGCTCATCGACGTCTCGAGCATCGGGATGCGCCCGCTGACCGTCGAGGGCGAGCTCAACAAGGTCGCGGAGAACATCGCCGTCGGTCGCGACTGGGCGGGCGTGCACTACTACACCGACTACCTGGAGTCCTTCAAGCTCGGCGAGCAGGTCGCGCTGGGCGTGCTCGAGGAGCAGAAGCCGACCTACGGCGAGGCGTTCTCGATGACCGTCCCGCTGCACGACGGCACGAGCGTGCAGATCTGACGCGACCCTTCGGTCTCCGCGGGCGCCATCGGCCCGCGGAGCCCGATCACGTCAGCGCGGACGTCGGGATGCCGGCAACGCCGATCATTCCCGGGCCGAGGTAGACGCCGAGCACCGGCCCGACCTCGCTGACGAACAGCGGCTCTGAGCCGAACAGCTCGCGCCCATGCTCGACCAGGCGTTGCGCCTCGCCCGGCGCCTGGATGTGCTGGACGAGCCAGCCGTCACAGCCCTCGTCGTGCAGCCTGCGCAGGTTCTGGGTCATGCGCTCGAAGGCCCGCCCCGCCGTGCGGACGCGCTCGACGGGCTTGATCTCACCGTCGATCGTCAGGATCGGCTTGATACGCAGCGCCCCGCCGACCCACGCCTGCGCGCCGCCGACCCGCCCGCCGCGGCGCAGGAACTCCAGGGTGTCCAGGCAGAACCAGATCTGCTGTCGCGCCACCGCCTCTGCCGCGCGCGCCGCGACCTCCGTGGCGGGCGCTCCGCGGCGCGCCAGCGTGGCCGCGGCGATCGCGGCAAGCCCCAGCCCGGCCGCTGCGGTGCGTGAGTCGAGCACCACGACCCGGTCGCCAAGCCCGCGCTCGGCGAGCTGGTCGCGCGCCTGGCAGGCGGCGCCGTAGGTCCCGGACACGGCGCCCGACAGGTGGATCGAAACGACGTCCCGGCCGGCGTCCAGCAGCGGCTCGTAGGCCGCGAGGAAGTCGCCCACGGACGGCTGGGAGGTCGTCGGCACGCCGGACTCCGAGCGCAGGCGCTCGTAGAAGTCGTCGAGGTCGACGATCTCGCTCTCGCGCTCAAGCTCGTCCCCCCGCTTGACGTACAGCGACACGACGTGCAGCCCGTGGGAGGCGAGCACGTCCGCCGGCAGGTAGTGCGTGCTGTCGGTTACCACCGCGACCGTCATCGGCGCGCCACCTTAGTGGAGTGTTCCGTCGGACTTGCGCAACCCTGCACCAGCCAACCGCGGGTCGACGACGAGCTTGCGCGCCTCGCCGGTCGCCGGGCGCAGCAGCGCGTCGTGCAGGCCGTCCAGGCCGATCGTCTCGCCCTCCAGCGCCCGCCAGTCGACGTCTCCGCGGGCCAGCAGCGCGAGCGCGCGGTCGATTTCGGCGGGGGTGTGGTGGAAGGCCCCGCGGACGTCGAGCTCGGCGTAGTGCAGCGGCCCGGACGGCAGCGTCACCTCGCAGCCGGAGGGGCAGCCGCCGACGAGCACGACGGTCGCTCCCGGGAGCGCGCCGGCGATCGCCGCGCGCCAGGACTCCGACCGGCCGACGGCCTCCATCACGAGCTCGTGGCGGCCGAGCCGCTCGACGGGGCGAGCGCCGAACGCCGCGGCCTGCGCGCGGCGCCGGGGGTGGCGGTCGCAGAGCGTCACCTCCCGGCCCTCCAGCACGAGCAGCCGCGCGAGCATCAGCCCCATCGTGCCGCCGCCAAGCACCGCCGCGTCGCCGCCGGGCCCGGCGCGCGCCACGGCATGGATGGCCGCGGCGAGCGGCTCGGCCATCGCGGCGCCGGCGGGATGCAGGCCGTCCGGCACGCGGTGAAGGGCGCCGGCGGGCGCGGCGATCCGCTCGGCGAAGCCGCCCAACACCCACGTCATCGCCTCGCAGAGCTGGCTGCGACCGGCCGCGCAAGGCGGGCAGTCGCCGCACGCGACGGAGTCGCCGACCAGCACGCGCTCGCCGGTGTCCTCGCGAATGCCGACGGTCTCATGACCGAACCGCGCGGGGTAGGGGCCGAGCACGCGGTGACCGTGACGCAGCATCTTCAGGTCCGTGGCGCACGCCGTCGCGGCCTCGACCGTCACGAGCACCTCGCCGTCGGGCTCGGCGACCTCCTCGACGCGCAGGTCGCCGGGGCCGTGCAGGATCGCGGCCCTCACGGCTGCACGATCGCCTTGATCGCCTCGCCGCGGCGTTGCAGGTCCAGTGCCTCGCCGGTCTGCGCGAGCGCCAGCCGGTGGGTGACGAGCGCGAGCACGTCGACCTCGCCGGCGGCGATCAGCCGACGCGCCGCGCGCATGTCGGCCGGGCCGGCCGACCAGCTCGAGCAGACCGTCAGCGCGCGCAGGAAGATCTGCTCGCTGTCCAGCCCCAGCGGTGTGCCCGGGCCGGTCGTCGCGTAGAGGCACAGCGTCCCGCCGATCCCGAGCGACGCGCCGGCATCGCCGATCGCGGCGGCGCTGGCGCTTGTCACGAACGCGATGTCGACCGTCTCGCCGGCGTGGGGGCGGGCGCCGAGCCCTTCGGCTATGGCCATGCGCCCGGGCTGCGGCTCGCGCACCCAGATCGCGTCGATCCCCCGGGCCTTCGCGGCGGCGACGGCCAGCAGCCCGTTGGCGCCCGCGCCGACGACGAGCAGCTCGTCGCCGGGCTTCAGGCGCGCCCGGTCGAAGGCGCGCAGCACGCATCCCAGCGGCTCGACGAACGTCCCGGCGACCGGGTCCAGCGTCCCGAGGTGAAGCAGCTCGGAGACCAGCGGCGCGCTGAGACGCACGCGCTCGGCGAAGCCGCCCGGGTCAAGCGCCGTCGAGCGAAACTGCTCGCACAGGGTCTCGTGGCCGCGCCGGCAGGTCCGGCACGCGCCGCACGGCACGTGGTGGTGGATCACGACGCGCTCGCCGACGGCGGTCGTGGTCACGTTCGCCCCGACCTCCAGCACCTCGCCGACGACCTCGTGGCCGAGCACCGCCGGCAGCTTGCGCGACACGTAGGTCTCGCTGACGTCCGAGCCGCAGACGCCGCAGGCGAGCACGCGGCAGACGACCTCGCCGGGCCCCGCGACGGGGTCGGGCAGCTCCTCGACGATGACCTCGCGCGTGCTCAGCGAGCGCGCGACCCTCATATCCCGCTGCTGGGAGCCCGCTGCCGGCGATGACCGAACGGCGTCGCCAGCAGCCCGAGCACCGCCGCACGCGTCGGTGGCGCGACGACCCCGCGCTCGGTGACCAGCGCGGTGATGAGCTCGGCCGGCGTGACGTCGAAGGCGGGATTGCGACAGGGCGTGTCGGGCGCCGTCAGCAGCGCGCCGCCGGCGTGGCGCACCTCGTCGGCGGCGCGCTCCTCGATGACGATCTCCTCGCCGGTGGCGATCGATGCGTCGATCGTCGACGTCGGACCGGCGACGACGAACGGGATCCCGGCCGCCTGCGCGGCCAGCGCGTGCGCGTAGGTGCCGACCTTGTTGGCGGCGTCGCCGTTGGCCGCCACGCGGTCGCAGCCGACGATCACCGCGTCGACCTCGCCACGGCGGATCAGGCCGGCTGCCGCGCCGTCGACGAGCAGCTCGTGGGGGATGCCCCCGCGGCGAAGCTCCCAGATCGTCAGCCGCGCGCCCTGCAGCAGGGGACGGGTCTCGCACGACAGCACGGACACCGGGCCGCGCCGCGCGAGCTCGGACACGACGGCCAGTGCCGAGCCGGTGCCGCCGCACGCCAGCGTGCCGGTGTTGCAGTGCGTGAGGATCCGCCGCGAGCCGGCGAGCAGGTCGGCGCCCAGCAGCGCGATCGCGGCGCTCGCCGCATCCTCGGCTGCGTGGATGGTCTCGGCCTCGGCGCGCGCGACCGCGGCGCGCTGCACGACCTCCACCGCGAGGATCGCCGTGCGCATGCGATCGACGGCCCAGGCGAGGTTGACGGCGGTCGGCCGCGCGCCGCAGAGCACGCGGGCCGCCTCGTCGACGGCCTCGTCAGCGGGGTGCAGCGCGGTCTGCATCGCCATGCCGTAGCCGGCGGTGATGCCGATGTTCGGCGCGCCACGGATCGCCAGGCGCCGGATCGCGGCGGCGGCGCCGGCCGCGTCGTGCACCGCGAACCACTCCTCGGACGCCGGCAGCAGCGTCTGATCGAGGATCTCCAGGCACCCGTCGCACCAGCGCAGGGCGGCGACGGGCAGCGATGTCGGGGACACGGCCACGAGGACCGCGATGCTACCGGCGCGGGTGGCGCGGCCCACACCGTGGAGCGGGCTTGGGCGGGTTACGCATGCATGTCGTGCACAAGGCGCCCAAGCCTCGCCCTCGCGCGACCGAGCGGTCAGCCGAGGCGGTTCTCGATCCCCATCGGCGCGGCCTGCGGGTCGGCGCCGGCGGGCGCCTCCTGCAGCGCATCGGCGGGCGCCTGCGCGCCGAGCACCGTGGCAAGCTCGCCGGACTCGTACATCTCGGTGACGATGTCGCAGCCCCCGACCAGCTCGCCGTCGTGGAAGAGCTGGGGGATCGTCGGCCACTTGGAGATCGCGGAGAGCTCCTGGCGGATGCGCGGGTCGGGCAGGATGTCGACGGCGGCAAAGGGGGTCTCGAGCGCTTCGAGCATCGCGACCGTGCGCGCCGAGAAGCCGCACGCGGGGCTCTGGGGGGAGCCCTTCATGAAGAGGATGACGTCGTTGTCTGCGATCGCCGTGCTGATCGCGTCGCGGATTTCGTTGTCGCTCATGAGACCTCCGTCTTGAGTGCGAGTGCATGGATCGCGCCGCCGAGCTCGCCGTCGAACACGTCGTAGACCAGCCGGTGCTGGGCGACGCGGCTCAGGCCGCCGAAGGCCTGTGCGCGCACGTGCGCGCTGAAATGCACCTCGTCGGCGGTGTCCACCTCTGCCTGGGCGCCGGGGATGGCCGCCTCGATCCGGGTCTTGACCTCGTCTGCGCTGGGCATCTGGAGCACAGGGTAGCGACCGTCCCCGGCCGGTCGGCAGGCGCGCCGGGACTTGCGCGCACGGCTATCGTGCAGAGCAGTCCGATCTGCCGTCGCAGGGCGCTACACTTCCTGAAGTATTGGCGAGCCGCTTGAAACGAACGCTGGGAGATCCCGCATGATCACGATCACCGACAAGGGCGCCGAGAAGGTCCACGAGTTCCTCAATGCCCAGGACACCGACGTCTCCGGTGCTGGCCTGCGCGTCGGCGTCAAGGGCGGTGGGTGCTCGGGCTTTCAGTACAACCTCGCGTTCGACGAGAAGCGCGACGGCGACGAGGTCTTCGAGTACGCCGGCCTGAAGGTCTTCGTCGACCAGCCGAGCCTGCCGTACGTCCGCGGGTCGGTCATCGACTACGTCGAGTCCCTCCAGGGCGCGGGCTTCGAGGTCAACAACCCCAACGTCGTCGCCGCCTGCGGCTGCGGCTCCTCCTTCCGGGTCGCCGACGAGGAAGAGGTCTCGGCGGTCTGAGGTTCGCCGGGCCGTCTGGGGCGCAGGATCAGCGCAGCCAGCGCCGGTAGGCCTCGATCCACTCCGCGCCATCGGGCAGGGGTGTCGGCAGCGGGAGATCGGCGAGCGCGATGGTCTGGCTGTGCTCGCCGCGGGAGCAGATGGCGACGATCTGGTCGTCGTCCGTGAGGTCCATGCGCTGCACTTCGACCTCGGCGCCCAGGATCCGGGTCTCGAACGGCATCGTCAGGTGCTCCTCGATCATCGTGAGCAGACCGGTGACCTGCTCGGCCTCGTTGTAGCAGTCGACGGTCGCCTCCTCGATCATCGCATCGAGCTGGACGATCTCGATCGTCGATCGGTTCATGTTGGGAAGAGGCTTGGGGTGAGGACCATCTCGGGCGACCTCCTGGGCTGCCAGCGGCGCACGACCGCGTTGCCGTCTGATTGCGCGCGCCGGAGGGCGTTTTCGGCGCCGTCAAGTTCGCAGAGCAGATCGAGCGTCGTCCGGCGCACGCTGGCCTGCGACGCAGCCAGGCCCGATGTGATGAGGGTGCGGCGCGGGCCGTCGCCGAGCACGTGTGCGGCGTCGAGCAGGCCCTGGACGAGCGCATTTCGATCACGCGGGCGGAAGTCACTGCGCACGAGCAGCGCGTCAAGTCGCGCCGGATCGGCGAGCAGCGTGTGTTGCGCGGCCCATCGCCGGAATCCAGGCGCGACGCGCGGGCGATGTTCGGCGAGTTCGTCCTTGCGCACCGTCCTGGTGGCGCTGCTCCACGTTTCGAGGTCGATCTCCAGCACCCGTGGTGAGACCCAGGCCAGGCGATAGGAGATCGTGAGCTCCTTCGTGAGGAAGAGCTCCGCAAGGTCGAGCAGATCGCTCTCGCTCAGTATCCCGCTTGCCTTGACGTCCGCGAGAAGCCGAGTTGCGATGCGATCCCAGCGACCAGATGTACACAGCAGCAATGTCACGAACGAGATCGGCAGCTCCCTGGTCGGGCTCACCTTGGCAAGCAGCTGCACAGCCTCCGTCGAGCGAGTGCTGCGACCCCATCCATGCGACGCCGACAGCAGCCGCCGGCAGAGCTCGGTGACATCCTCCGCGGCGGCGAGCTCCTCGAATTGCGAATCGTCGTCCGCTCGCATGTCGTGAGCGTAGGACCGGCATCGGACGGTCATGCGATCAGGGTAGGTTGGTGTCGTGGCACGTCGCCGCAAGCGCGATCGGCGCGACCGGCCGGATGACGGGGACCGAAGCGCGCGCCCCGCGCAGCCCCGCGACGCCGAGATCCTGCCTGAGGAGATCCAACAGGTGCTCGACGCACCTCTCGTTGAGATGATGGGCACCGAGGCGGAGCGCAACCAGGCGGAACGCCTCGCCAAGGCGGCAGCAGCCACGCCGCGTCTACGCAGCCTGGGCGAGTTCATGGACCGTATTGGGGAGGGCCTCCCGGCGACACACGCGGGCAACCTCAAGCCCCGTGACGCGGTCGCGCTCGCGGCACAGCTCGGTGTTTCCCAGGACGCTCTCGAGCACGTCCGGGCGATGGACGACATCCCCGAGGTGGCGTACCTGTTCGGCCTTTCGGTGGCATCCGGGCTGCTTGTCAAGCGCGGAACGATGTTGGTGGCCGGGCCGGTCGCAAAAGATCTGCGCCGTGACCCACTTGCCGCGTGGCTGCGAGTCGCGATCACGATCATCGAGCACGGTCCACTGGACGGCTTTCGCAGAGGCTGGCGCAAGACCTATGTTGAGCTGCTCGACGCCAACGTGCCAGGTCTCCTCGTGGAGATTGCCGCGTGTGGCGGGAACGTCGGACTCATCGACATCCAGGCCAGCGGATGGGAGCAGGTGGTCGAGTACTACGGCTACGACCCTGACGACGACGCCGAGCGCGCGATCGCGTTCAGGCTCGTCGGAGCGCTCGTCAACGAACTCGCGCTGCTCGGGGTCGTTCAGACGCGCGGCGACGACGTGGTGCTCACCGATCTCGGAGGCCTGCTGGCCACCATCGTGTTCGAGGAGCCGGACAACCTCGACCGGTAGGACGCAGCCCGAGCACGGCATGCCCCCGGCGTATAGGTCGAACTACCGTCAGTTGGTGTTCTCATGATGAGGTAGTTACCCGGACGCTGCAGCGGTACCGATAGGAGGAGGTGCTCGCCGACTACCCGGACCTTGAGCGTGACGATCTTCTCGCCGCGTTGGAGTTCGGAGCGCTCGCTGCGAGTCGTCGCCGGGTGGTCCCCCTCGGCACCGCGTGAACTTCCTCGTCGACGCCAGCTGCCCGTTCGGCTCGCGCGGTGCGACGTCCCCGCAGCGACTGCTGGTCGTCGCCACTGGCAACATCACCAACACTGCGCTGCTGTCGCTGTTCGAGACACATCTCGACGTCATCGCCACCGCGCTCGGAGATGCCGACTTCGTCGAACTCGGTCCGAGCTCTTTTACCGCCCGACCGTGCGCAGCACCTCGCGCGCCCGCCCGGGGAGCACGCCGATGAGCTCGCGCACCTCACCGAGGCCCGCGCGCAGCTCGCGGTCGCCGACCTCGACGGGCAGCATCGAGTCCTGCAGCGTGGACAGGATCACGTCCGCCGAGCCGACGGCCTGGACCGCGGCCTCGACGAAGCCCTTGGTGCCGTGCGAGGGGGCGCCGGGCGCCGCCGCTTCGAAGGTCCGAGACTCCAGGCCGGTGCGCTCGGCGAACGCTGAGTGCGTGCGCTTGGCCCGCCCGTAGGCGACCTGCACCGGCCGGAACAGCTGCTCTTCCAGCTCGTCGCCGTGCTGCTCGTCGAGTAGCTCGTACGCCGCTCCGAGCGCGGCGAGCGCGACGGCGAGCTCGTCGATCGCCTCGGCGACGATGTCGAGCAGATCCTGGCGGCCTTCGGTGTTCGTGTAGCCCATCGCCTCAGCCTACGACCCGGCGGCCTCGACCTGGACCACGCTTACCCGAGCCCGAGCACCTCGAGCGGCACCCCGTAGAAGGGCGGCGTGCCATGACGGTCGCCGTCGAGATCCATCAAGAGCAGGTCGAACGCGGACTCGACGCGATGGGCGTCCGCTGCGCCGAACCAGTCGGCGGCGATCTCGAGCACCGTCGCGACGTCGACGGACGCGTTCTCGACGTCTGGCGGTGGCGGGGTGCTGCCATCAGCGACGTAGGCGGCGCGCAGCACCGCGATCATGTCGACGTGCGCGGGTTCGCCGTAGTCCCAAAGCGTGTGCCCCGGCGGCATCGTCAGCGGCGGCGCGCCGCCGTCGGGCGGTGCGAGGTACTCGGTCTCGGGCGTGTGCTCGTAGAGGAAGCGTGCCCCCGGCTCCTCGCGCTCCACCACCGACTCGGCCTGCTCGCGCGTCAGCGCCCTACCATGACCCTCGACCAGCATCGCCCGCCACACCGACACTCCCTGCGGGCCGTCGTCGTGGACGAGCATCATGATCATGAAGAGCGGCTCGTCGTCCACGCCGCGCCGATGCTCTCACACGCGCCCGATCGGCGAACACTTGGCGCCAGCGCGGTCTGATCACCGGAGTATCGTGGCTTGCGTGGCAAGCTCGCTGATGATCATGGGCATCGTGATCGCGACCCTGGGCAAGTTCGTTGGCATCGGCTATGTCGCGCTGGTCGAGAATGCCAATGTCAAGGCGATGGGTGCGTTCATCTTCAGTGGCTACGCGCTGTTTCTCGCCGGCGCGTTCTCCGGCGGCACCCTCTGAACGTCGGTCAGTCGCCGAGCGCCGACTCCGGCACGACGTAGTAGCGCTTGCCGACGGGCTTCGGGATCGCGGTGACTCCGCGGCGCGTCGCGACGACCGGCAGCGTGCGGTCGATGTCGCCGCCGCGCGCCTCGACCCACTCGCCGACCGCATCGCTGTCTCCGCCGGCCTCGACGACGTGGTTGTCCATGATCACCACGGTCCCCGGCTTGGACCAGATGAACGGTGCGGGGGTCATGCTGGCTAGCAGGGAGCGGATCGGATCGTCGGTCATGTGCCCCGACAATACCGCCCGGCGGCGATCGGCTATCCGAACTGCGTCAGCGAGAGGGTGTTGCCGTCGGGGTCCTTGCACCAGGCGACCCGCGTTCCTCCGGGCGCATCCCAGATGCCGCGATCGTCCTGCGTCACGCCGTCGAAGCGCTCGAAGTCCACGCCGCGCGCGGTCAGCTCGTCGATCGTCGCGGCGATGTCCGACACCGTCCAGCCGAGCACGGTGTACGGCGCGATCACGGGCTCCTCGACGTTGGCGACGCGCAGCGTCGTCCCGCCGGCGTCGAAGGTGCAGGCGACCGGGCTCTGGCCGGTCAGCCTCAACCCGAGCGCGCGGCCGTAGAACGCCCGAGCCGCGGGCATGTCCGACGTCGCCACGAACGCGACGAGCGTCGCTGAGGCCAGGCCGACGCCGTCCGACGCCGGAGCCGCGGGCGAGGCGCCGAGCATCGCGCCGAGCGGCGTGAGCGGCCTGCCCGGCGCGCCGGGCGGAGCTGCCCCGGGGCCTCCACTTGGCTGCAGGTGGCTCTTGGGAACGATGAAGAACAGGGGCGGGCGTTCGGCATCGGGGCCGGCGAGATGGGCGGGAACGCGGTGCGTCCAGCCGCCGCGCGCCTTGACCCAGGCGTCGACGGCGTCGACGTCGGCTCCGGCCTCGATCACCGGGCCGGCCGGGATCGCGGCCATGAACGGCGGCTTGGGGATCTCGCCCTCCGACGGCTCGATGCCCGACAGCAGGGCGATGATCTGCGGCTCCTCCATCAGCGGTAGCGGCCCGGCTCCCACAGCGGCTCGTCGCCGTCGTTGGCGCCGCGGCTGAGGATGAACAGCAGGTCCGAAAGGCGGTTGAGGTAGCGCAGCACCTCGGGGCTTGCGTCCTGCACGAGCAGCGTGCGGCGCTCGGCGCGCCGGCAGACGGTGCGGCAGACGTGCAGCTGTGCCGCCGCGGCGCTGCCGCCGGGCAGGACGAAGGACTTCAGCGGCGCGAGCGCGTCGTTGACCTCGTCGCAGGCCTGCTCGAGCCAGACCACCTGCTCGCCGCGCACGCGCAGGCGCTCGCGCTGGCCGTCCTCGCTCTCGGGCACGGCGAGATCGGCACCGGCATCGAAGAGGTCGTTCTGCACCCGGCGCAGCCACGTCCTGTAGCCGGCGGGCATGGTGTCGATCGCTAGCGCGACGCCGATCTGGGCGTTGAGCTCGTCGATGTCGCCGTAGGCCTCGATCCGCGGGTGGGTCTTGGGCACGCGGCTCATGTCGCCGAGGTGCGTCTCGCCGCCGTCGCCGAGGCGCGTGTAGATGCGCGTGAGGTTGACCGTCATCGTGCTCTGAACGCTACACTGGCGCCGTCCAATGGTCGGTGGTGAAGGGAAGCCGGTGCGAATCCGGCGCGGACCCGCCACTGTCACCGGGGAGGTCGCTCGCACGTGCTCGCCGTCGAGCACGGCCACTGGCCCTCGCACGAGGGCCGGGAAGGCGCGGGAGGATAGGCCCGGAAGCAGGAGACCTGACTCCGGCCATCCCGCACGACGCCCTCGCGGAAGGGGTGCCCGTCATCCCTCATCGTCCTCCGAGCGTTTTCGTCCCAACAGGCGCAAGCGCTGCGGCGCGAGCAACGGCTACTGGTCCGGGGTCGGCGACCGCCAGGAGATCGACTACCTGCTGCCGCGCAGGCTGCCGCGCGGGCGCTACGTCCTCGACGTCAACGCGATCGACAAGGCCTACAACCGCGACTACGAGCGCCGTCGCCGCGGCAACCGCATCGTCTTCCATGTTCCGTAGGGCCGCGCGACTTGGCGTGCTCGCGGCAGCCGCGCTGACGCTCGGCGGCTGCGGCCTGGGAGCGGGCGCGGATCCCGACGCGCCGGTCAGCCTGACCGTCACGCGCGACTTCGGCGCCGAGGAGGTGCTGTCGATCCCCGGCGCGGAGGTGGCGGGCGCCGACACCGTGCTGGGCGTGCTGCAGCGCAACGCCAAGGTCAAGACGCGCTTCGGCGGCGGGTTCGTACAGGCGATCAACGGCGTGGCGGGCGGCCGCCGCGACGGGCGGCCGGTCGACTGGTTCGTCTACGTCAACGGCAGCCTCACCGACCAGGGCGCGGGTGCGCTGAAGGTCTCAGGCGGCGATCGCATCTGGTGGGATCACCGCGACTGGGGAGTGACGCCCGACGTGCGTGCCGTCGTCGGCTCCTACCCCGAGCCGTTCGTCCACGGCGAGAACGGCAAGCGCCTGCCGGTGCGCGTGGAATGCGCCGATCCGAAGGCGGCTGCGTGCTCGGACGTCGCCGACAAGCTGCTCGCGCTGGACATCCCGATCGGTCGCAGCAACATCAGCCGCAGCGCGGCCGACGACTCGCTGCGGATCCTCGTCGGGCCATGGAAGGCGATACGCGGCCGCGACGTCGAGTCCGACGCGATCGACCGCGGGCCGAAGTCCAGCGGCGTCTACGTCCGCTTCGACGAAGCGGGCACCGGGCTGTCGGTGCTCGACGAGCGCGGGCGCGTCGCCCAGCGGCTGGGCGTCGCGACGGGCCTGATCGCCGCGACGCGCTCCAAGGATCGCCAGCCGGTGTGGTTCGTCACCGGCACCGACGACGCGGGTGTCGCCGCCGCGGCGCGCGCGCTCGACGAGGGGGTGCTCTCCAACCGCTTCGCGCTGGCGGTGTCCGACGATCTTCCCGTCGCCGTACCGGCCCGGGACGCCCGGTAGGTGCACCCGGCCAGCGCGCTGTGCGGCTCGCTCGTCGCTGTCGGCGGCCTACGTGTGTGCGCTCGTCACGGTCGTGCTCGCCTTCGAGAACCCGATCGTGCTGGGCGGCGGTCGCGTTGGCGATCGTCGCCGCCGAGCTGTTCGCCGGGGCCGGCCGGGCACTGCGCCGGCGCTCCGCGCGCTCGGGGCTGACCGCCGCGCTCGCCGTCCGGCTCGTGCCGGTGCTCGGGCGCGACGCGCGACGCCCGGCGCCTGGCCGATGCGGCGCTGTCGCCCGGGCGCGACCTCCAGGCCCGGCGCGGCAGAGCGGCTGCAGATCGTGCGGGCGGTCGCGACGGGCGCATTGGATCGCGCGCTGGACGTCGCGGCGACGCTCGAGGTCCGCGGCTATGCGATGCCCGCGGCGGCCGGCCGCGCGAGCAGGCCGCCGCGCCGGCGCGCCGCTTGCGGCCTGGTGACCCACTTCCACGGCGGCGAGTTCGCCGGCCGCGTGAGGACCGCCGGGCTGGACACGCGCGAGCACGGTCCGGCGGCGATCTCGGCGGTCACGGCGGCCGTTCCCTATTCGCTGATCGCGATTGGATAGCTTCCACCGCCAATGAAGGTGGGAGTCCCCAAGGAGATCGTCGACGGAGAGCGCCGCGTCGCGCTCGTGCCCGAGGTCATCAAGAAGATGGCCGCCAAGGGCTTCGAGTTCGTCGTGGCACCCGGTGCAGGCGACGATGCCGCGCTCTCGGATGCCCTCTACGAGGAGGCCGGCGCGAAGCTGTCGGACGACGTCTGGTCGGCCGACGTGGTCGCGAAGGTCGCCGGGCCGACCGACGAGGAGATCGCAAAGCTCGGCGACAGCACGGTCCTGGTCGGCTTTCTCGGCCCGCTGACCAACACCCACGCGATCAGCGCCCTGGCCGAGGCTGGGACGACCTCCTTCGCGATGGAGGCGATCCCGCGCATCTCGCGCGCGCAGTCGATGGACGCGCTCTCCTCGCAGTCCAACGTCGCCGGCTACAAGTCCGTGCTGCTGGCCACAGAGCACCTCGGGCGCTTCTTTCCGATGATGATGACCGCGGCGGGCACCGTCCCGCCGGCACGCGTGCTCGTGCTCGGCGCCGGCGTCGCGGGCCTGCAGGCGATCGCCACGGCGCGCCGGCTGGGCGCGCAGGTCACCGGCTACGACGTGCGCTCCGCCGTCGCCGAGCAGGTGCAGTCGCTCGGCGCCACGTTCCTGGAGCTCGAGGCCGGCAAAGGCGCGGAGGGCGAGGGCGGCTACGCCCGCGAGCTGACCGACGAGGAGAAGGCCGCCCAGCAGGCCGAGCTGGCCGACAAGATCGCCACCTTCGACGTCGTCATCACGACCGCGCTCGTGCCGGGCCGCCGCGCGCCGATCCTTGTGACCAAGCGCTCGGTCGAGCAGATGAAGCCCGGCAGCGTGATCGTCGACCTGGCGGGCGAGTCGGGCGGAAACTGCGAGCTGACCGAGCCCGGCGAGGTCGCCGTCAAGCACGGCGTGACGATCGTCTCGCCGCTGAACCTGCCGTCGTCGATGCCCGAGCATGCCTCGGCGCTGTACGCGCGCAACGTGCAGTCGCTGCTGGAGCTGCTCGTCGACGACGACGGCGCGCTGAACCTGAACTTCGACGACGAGATCATCGCGGGGGCCTGCATCACCCGCGACGGCGAGGTCGTGCATCCGGGCTCGAAGAAGGCCGTCGACGCGGCCGGCGCGAGCGACGGCGGATAGGAGCACGGCGATGGACCTCATCAGCACGACGATCATCGCGGCCGAGGGCGGCCCGAGCACGATCCTCACGAGCCTCGCGATCCTGATCCTCGCCGCGTTCGTCGGCTTTCAGGTCATCTCCAAGGTGCCCAACACGCTGCACACGCCGCTGATGTCGGGCACGAACGCGATCCACGGGATCGTCGTGCTCGGCGGCCTGGTCGCGATCGCCCAGGCCGACGGCTTCCTCAGCCGGCTGCTGCTCGTGATCGCGATCATCTTCGGGACGATCAACGTCGTCGGCGGCTTCCTCGTCACCGACCGCATGCTGAGCATGTTCAAGCGCAAGCCCGAGCCCGCCGAGGCGGCCGAGGAGCCCGAGTCGTGACGACGGCGATCGCCTTCTACCAGGAGCAGGACTTCATCACGGCCGCCTACGTCGTGGCGTTCGGGATGTTCATCGTCGGCCTGGCGAAGCTCACGAGCCCGACCACGGCCGTGCAGGGCAACAAGATCGCCGCCATTGGCATGTTGATCGCCGTCGTCGCGACGCTGCTGAACCCGGGCCTGGATGGCGCCGACTTCCTGCTGATCGCGATCGGCCTGATCATCGGGACGCTCATCGGCGTCCCGTCGGCGCGCAACGTGCAGTCGCTGCTGGAGCTGCTCGTCGACGACGACGGCGCGCTGAACCTGAACTTCGACGACGAGATCATCGC
>Ga0136625_1000021_pt1 | contig 33031 bp, 24 predicted proteins | sample AntDrymUQ4832306_2_FD_104672 | JGI IMG/M metagenome (GOLD analysis project Ga0136625, IMG submission 104672) | Polar desert sand microbial communities from Dry Valleys, Antarctica - metaG UQ483 (23.06) | ecosystem: Environmental > Terrestrial > Soil > Desert | place: Antarctica: Dry Valley...
AAGATCGCGGCGCCCCCCTACCTCTACTCGGGCCCCTCTCCCATCGCCTCACTTGCAACCACGCTCGCCGGACTGGAGGTCAACGAGGTCCGAGGTGACCAGCTCCGTGCTGATCTTCATCGAAAGACCAAGACCGTGCTCACCTGCCTTGAGAAGCTGGGCATCGCGACCCCGAATCGGTCGGGGTTTCCTATAGTTGAGATACCCCTTGCCGATCATCAAGATGTGGATGAAGTCGGCCGATACCTTTTCAAACGAGGGATATACGCGACCTTGGCAGCCTATCCGTTGGTTCCCAAGAACGAGGTCGGATTCCGCATCCAGGTCACAGCAGCTAACAAAAACGATCAGATCGCACATCTGGTCACAGTGCTCGAAGAGGTCGCGGACAAATTCACCTTGCAGAACCCCTCGAGTGTCGCTCGCTGGTCGGGGAGCTAGACCGATGGGCGTCCCCAACAAATCAAAGGGGGCTGAAGTGAAACCGCTGTCGCAACGAGCCTGGCAGCTCTACATCCTGCTGGGGGCGGTACTCGTCCTCGCCTACTATTTCGTGCCCTGGTTCAAGGGCAACGGCGTGCTGTTCAACCTCATCGGGATCTCTTCGGCGGTTGCAATCCTCGTGGGAGTGAGGCTGCACAAGCCGTCCTGCGCGATCGCGTGGAACCTGTTCGCACTCGGCCAGATCCTATTCGTCTCTGGAGACGCCTTCTACTACGGCTTTCAGGTTTTTTCCGACACCGACGTCCCGTTCCCCTCGGTTGGGGACTTCTTCTATCTGAGCGTGTACCCCGCTCTCATTGCCGGGTTGCTGGCTCTTATCCACCGTCGCAACCCGGACGGCGACCGCCCCAGCCTGATCGACGCCCTCATCGTCACCACCGGGGTGGGTCTGTTGGCCTGGGTCTTCCTAATGGCTCCTTACGCGCATGACGCATCGCTGCCACTCGTCCAGAAGATAGTCCTGATCGCATATCCCGCCATGGACGTGTGTTTGCTTGCGGTTGCCGTGCGGCTATCGGTGGATTCGGCGGAAAGACGGCCGGCGCTCTATCTCCTGGGCATCAGCGCCCTCTCGCTGCTGGCGGCCGACGCAGCACTCGGCATAGTGTCGTTGGAAGCTCCCTATGTGGAGGGAGGAATCCTCGACGCCGGGTGGGCCGCCTACTACATCTTCTGGGGCGCGGCCGCTCTGCACCCGTCCATGCGCATGTTGGAGCGACCTGCGCCTTTTCGCTCGACCACCGTGTCGAGATCGAGGATGCTTCTCTTGACCGGGGCGTCGTTGATGGCGCCCGCGGTGCAGGCTATTCAGCTCTTGCGCGGCGAACCCATTGAGCTTCCGGTGATGATCGTCGGGTCGGCGGCGCTGTTCCTGCTTGTAGTGGCACGGATGTCTGGGTTGCTGCGCGAGCACGAACGATCGGCCAAGCGTGAGCGCGGCCTACGCGAGGCCGGTGGCGCCCTGGTGGCTGCCTCGACTCGAGAAGAGGTCTATGAAGCTGCCCTGGACGCAATGTTGACCCTCGCCGAGGGCCAGCGCCATGCCTTGCTGGCGTTGTTCTCGGATACCGGCAAGCTATGCATCGTCGCGGCCCAGGAGTCGCACTCTTCACGCACTCTGGAAGAGTGGGTGCTCCTCGAGTCCGAGGTGGACGATCTGTTCTGGCCGGCGGGCGAGGTCCGGCGCGTCCAACGCCTCGATGCTGAAAGAGCGCGCGCCGTTCTCAGACTGCCCGACGGCATCGATCACGCATCCTCCTTCCCCCTGTTTCTGCGCGAGGCGGTTCTGGGTTTCGTGTTCGTGGCCGGCACCGCGGACCTGGCCCGCACCTCATCGGACGCGCTGCGCACGCTGGCGGCCAACGTTGCACTTTCTCTCGAGAGTGCGACACTGTCCGAGGACCTGCATCGCCGCCGCTCTGAAGCTCGTTTCAGCTCCCTGGTGCAGCATTCATCCGACCTCATCACCGTCATCGAAGCCGACTCCACGATCACCTACCAGTCTCCGGCCGTGGAACGGGTGCTCGGCTACGGGCGCACCGAGCTCGCCGGTTCTAAGCTCATCGCACTGATGGATGCGCACGACGCACAGAGCTTGCTCAACCTGCTCACGGCTGAAAACGACTCGAATCTCGAAGCAGTTGAGTGCCGGCTGCGCCACGCGAATGGAAGCTGGATTCATTTCGAGGTCTTGAGCACCAACCTGCTGGCCGACCCCAACGTCGAGGGCATCGTCCTCAACGCACGCGACATCAGCGAAAGAAAAGCTCTTGAGAAGGAGCTTACCCATCAGGCATTTCACGACGCCGTCACAGGGCTCGCCAACCGCGCCCTGTTCACCGACCGCGTAAACCATGGGCTGGCGCGCCAGGTACGCGACTCGATGGGACTGGCAGTGCTCTTCGTTGATCTCGATGACTTCAAGACCATCAACGATAGTCTGGGCCACGCTTGTGGAGATGAGGTTCTTCGAATCGTCGCGCGGCGGCTGCAAGATTCGGTGCGACCCATGGACACGGTGGCGCGCTTCGGCGGCGACGAGTTTGCGATCCTGCTCGAAGACGTGGAGCGACCCGACTACGTTGCCGAAGTCGCCGACAGGATACTCACCACTCTTGCCACGACCTTCACCATCGAGGACAGAGAGCTTTTCGTGAACGCCAGCATCGGCATCGCCGTCCTCGAGGGCGCGGAAGCCATGACGACGCAGGCCGACGACGTCGTGCGGAACGCAGACGTTGCCATGTACCTCGCCAAGCGCGATGGAAAGGGCGCCTACAGGGTGTTCGAGCCATCGATGCACAAAGATGTCTTGGACCGGCTGCAGTTGAAGGGCGAGCTGCAGCGTGCGATCGAGCACCATCAGCTCGACCTCAACTTCCAGCCGATCGTGGATCTGGGCGACGGGCGCGTCACCGGCGTCGAGGCACTCGTTCGATGGCACCATCCCGAGCGCGGTCTGTTAGGGCCGGATCAGTTCATCTCTCTAGCCGAAGAGTCCGGCCTCATCGTTCCCCTGGGGAGATGGGTGCTTCGAGAAGCCTGCAGCAGAGCACGTCTGCTCCAGGTCAGGCGCCCGGAAATGGGCTCGCTGGGCATGAGCGTGAACCTTTCCGCCAAACAGATCCAGCAGCCCGACCTGATAGACGACGTGACGAAAGCGCTGGCCGATTCGGGGCTCGACCCCAATTGCCTGACCCTGGAGATTACAGAAAGCATGCTGATGATCGACACGGACAGCACCATCGCCAAGCTGAATGCGCTTAAAGAACTCGGGGTCAAGCTTGCCGTCGACGACTTCGGGACCGGATACTCCTCCCTGAGCTATCTGAGCCGCTTCCCGGTCGACATCTTGAAAATCGACCGCTCCTTCATCAATCGAGTCAACGAGGGGGCCGAGGAGTCCGCTCTTGCCGCCGCTATAGTGAAGCTGAGCGAGGCGCTGGATCTTCACACCGTTGCAGAAGGCATCGAGCAGCCGGGCCAGATGGACCGTTTGGTGGAGCTCGGCTGCGCCTCCGGCCAGGGCTTCCTCTTCGCCAAGCCCATGAACATCGACGCGCTGTTGGGCTGGCTCGAAACCGCCGAAGAACGCAGCACGGTTACCGCGCCGGGGTTCTAGCATGCACAGCTACGAGGCCCTTGACCGCTCGGGAGGGTTCGCACGGCGCGGACTTCTGGAACCTTTCAGGGGCCGGGACTTTCGCCTCCTGTGGAGCGGAATGGCGATCTCGCTCACAGGCGATGGGATATTCCTTGTCGCCCTAGCGTGGCAGGCATACTCGTTGTCGAACGTTCCCACTGCCTTCTCGCTTGTCGGGCTGGCGTTGTCGGTGCCTCACATCGCCCTGCTCCTCGTCGGAGGCGTAATCTCCGATCGCTTCCCCCGCCGGCGGGTGATGCTTGCTTCCGACGTGGTGAGAGGGGTCGCAGTCGCCGCCATGGCCGTGCTGGCACTCACCGGACGGCTCGAGCTTTTCCATCTCGCCGCTTTGGCGGCCGTTTACGGGGCCGGCATGGCCTTCTTCGGTCCTGCATTCGACGCCATCGTGGTGGATGTGGTGGCCGAGGATCTCTATCCCCAGGCGAACTCGTTGGATCAGCTCGTCAAGCCCCTGGCCTTGAGAATGATCGGACCCGCGTTTGGCGGCTGGATCATCGGAACCTGGGGGCCGGGGGCGGCGTTCTTCGTCGACGCCGGGACCTTCGCCGTCTCGGCAGCGTGTCTTTGTGCGATGTCGGTGGGGGACCGAGGAGCCGCAGGGGTGGGCCTCGGCTCCCTCAGGAGCGAGCTCGTGGCCGGATTCGCCTTCGTGCGTTCCCGGGTGTGGCTCTGGGGCACCTTCGGCGCGGCGGCACTCGCCTATCTGCTGTTCATGGGACCGGCCGAAGCGCTCGTGCCGTTCGTGGTCAAGAACGAATTGGGGGGCGATGCCTCCGACCTGGGACTGGTCTTCGCGCTCGGGGGCGCCGGCTCGATCTGCGCGGCCCTCGCCTTCGGCCGGTGGGGCGTCCCCACACGGCCCATAACCTTCATGTACCTCGCCTGGACCCTGGCCACCCTCGCGGTTGCCGGCTATGGGGTAGCCGGCACGATGTGGCAGTTGGTGGCCGCCAGCGTCTGCTTCCACGCCCTGGAGACGGCGGGCACTATTGCCTGGATGACCCTCAAGCAAAAGCACATTCCCGGGGCCCTTCTAGGGCGGGTATCAAGTCTCGACTGGCTCATCTCGACCGCCCTGCTGCCGTTGTCCTTTGCCCTCTGCGGGCCGGTAGCGGTCGCGATCGGCGCCGGCACCACTCTGGTGGTAGCGGGGCTGGCGGGGGCTGTGATCACGTTTGCGGCGTTGTTTCTCCCCGGCATGCGCCTGCCCGAGCAGACCCCCGGCGCCCGCAAGCCGATTTGGGGCGCCCCCTCACGATCGTGAAACCCGAGCCTGATGTAGCTCTTTCCTACATTTGGTAGGATTCCGTACCTCTTGCAGCACAAAGCTACATTTGGGTCGGCCCCAGAAGGCCTGGAAGGCCGCCCAGGTCCCGAGGCCCGGCCCCCGCCCGCAGCCCTTAAGCTCGGCCCCCATGGACATGTGGCCCGGAGTTCCTTATCCCCTCGGCGCGACCTGGGACGGGAACGGCACCAACTTCGCCATATTTTCCCAGCAGGCCACCGGGGTCGAGCTGTGCCTGTTCGACGGCAACAACGAGTGGCGCGTCCCCGTGACCGAGATCACGGCCTTCGTGTGGCATTGCTATCTGCCCGGGATCGGGCCGGGACAGCATTACGGGTATCGCGTGAACGGCGTTTACCGGCCCCAGGAAGGTCAGCGCTTCAACCCACACAAGCTGTTGATCGATCCTTATGCGAAGGCGATCGAGGGCGGAGTAGAGCCGGGCGACAAGGTGCTCGCCTACGTCGTAGGCTCCTCGGAGGACCTCGAGCTTTCCTCTGAGAACTCCGCTGCAAGCGTCCCCAAGTCCGTCGTTATCGATCCCACCTTCGCCTGGGGTGACGACGTCGCTCCGCGCATACCGTGGCACGAAGTCGTCATCTACGAAACCCACGTCAAGGGCTTCACGATGACTCACCCGGGCATCCCCGAAGCGTTGCGCGGCACTTATGCGGGGCTCGCGCACCCCGCCGCCATTGAGCACCTCCTTCTGCTCGGTATCACCACCATCGAGCTGATGCCCGTCCACCACTTCATCCATCACCGCCATCTTTTGGAGAAGGATCTTCGCAACTACTGGGGCTACGACCCTATCGGCTATTTCGCGCCCCACAGCGACTACAGCTCGGCGGGGGCTGCGGGCGGCCAAGTGACCGAGTTCAAGCAGATGGTCAAAGAGCTCCACGAGGCCGGCATCGAAGTGGTCATCGACGTCGTCTACAACCACACGGGCGAGGGTAGCCATATGGGGCCGACGGTGTCTTTCAGGGGCGCCGACAACGCCGCCTACTACCGCCTGATGGAGGACAATCTCCGCTTCTATCGCGACTTCACCGGCACGGGGAATTCACTCAACGCGCGCAACCCCCAAGTCCTGAAGTTGATCATGGACAGCTTGCGCTATTGGGCCATAGAAATGCACGTAGACGGTTTTCGCTTCGACCTTGCCGCCACGCTGGCACGCGAGCTGTTCGACGTAGACAGGCTGTCCGCGTTCTTCGACATCATTCATCAAGACCCCGTGCTCTCCGATATGAAGCTCATCGCCGAGCCGTGGGACGTGGGTGAAGGCGGATACCAAGTGGGCAACTTCCCGCCCCTGTGGTCCGAGTGGAACGGTGAGTACCGGGACACGATGCGCGACTTCTGGCGGGGTCAAGATCACAGCCTCGCCGAGTTCGCCTACCGGCTCACAGGAAGCTCCGACCTCTACCAGGAGGACGGACGCAGCCCCTATGCGAGCATCAACTTCGTCACCGCCCACGATGGCTTCACTCTCAACGATCTCGTCTCCTACAACGAAAAGCACAACGAAGCCAACCACGAGCAAAACCGCGACGGGGAAGGCTACAATCGATCCTGGAACTTGGGAGCGGAAGGCGACACCGACGATCCCGCCATCACCACACTCAGGGAACGGCAGAAGAGGAACTTCCTGGTCACGCTCGCCCTCTCACAGGGCGTGCCGATGTTCCTGGGCGGCGACGAGATGGGGAGGACACAGCGGGGCAACAACAACGCCTACTGTCAAGACAACGACATCTCGTGGTTCGACTGGGCGCTCAGAGACGAGAACTCGGTCCAGCTCGGGTTTACTCGCAGACTCATGGCTTTCCGCCAGCTCCATCCTGTGTTCCGCAGGCGCAAATGGTTTCTCGGCCGTTCCATCTACGGATCGAGTGTCTCGGACATCGCCTGGTTCACGCCTGAAGGTGAAGAGATGACTCAGGGGCAGTGGAACGACGGCCTCGCCAGGTCCCTGATGGTGTTCTTCAACGGTGAAGCCATACCCGACCCCGGTCCCAAAGGCGAGCGCATCGCAGACGACACCTTCCTGCTCCTGTTCAATGCTGCCTCTAGAGAGGTGCCGTTCAAGCTTCCTCCCGAGGAATGGGGAGTGGAATGGACGGTAGCAATCGACACCACCGACCCGGTGCTGGACGAGAACCAGCGCTTCCTCAAGGCCTCCGAAGTGATCGATATCGAAAGCATCTCGACGATGGTTCTCAAGAGGGTGGATTAGCAGCGCGTCACCTATCGGATCCACCGCGGCCCGGCACGGCCGAACCTTGTGCCGATAACCACCCCACAGGTGGTTGGGGGCCGCAAGGTTGGGGGCCGCGGCCCGGCACGAACGTGCGATGCCGTGACCGTTCGACCACCCTCGCTCATGGTCGCACGCCAACCACAGCAAGCCCTCATCAGGCGCGGGCGTCTATCGGATAGGGCGACTCGATCCGCTCCTGCACGACTCCATCGGAGCCGAACACGAGAAACCTGTCCATCGAGCGCATGAACCAGCGGTCGTGTGTGACGGTCACCACCGTGCCCTCATAGCCGGCGAGACCCTGCTCCAACGCATCGGCGGAGTCGACGTCGAGGTTGTCGGTCGGCTCGTCGAGCAGCAGCATGGTAGGGCTCGCCATCTCCAGCATCAGGATCTGAAAGCGCGCCTGTTGCCCTCCCGACAGCAGAGAGAAGGGAGTTCGAGCCGAGCCGTGCAACTCGTAACGCTTTAGCGCCGGCATCGCCTGTTCGATCCGCAGCCCCGATTTGGACATCACCTCCAAGAGCTCCACATCGGCAAGCTCCGGATGATCATGAGTCTGAGAGAACAGGGCGGGTGTGACGCGCGCCCCCAGCATCCAGTTGCCACGGTGGTCGATGTCTTCGCCGGCAAGGAGTCTGAGGAAGTGGCTCTTGCCGGTGCCGTTTGATCCCACCACGCCAACGCGCTCCCCGAAGTACAGCTCGACGTCGAAGGGGCGAACGATCCCGGGAATCTGGAGGGCCGTCGCGCGCAGCGCGATCTTGCCGGTGCGGCCCCCCTGCAGCCGCATCTTGACGTCCTGCGGCCGGGCTCGTTCGGGCGGGGCGTTGTCTCGCTCGAATCGCTCGAGACGTTTCTCCGTCGACGCGGCCTTGGTGGCGAACTTATCGTTATAGATCGCTCGCTGCTTGAACTCACGAATCATCGCGGTCAGACGGTCGCGCTCGTCCCTGAAGCGGCGATGCTCCTCCTCGAGCCGGTTTAAACGCCGAGCGCGCGCCTCGTGATAGGTCGAATAGGAGCCGGGGTGAGTCCACGCTCCCCTGCCCTCGATCGTCACTACACGCGACGCAACTGCGGCGAGCAGGGCGCGGTCGTGGCTCACGAACAGGATTGTCTTCGCGGACGCGTTCAGCACCTGCTCGAGCCAGCGGGTAGCAGGAATGTCGAGGAAGTTGTCGGGCTCGTCGAGCAGCAACACCTGAGCGTCGGAGCGAAGCAGGACTTCGAGAGCGAGCCGCTTCTGCTCGCCGCCCGACAATGATGACAGGAGACGGTCGGACACTTCCTCCAACTTCTTGCCCAGCGCGGCCGATGAGCACGTGTCCCACAGGACCTCAGCGTCGAAGCCTCCCGCCTCCCCCCAGGCCACCAAGTCATCCGCATACTCCAGGTGGGCGCTCTCCTCATGCGACCCCTGGGCGCCTGCCTCTGCCACCTGCAATCTGGCGCCGGCTCGCCTCAAGCTCTCCGGCGACAGACGCAGCAAGAGGTCTCGGACAGTCGCGGACTCCCCCATCGTTCCTATGAACTGGGGCATGAAGGCGATGCGGCCGTCGGCTCGCAGGTGGCCGGACGAGGCCCGCTCATCGCCCGCAATCAGGCGCAGCAAGGTCGTCTTACCGGTGCCGTTGGCCCCCACGAGCGCCACCTTGTGCCCGTCGGGAACCTTGAACGAGGCCCCCTCGAGCAGCGCCACCCCGCCCGGGTGCTTGTAGGAAAGGTTGGCCACTTCAATCACTAAAGGCCCTCACTCAGTCATCGTTGGTTGAGGTAACGTTCGAGAACCTCGCGGCCGTCGGGAGTGAACTCCCACTCCTCGAGCCTTGCCCGCAGCGAGGCCACCTCCATGAACTCGCCCCATGCGATCTCCTCGGCCTGGGGCACAACCGGACGGTCCCAGGTGACCTCATAGACCTCGGTCCAGCAGGGATTGTCTCCGCCTTGATAGAGATGCTTGAAGACGAAGCAGAGATGCGCGTCCTCTATCCCGAGCTCCTCTGCCAATTCCCTGCGAGCAGCCGCTTCGTAGCTCTCCCCACGGCCCACCATCCCCCCGAGGCAGGCGTCGTACACGCCGGGAAACACGTCCTTACCCTCGGTGCGGCGGTGAACATAGATTGCGCCGCGGGAGTTGCGGCACACAATGGTAGCGCCGCGATGCAACAACTTTTGCGCTCTGACCTCGGCGCGCGCGGCGTAGCCCACTACGTTGTCGTCCTCATCGACGACATCCACGATCTCCGCAGCCGGATCCATCAACTACGCGCTCTGCGCAGCAGTGGGATGACGAACCACAACAGCGAGAACAGCATCACACTTCCCAAAGTAGATACAAGCGTAATGGCGCCGCCGAAAACGAAGTCTGAGATGACGTAGAGCACACAGCAGACCGTGCAGGCAAGAAAGAACAGGCCTGCCACGGCCAGCCGATTGGAAACCCTCACAAGCCATTCCTTGTCACCCTCGCGGAACTGGATTCGATGGAACGCGGACGGCGCGATGAGAAACGCCGTGGCTGCAACCGCGCACAGGACAGCCACGTAGTAGACCTTCTTCTGGGTTTGAGGTGACGTCCACGAACCTCTGCGAGAAGGCGACCGTGAGCAGGAAAGCAAACAGCACCTGAACCCCCGGCAGCGCAACCCGCAGCTCGTTGAGGAGCTCCATCAGCTCCCGGTCGTGCCGGTTCTTGTTCTCTGTGCCGTCGCCCTCGTCGACCATCCTCAGCCTCCCGACGAACTGTACCTTTCCACCCGCGCACGGTGGCAAATGTCCGCGGTGGGCGTTTACTCACAGTTTTCTGGGGACTGATGTCCACGGAACGCTATTGCCACCGTGCTCAGAAGGCAGGCCGAGCAGTACGGGGCACTTAGGCCCAGGTGACGAGCCCCAGGTCCATTGCGTGGGACAGGTCTGGGTGCGAGGGAAGAACTCGCACCGCGTAGCCGTAGAGCCCCGGCGCCTCGGTCGTGAACACCCCCCGATAGAGGCACACGCCGTCGCTCTGCTCCTCGGGCGCCATGACCATTAGCTCGGGGTCGAGAAGCTCGCCGGCCACCCCCACCCGACCGTGGCCAAGCTGGACGCACAGGTCCTCGGTCTGGAGTCGTCCCAGTCGCACTTTGGCGGTGACGCTGCGCTGCTCCCCCACCCCGGCGGCGGCTTCCTCCCCCTCGACTTCGAGCACGGAGACGTCGTCCCAGCACTCCGCGATGTGGAGCTCCCATGCGGCCAGCGCGCGGGCGTGACTGAACCCATCCGCGCTCAACGTCTCTCCTTGCCGTGCCGCGGGTTCGTAGAGATGCTCGGTGTAGTCGCGCAGCATGCGGTCCGCAGTCACGGCGGGGCCCAGGGTGGCGATCGAGCGTTTCATCCGCTGCACCCAGCGCCGCGGCGTGGACCCGTCCCGCAGGTCGTAGAAGCGGGGGATGATCTCGCTCTCGAGCAGATCGAACAGGGCGTCGGCATCGACCAGATCCTGATGGCCGAGATCGTCGAACGGCTCGCGGCTACCGATCGCCCACCCATTCTCGCCGTCGTACAGCTCGTCCCACCAGCCATCGAGCACCGAGCAGTTCAGGGCCCCGTTGAGAGCCGCCTTCATCCCGCTGGTGCCGCACGCTTCGAGCGGCCGCCGGGGGTTGTTGAGCCACACGTCGACTCCCTGGGTCAGCATGCGCCCGACTTCCATGTCGTAGTCCTCTACGAACGCGAACCGGCCCCTGACCTCGCTGTCGCGGGAGAAATGGACGAGCTGGCGGATTAGCTCCTTGCCGCCGTCGTCGCGCGGGTGAGCCTTGCCGGCGAGCACGATCTGGATGGGGCGTTCGCTTGACAGCAGCAGGGCCTTGAGCCTCTCGGGATCCGACAGCATCAAGGTGGCCCTCTTGTACTGCGCGAAGCGACGAGCAAACCCGATAGTCAGCACTCCGGGATCGAAGACCTCGTCGATCCAGGCAGATTCGGAGGAGGACGCGGGCCCCGGACTGCTCTGGGCTCGCAGCCGGCGACGGACAAAGTAGACGAGTCGCTCGCGCGCCCGCTCCCGCGCCCGCCACAGCTCGAGGTCGGGGATCTCTGACACCTTTTCCCAGCGCGCCCCGACCGACTCGGCCCAGCCGGGAGTGAGCCGGCGGCCGAGCACCTCGGCCATCTCCGGCCCGAGCCAGGACGAAGTGTGCACTCCGTTCGTGACCGAGGTGATGGGGGCCTCGTCGTGGGGCACCTCCGGCCACAGGTGGCCGAACATCGCTCGGGAAACCTCTCCGTGGAGTTTCGAGACCGCGTTGGCGCGTCCGGCCAGGCGAAAACCCATGATCGCCATGTTGAAGAGGCCGCTCGGCAGCTCCGCCGAAGGCGGGCGGCCCAGGTCCATGAGCTCGTCGAAGGAGACGCCGCACTCCTTGGCAAACTGCGAGAAGTACCGCTCCATCAAGTCACGCTCGTAGACATCGATGCCTGCGGGGACCGGAGTGTGGGTCGTGAAGACGGTCCCCGCCCGGACCGCCTCGATCGCCTCGTGCCACGACAGGTTGTAGTCCCAGACCAGCTCTCGGATGCGCTCGAGTCCCATGAAGCCGGCGTGGCCCTCGTTGGAATGGTAGACATCGGCCTTGTAGCCGGCCAGCTTCAGTGCTCTGACTCCGCCGATCCCCAAGACGATCTCCTGGCGCAGCCGGTGCTCGCTGCCGCCGGCATAGAGACGATCGGTCACCTCGCGCTCGAAGCTGCCGTTGTCCTCGATGTCGCAGTCGAGCAACAGCAGCGCCACGCGCCCGACCTTGGCGAGCCAGATTTGGGCGGCGCAGGACACCCCGGCCATGTCAACCTCGATCTTGAGGGGGGCTCCGTCGGGCGCGGACATCAAGGTCAAGGGCATGTCGTGGGGGTCGAAGGAGGGGTATCGCTCCAGCTGCCAGCCGTCCGAGCTGAGCTGCTGGCGGAAGTAACCCTGACGGTAGAGCAAACCGACCCCGACCATGGGAATGCCGAGATCGCTGGCGGCCTTGAGGTGGTCTCCTGCAAGGACGCCGAGGCCGCCCGAATAGGTCGGGAGGGCCTCGGTGATGGCGAACTCGGGAGAGAAGTAGGCGACTCTGAGGGGAGGCGAGGAGGTGTGTGCCTGGTACCAGCGCGGCTCCCGCAGGTAGCGCTCGAGGTCTGCCGCCACGGCGGCCAGGAAGGCCATGAACGGCTCGTCGTCGATGAGTTGGTCGAAGCGCTCTCTAGGCACCAGACCGAGCATGCGCACCGGGTCGTGGCCCGAACGCTCCCAGGTGGCCTCGTCGACCCAACGGAAGAGGTCCACCCCACGGTCGTTCCAGCTCCACCTCAGGTTCGTAGCTATGGACTGCAGGGCGCGCAGCGGCTCGGGTAAGGAGGCCCTTACCGCGAAGCTCCTAATTGCCTTCATCGCACTCCTTTGTTCGGCGGCACGCCGCCGACCCAGCCCAACCCCACTCCGATCGCGGCATCGACCTTTCTATACTCTCTTCAAATCCACGTCCATCCGCACCGGCGTCGCTTGTGGGACGATGCCCCCCGTCCACCATCGGCATCAATGGGCAGCGCATGAGGACAGATCGGATGAAAGAGAGGAGACGGTGAAGTCCTACCTCGGCCTTGGGCATGTGACCATCGAACGCGTCTCTCCTCAGATCGACGGAGGCCGCTACCGTCCCAAGGCGGTGTTCGGCGACTCGGTACCCGTTCAAGCGGACATATTTCGCGACGGCCCGGATCTTCTGTTGTGCGTGATCCGCTACAAGGGGCCCGGCGATGCCCGCTGGGCCGAGGCGCCGATGCGACACCTCGACAACGACCGCTACGGAGGCGAGTTCACGCCCACGAGCCTGGGGCGCTACAGGTTCACAATCGAGGCATGGACCGACCACTTCGGGACCTGGGCGCGCGCGCTCGCGCGCAGAGTGGAGGCGGGTCAGGACGTCGAGATCGAGCTCGAAGAAGGGATCCTCCTGTTGGAGGAGCACCTCCGGCTCGTCCCGGCGAGCGACAGGAAGAAGCTGGCACGAGTCCTTGAAGTCGTACGCGCTGGAAGCGGCAGCACCAGGGGCGGTTTCAAGGACAAGCGGGTGGCGGCGCTTCTCGATCCCGGGCTCGGGGACATCATGCGGGCGCGTCATAGCCGAGAAGGCTCCAGCACCTATAAGCCCGCCCTCGAACTGAGGGTCGATCGCGAACGGGCTCGATCGGGAGCCTGGTACGAGTTCTTTCCCCGCTCGACGGGCCGCAAGGGGAGGCACGGGACCTTTGTGACATCGGCTCGCCTGCTGCCCAAGATCGCCGCCATGGGTTTCGATGTTGTCTACCTGCCTCCGATCCACCCGATCGGCGTGACCAGTCGCAAAGGCAAGGACAATGCCCTCGAGGCCGCTCCGACAGACGTGGGGGTCCCATGGGCAATAGGCGCCGCCGAGGGAGGACACGCGGCGGTCCACCCCAAGCTCGGGACGATCAAGGACTTCGACGATTTCGTGGCGGCCGCGGACAAGCTCGGGATCGAAACCGCGCTTGACTTCGCCATCCAGTGCTCGGCGGACCACCCCTGGGTCAAAGAGCACCCGGAGTGGTTTCACCACCGGCCCGATGGAACGATCAAGTACGCGGAGAACCCTCCCAAGAAGTACCAGGACATCTACCCCATCAACTTCGATACAGCCAACGCCCGCGAGCTGTGGGAGAGCCTCAAGGAGATCGTCGACTTCTGGATCTCGCACGGGGTCAAGATCTTCAGAGTCGACAACCCGCATACCAAGCCCTTCCAGTTCTGGGAGTGGCTGATCGCCTCCGTACAGGAAAAGCATCCCGAGGTCATCTTTTTGGCCGAGGCGTTCACGCGTCCCAAGGTGATGCGCAATCTCGCCAAGCGCGGTTTCAGCCAGTCCTACACCTACTTCACCTGGCGTAACTCCAAGTGGGAGATCATCGAATACCTCACCGAGCTCACTCAATCGGAGATGGCCCTCTACTTTCGGCCCAATTTCTTCGTCAACACCCAGGACATCCTTCACGAGTACCTCCAGATCGGCGGCCCCCCCGCCTTCAAGATCCGGCTCGTGCTCGCCGCACTGCTCTCGCCAACCTACGGCGTCTATTCGGGCTTCGAGTTCTTCGAGAACGTGCCCCGGGAACCGGGGTCGGAGGAGTATCTCAACTCAGAGAAGTACGAGCTACGGTCGCGCAACTACGCTGCCGAGAACACCCTGATGCCCTACATCTCACAGATCAACCAGATCCGCCGCAAATACGCGCCCTTGGGCCAGTTCACCAACCTCCACTTCCACTCCGCCGACAAAGACAGCGTGCTCGCATTCTCCAAATCGAGCCCCGGCGCCGATCCGATTCTCGTGGTCGTGAACCTCAATCCGTTCCGCTGGGAAGAATGCACCGTTCATCTCGACCTGCCAGAGCTGGGGCTAGATTCCTCCCATCCTTTCGAGGTCCAGGATCTCATCACGGGCGCTAGCTATCTGTGGCACGGCGCCGACAACTACGTGAAGCTCGATCCCTGGCGGGAGCCCGCGCACATCTTCGTGGTAAGGAAATAGGTTCGATGATTGCGCCGCTCCGGGACCCCAACTGGTTCAAGACCGCGGTCTTCTACGAGCTCTATGCACGGAGCTTCTTCGATGCCAACTCCGACGGCTACGGGGACTTCAACGGGCTGGTCGAAAAGCTCGACTATCTCGAGTGGCTCGGCGTTGACTGCATCTGGCTCCTGCCCTTCTATCAGTCCCCCCAGAAAGACGGCGGGTACGACATCTCCGATTTCTACTCGATTCTCCCGGAGTACGGAAATCTGAACGACTTCATGGAGTTCCTCGAAGCGGCACACGAGCGCGGCATGCGCGTGATCGCGGACATGGTAATGAACCATACGTCTGACGAGCACCCATGGTTCCAGGAGTCACGCGTTCCGGGATCGGCGAAGAGGGACTGGTATGTGTGGGCCCACGACGAAAGCGGGTACGCAGACGCCCGCGTGATCTTCGTCGACACCGAGCGCTCCAACTGGACCTGGGACGAGGAAGCTCAGGCCTATTACTGGCATCGTTTCTTCAGCCACCAGCCCGACCTCAACTACGACAACATCGAGGTGCAGGCGCAGATGATCGCCGTGCTCGAGTTCTGGCTGGACCTGGGACTCGACGGCTTCAGGCTGGATGCGGTTCCCTACCTCTTTGAGCGGGAAGGGACCAACTGCGAGAACCTCAAGGAGACCCACGAGTTCCTGAAGCGAGTGCGCAGGGAGATCGACGACTCCTATGACAACGTCGTCTTGTTGGCCGAGGCCAACCAATGGCCGAGCGACGTGGTCGAATATTTCGCTTCAGGTGACGAGTGCCACATGGCCTTTCACTTCCCGCTGATGCCGCGGATGTTCATGGCCGCCCGCCGCCAGGTCCGCTACCCGATCGTGGAGATCCTGGAACAGACTCCCAAGATACCCAATAACTGTCAGTGGGGAATCTTTCTTCGGAACCACGACGAGCTCACCCTGGAGATGGTCACAGACGAAGAGCGCGACTACATGTACAACGAGTATGCCAAAGACCCTCGCATGAAGCTCAACGTCGGTATCAGACGCCGCCTCGCTCCGCTGCTCGAGAACTCCACGAACCAGATGGAGCTCTTCCACGCCATGCTGCTGTCGCTTCCAGGCACTCCCATCGTTTACTACGGAGACGAGATCGGCATGGGCGACAACATCTATCTGGGAGACCGCGACGGCGTGCGCACACCGATGCAGTGGAACGTGGATCGCAACGCCGGCTTCTCACGGGCGGACTTCGCGCAGCTCTACCTGCCGGTGCTGCTGGATCCGGTCTACGGCTACCAGGCCGTAAACGTCGAGGCCGAGATGCGGGACCAGAACTCCTTCTTGCACTGGTTTCGGCGGCTGCTGGCCGTTCGAAAGCAGCACCCGGTATTCGGACTGGGAAGCTTCGAAGCGTGCCATCCCAACAACCCGGCCATCTTCGCCTTCCTGCGCCAGTACGAAGACGACATCGTCTTGTGCATCAACAACCTTTCCTCCCGGGCACAGGCAGCCGAGTTGGACATGTCCGCGTACGCGGGTATGCACCCAATCGAGCTGCTGGGCCGGGAGCGCTTTCCAAGAATAGGTGAGCTGCCCTACCTGCTCACGTTCGGCCCTCACGCCTTTTACTGGTTTCAACTCGTCGACCAGGACACAAATGATTCAAGTCGATAGTTTGGCGACAATGCTTCCGCTGAAGAGATGGTTCGGCGCCAAGGAGCGGGTGATCACAGGTGTCTCCTTGATCGACGACACGGTCTTAGACGATGGCCCTCCCCCACTCAGTGTTGCCCTGGCCCGGATCGACTTTGCCGATGGAGGCTCGGATGTCTACAACTTGCTTCTGGTCGCAGCATCCGGCGCCGAGATTCAGGATCCCTTCGAGAAGGACTCCTACCAGCTAAAGGCATTAGCCAGGCACATGGCGCACGGCTCCACGCTGAGAGGCAGGCAGGGCAGCTTTCGCTTCGCCGGGGCGGGACTTGATCCGATGTCTGAACCCGGGCGGAGCTCGGTGCGCTCGGTGTCCTCCGAGCAATCCAACAGCTCGGTGATCTTCGACGAAGAGATCATCATGAAGGTACTGCGGCGAGTCGAGCCCGGACCCAATCCCGAGCTGGAGATGGCCCGGCTGTTGACGGGCGAAGGCTTCGACAACATCCCTGCGCAGGTGGGTGAGCTGCGCTACGAGCCCGACGGAGCAGACTCCGAAGCAGACTTTTATGATCTCGGGATCGCCCAGCACTTCCTCTCGGATGCCAGAGACGGATGGAAGGAGACCCTGACACACGTGGAGCAACTCTTCGAGCACGCCTCGATGCTCGATCCCCACGACCTTCGAAGCGATGTCGAAGAGAAGGCTTTGGAGATCCTGGAGGAGATCGAGCAGCTCGGAGACGTAACCGCGGCACTGCATGTCAAGCTTGCTCGCGACGGACTGAGTACCGAGTTCTCCGCCGAGCCCATCGACTCAGCGGACCTCAAGCAATGGGCGGAACGTGCCCATGACTCCTTGGAGCGCGCCAGCAGCGGCGGAGACCTGAAGGGCCTCACCGCCGGGGTGACTAAAATCATCGAGCTCCTCCCAGCGGTTTCCGACCCGGGCGCCAAGACGCGTATCCACGGTGACTACCACTTGGGACAGACCATGCTCACAGAACGCGGCTGGATGATTTTGGATTTCGAAGGCGAGCCGGCTCGGAGCCTTCATGATCGCAGGAGCAAGGACTCCCCGCTGAGAGACGCTGCAGGCATGCTGCGCTCGTTCAGCTATGCGGCGACCGCTGCTCTCTTCAACCGAGCCGAGCCCGGCTCCCCTGAGTGGGACGGCTTGAAGCCCGTCGCCGAGGCATGGGAGGATCTCGCACGCGAACGCTTCCTGCGGGCTTACGTTCGCACTTCACACGAAGGCGAGTTTCTTCCAGACGAGGAGAGCACGGGGGTAATGCTGAACGTTTTTGAGGTCGGCAAGGCTCTGTACGAGTTGGCGTACGAACGCGGTCACCGGCCGGCGTGGGCTCGGATACCGCTCGAGGGCATCAGGCATGCGATTGAACGGGAGGCAGCGCGATGAGCCAGGCGCCCGCACAGGAGATCGACCTGCTGCGCCGGGGTGAGCTGGCCAACCCCCACGGCTTGCTCGGAAAACATCACACTCCCGGAGGCGTCGTCGTGCGGGCGTGGCGGCCCGGAGCGGAGTCGGTCAACTGCGTCTTCAACGGACACCTGGTGGGAAATCTGGAGAGAATCGACCCCGCCGGTCTGTTCGAGGCGACGCTCGATTCCGATCCCGGCTTCTACCAGCTCGAGGTCTCCTACGGCGACGGCAACACCTTCATATTGGAGGATCCCTACAGTTTCCCGCCGACTCTGGGCGAGCTCGACCTCCACCTCATACAGGAGGGACGGCACCGCCGGCTCCACCACAAGCTGGGCGCCCATGTGCAGGAGGTTGAAGGGGTTGTCGGAACCGGCTTCGCGGTGTGGGCGCCCGGGGCGCGCGGCGTGCGCGTTGTGGGTGAATTCAACAGCTGGGACGGACGCCTGAACCCGATGCGCTCGATGGGATCGTCGGGCGTATGGGAGCTGTTTCTTCCCGGAGTCGCAGACGATGCTCATTACAAGTTCGAGCTTCTTACCGAGGACGGCTCGCTCATTCTCAAGGCCGATCCCTTCGCCTTTCGAACCGAGATCCCACCGGGCACCTCATCGATCGTCTTCGAGACCCACCATGACTTCTCAGACGGGGCCTGGATGTCGCAACGCCGGTCCTTCGATGTCTATTCGTCGCCGCTGTCGATCTACGAGGTCCATCTGGGCTCCTGGCGCCGCACCCCAGACGGAGGAACGCTCACCTACAAGGACATAGCGCCGTTGCTGGCCGGTTACTGCTCCGAGATGGGCTTCACTCACGTCGAGCTGACGCCTGTGGCCGAGCACCCCTTCGGTGGGTCGTGGGGATACCAGGTGGGCAACTACTTCGCACCCACCGCTCGCTACGGCTCGCCCGACGAATTCCGCTTTCTGGTCGACACACTTCATCAAGAGGGCATCGGCGTCATCGTCGACTGGGTGCCGGCCCATTTTCCCCGGGACGAGTGGGCTTTGGCCCGCTTCGACGGATCGGCGCTGTACGAGCACCTCGACCCTCGCCAGGGCGAACACCCGGACTGGGGCACTCTGATCTTCAACTACGGGCGCAACGAGGTGCGCAACTTCTTGATCTCGAACGCATTGCAATGGATCGAGGACTATCACATCGACGGACTGCGCGTCGATGCGGTCGCCTCCATGCTCTATCTCGACTACAGCCGCAAGGAAGGCGAGTGGCTGCCGAATCGATATGGGGGCCGCGAGAACCTCGAGGCGATCGAGTTCATCAAGGAGCTCAACACCGTCGTTCACGGGGAGCATCCCGGAGTGATGATGATCGCCGAGGAATCGACGGCGTGGCCGGGCGTCTCGCGTCCGGTTCACCTCGGCGGCCTCGGATTCGGGCTCAAGTGGAACATGGGCTGGATGCACGACACGCTCAGCTACTTCACCAAGGAGCCGATCCACCGCCGCTACCACCACGGCGAGCTCACGTTCAGCTTGATCTATGCGTTCAGCGAGAACTTCGTGCTTCCGCTGTCTCACGACGAGGTTGTCCACGGCAAGGGATCATTGCTCCACAAGATGCCCGGCGATCGCTGGCAGCAACTCGCCAACCTACGCTCTCTCTACGCCTACATGTGGGCGCATCCCGGCAAGCAGCTCCTATTCATGGGATCGGAGTTCGCGCAACCGACGGAATGGAGCCACGACAAGAGCATCGACTGGCACCTCCTCGATCATCCCGAGCACCAGGGAGTACAACGCCTGGTCAAGGACCTCAACCATGCCTACAAGGACATTCCCGCGTTGTGGGAGCGAGACTCATCGGACGAGGGCTTCGAGTGGATCGATGCCAACGACGCGGACAACAACGTTCTGTCGTTCTTCCGCGCCGGCAACTCGGCCGAAAGCCTCGTGTGCATATGCAATCTCTCCCCCACGGTCAGAGAAGGCTTTCGGATAGGGTTGCCGCGCGCCGCAAGCTTCACCGAGGTCTTGAACACCGATGCCGAGGCTTATGGGGGAACGAACATCGGCAACATGGGGGCCGTGGTAGCCGAAGCTCGGCCCTGGCACGGTCTCGACCACTCCGCCATACTCACCCTGCCCCCACTCGGGGTGCTGTGGCTTTACGGATAAGAGGGAGCCACAATGCCGGAGCAACGAAACGATGGCACCAAGATCGACCTCGACAAGCTCGAACAGCACGCCCGCAGCCTCTACCTGCATCGCTTCGTCGAGGCAATACAGCAGGCGCGCGGTGAGCACGGCCGCTACCTCACGCTACGCGCCGGCGACGAGCTTGCGATCCGGGCCGCGGCAGACGGCAGCGACGAGTGGCTGGAGCGGATACTGGTGCTGGACGAAGGATCATCGCAGGAAGGCACGGGCTAGGTTCTCGTTCTATGCAGAGCTAGCACCGCTCAGCGGTGCTGCAGATGAACTAAGCAGGCATTAAGAGCTGATCGACCTACTTGAGCCACAGTTGCTCTTTCGCGGCGAAGACTGCGACCTCGCCGGTGGCCTCAGACTTGATTTCTAGCTTGGGTTGTCGGCCCGGACGATTCGAAGCGGTCCGGGAATGGGGGCGGGGATGACCTTGTCCAGCTCACGGACGCCGCTGTAGGGGTCAATCACCTGGAGCTCTACGATTCCGGAAGAAGGACTCTTGATCTCCCAGCCCGACGAGACCGTGACGTTCTTGTCGTCGACGACTCCCCTCCACCTGTTCGAGGGTGCCTCATTCGCCTCTTGCTCGCTGAAGATTTCGTCTTCCTCGTAGTAATCGGCCTCGAGCGGGAGTGGATCTCCCGGGGTGCCCGAGTTTTCCTGCCCTTCCTCGATTGCCTCGAGCTCGGCAAGAAGAATCTCCGCCTTCTCACAGAGAGCTTGCTCGGCTTCGGGGTTCAACTCTTGCGCGGGAGGCGGGTCTCCGTAGACAATCCGAGCTGCTGCCTCTTTGACGTTGCATTCATCACCCTCGACTTGGGCGGCAGCAACCGACTTATCACCGTTGTCTCGAGACGACGCGGGCGTACCGCAGGCAGCCACCAACAACCCTGCGCCAAGAAGAACTAGGGTCTGTCCCAGCGGAGCACGGTCGGTCGGTTGCATCTCGTTCACCTTCCTTATGGGTGCTGCCATTTGATATCGGTCGAGAAATACATCTACACCTTGGTATTTGGCTTGGCATCCATCTTCGCATCCATCTGATTCCAGGCCATCAAGGACGTGTTGCGAATGGTGGAACACCCCCCACCTGACCACAGGCTTGGTCTTGAGTCGGTGGAGCCTGGAAGGGGAGGATACCGTTGCTGGTGTCATAGTCGTACTTACTGATCATTACCTATTGCTCGGCCTGCTTCCCATCCCCCCGATGTATCTGCGGCAGGGGAAGCGCCACCGGTATCTTCGAGGAAACGTAGTGAACGTCACTACTTTGCCAGTTGTCATCCGGCTCTCCGCAGGCGCCGTAACCTTGAGCCTCGAAGTCTTCACATCCTGCCGCGTCCCCGAAGTTCACATAGCCCGGGCGGCCGGAAACACCCTGATATAGCCGTCTGCCCAGTGACGAGAAAGAATGGCACCGGCATAATCAATCTCGATATCTACTGCACCTCGAGCCATGACGTCTCCGGCATAGCCCTGGGCCTCAAAGTACTCTTTGATGTTGCTGACCATACGAGCCCATTGATCGCCATGGTTGGTCGCCTGGACAGTGCCCCAGTCGGGAGGATACTGATTCGTAACTCCGGGGGCGATTCTGTAGTCAGTTCCAGGCCGGCTGCCGGCATTGAGACAGTCAAAGAATCCCTGCCTTCATCGCCTCACGGATCTCTCCGGTGCCGACATCAGGGTGGCAGTAAGCACTTGCCCCCCACGAATCCGTGCCTAGTTTGCGGGGATTACCAAACGACATTATGACGAAGCCCTGCGTCGGCTCGTTCCCTGGATCCAATTCGTTGGCAACATTGCAGCCCTTTGTGTTTAGAAAGTTCATGTCTACCGAATCTTGATACCAACTGGTAGTCGTCTTCGGCTTCGGTCCGGAATGGTCCGCCCTACTCGGTGACAGTTCCGACGACTTAGCTCCACAGGCTCGCCAGGAAGTCGTCTACTTCCGACCTATCGGGCTTCAGGCCCAAGTTCACTGGGTCGCCTTCCGGAGCTTCCCCGACACAAACGTCGAGCAGGTTCTTGACCGCGTCGGTCACGAAGCGGCTGAGCTGTCCGTAGCCGTGCCCGTCATCGAGCCCCATGCGCCGGTGGTAGTAGCGGATGGGGCGGTGGAGATAGAGCCGGTTGCGAGCGCGCGTGAGCGCAACGTAGAACACTCGCCTCTCTTCTTCGAGGCCCTCGTCGTCGCTCAACGCCATGTCGGAGGGAATCATCCCGTCGCAGACGTCGATGACGTGAACCTCGTCCCATTCGCATCCCTTTGCGGAATGAATCGTGGACAAGATGAGGTAGTCGTCGTCCAGAAGCGGCGGGCCGGCGAGCTCCTCCGTGGACGCAGGCGGATCGAGCGTGATCTCGGCGAGGAAGTCCGCTCGGGTCGAATACCCGCCGGCCATGTGCGCCAGCGCCTCGATATCGCGCACCCTCACGGCGGCGTTGGCGTAGGTGCGTTCGAGCACGTCGGAGTAGAAGCTCATGATCCGGTCGAGCTGAGGCGCAGGTGCACCATCTGACCCGCAGAGGTCCGAGATCATGCCTGAGAACCGCGCCCACTCTTCGGCATCGGCCTGCGGAGGACGACTCAGCCCTTCGGCCGCGCGGCGTACCGCACCGCCGTCGCCCACACGTAGCTCCTCCATCACCGATCGTGCGGTGCGTGGGCCGACCCCCTCGATCAACTGCAGGCTCCGGAACCAGCTCAACTCGTCGTCCGGGTTCTCGATGAAACGCAACAAACCCAAGACATCCTTGACGTGTGCGGCCTCGAGAAACTTTAGCCCGCCGTATTTCACGAACGGGATGTTGCGCCGGGAGAGCTCCAACTCCAAGCCCGCGCTGTGATGGCCGGTTCTAAACAGCACGGCCTGCTCTCGCAACAGCACGCCGCGCTCACGTGCTTCGAGCACCCGTGAACAGACCTCATCGCTCTGAGCGCTTTCGTCCGCGCACTGGAGGAGCTGGGCCGGCTTCGTGCCCGGTCGCTCAGACCACAGGCGCTTGGAGTAGCCATCTTTGGCTTGCGCGATGACCTCGTTCGAGACATCGAGGACCGGCTGGGTGGAGCGGTAGTTCTGCTCGAGGAGCACCACTCTGGCTCCCGGGAACAGGTCGCAGAAGCTCAGCATGTTGGCTGCGCTGGCGGCACGAAACGAGTAGATCGCCTGCGCATCATCGCCTACCGCCATCACATAAGTTCCGGCCCCGCGCATGCCTGAGACAATGGAAGCCTGCAGCTCGTTGGTGTCCTGATACTCGTCGACCAAGATGTGGTCGAAGAGGCCGTGCAGTTGCCTCGAGGCGCCCGGATGTCTCGTCAGCGCCCGCCAGTAAAGCAACAGGTCGTCGTAATCGAGAACGATCCGGGCGCGTTTGCGATCGGAGTAAGCCTCGAACACCGAGCGGACATCCGAGATCTCCTCCCGGCACCAAGGAAAGCGTTTCTCCACCACATCCGCAAGCTTGGTCTGCGAGTTGACCGTCGCCGAATAGATCTGCTGCAGGGTCTGCTTTCGAGGAAAGCGCCGGCGAGTCGCCCCCAGGCCCAGCTCGCTACGGACGAGGTCCATGAGGTCGGCGGAGTCGGAGGAGTCCATGATCGTGAAGCTCGGGGGGAGGCCCAACGCTCCCCCGTAGCGACGCAGCAACCGGTTCGCCATCGCGTGGAAGGTCCCGCCCCACACCCGGGCCGCCTCCGGGCCCCCGGCGAGGCGTTGGGCCCGACCGAGCATCTCCTTGGCCGCGCGCCGGCTGAAGGTCAGCAGGAGCGTTCGTTCGGGAGCGGCCCCCTGTTCGAGCAGCCGGGCGAGTCTCGCCGCCAGCGTGCGGGTCTTGCCGGTCCCTGCCCCCGCCACGACCAACAACGGAGGGCCGTCGTGAAGGACCGCCTCGAGCTGGGCCTCATTCAGCCCGGCCCGCCACCGCTCGCTCTCGCGCTCGAACATGTGTTCGATGATACGTCAGAACGGAGCGATTCGCACAACTTGTGCGTTTCACCACCGAAACGGTAGTTAGTCGCACAACTTGTGCGTTTCAACACCTGAGCTAGGGGGTGAGGATGCAGCGAGGCCCCGCCGGTACCCGGCCGCGTAGGTGCGCAGGCCTGCCTGGCCCCGGCGCATCATGACCCAGTGGTTGGCGCAGAACACGGGCCGAGCCACCGGAGCCAGGCGGCGTAGCAGGGACTTGGTGGCGAGCACCTGCTCCTCGAACACGATCCGGGAGCCCTGCCCCCACTCTTCGATGCTGAAGCGAGAGAAGCCCTCGAGGTCCCCGGTCATCGACATCTCGAGCACCCCCAGCTCGGGGTCCTCGATGCGCCGCTCCCCCACGAAGTTCAGGCTGTAGGGCAGCAGGGCACGGGCCCGCATCGAGAACCGACCTCCCCCCAGCGCTCGAGCCTCCTTGACCTCGGGCCACCAGCTGGTGAACTCCGGCACCTCACGCAGAAGCTCGAAGGCCTGTGCGGGGGGGCAGTGCAGCGACCACACACTGCGAAACGAGTAGAAGTTTCGGTCCCTCACAGGCCTAACTAACTAACCGACGCTCCTCGACCCGGCCCACTCCAGCAGCCGGTCGAGCTCCCAGAAGTTGATGATCCGCTCCCGGTCGATCCCGGCGAGCTGCGCCGCCGACAGGGACAGCTCGATGTAGGAGAGTTCCTCGGTCGAGTGGGCGTCGGTGCCGATCGAGAACAGCGCGCCGCTGTCCTTGCCCTTGCGCAAGAGATCGACGCTGAGATCCTGCCGGTGGGGGTGGGAGTTGATCTCGAGCGCCACTCCCGCGCGCGCGGCCGCCTCGAAGATGCGGTCCCAGTCGGCCCTGAGCCCTGCCCGGCGGCTGAAGCGTCGAGCGGTGGGATGGCCGAGGATGTGGACCTGGGGGTTGGCGAGCGCCCCGAGATAGCGGCGGGTCTCGTCCTCTGTGCTCCTGAGGTTGGAGTGGAATGACCCCACCACGAGATCGAGCGGCTCCAAGCTCTGGGGGTCCATGTCCCCGGCCCCCTCTTTGTCGAGGTTCATCTCGATGCCTCGCAGAACTCGCAGCTCCATCCCCTCCGAAGCAAGGTTTTCGTTGAGAGCGTCGACCTCCTGTCCCTGGCGCAAGAGCTCCGCCTCGTCCATGCCCCGGGCTACCTTCAGGCCCTGGGAGTGGTCGGTTATCGAGATGTAGTCGTAGCCGCGGGCTGCAGCCGCCACCGCCATGTCCCGTAACGACGCCTTGCCGTCGCTGTGGGTGGAGTGCATCTGGAGGTCGCCGCGCAGCTCGTGGCGCCATTGCTCATGGGTACCGAGCTGCTCGAGGGCCGATGCGTAGCTCCGGAAGCCCCGGCGCGCCGGCGGCGGCTCGACCTCGTCTCCCGGGTCCTCGAGCCATCCCGCGATACGGCGGGCGAGACTGGGCCCCACTCCAGCAAGGGTTTCGAGCGACTCGGAGCGAGCGGCGACGGCGGCCGCCTCCTCGGACCACATCAGAGCTGCGGAGGAGGCGCGCCCGTAGGCTCGCCGGCGGTGGCCCTCGGCCTCGTCGGCGCGCCGGCCCAAGAGCTCCGCTATGTGGAGGTTGGTGACACTCACGAGCGGGCGGTGGGGCTCGCCTAGCCCCGGCCCGCACCGAGGACGTCGGCGAGATCGAACTTGACGGGCTCTTCGAGCTGCTCGTAGGTGCACGACTCCGGCTCCCGGTCGGGACGCCAGCGCACGAACTGGGCGGTGTGGCGGAAGCGAACCCCCTCCATGTGGTCGTAGCGGACCTCCACCACCCGCTCTGGGCGCAGCGGAGTGAACGAGAGGTCGCGGTCGGCCGCCCAGCGGCTGCCCTCCGCCTTGCGAGGGGTGCGACGGCCCGCCTCCTGCTCGGCCCACGCCCACGGGTGCCCTTCGAAGGTCGTGACCAGCGGCTGCAGCTCGTCGAACAGCTCCTTGCGCCGGGCCATCGGGAAGGCGCCGATGACCCCGACGCTCGCGAGCTCGCCGTCGTCGTTGTAGAGACCCAGCAGCAGCGACCCGATCCGGCCCGCGCCGCTCTTGTGCACCCGGTAGCCGGCCACCACGCAGTCGGCGGTACGTTCGTGCTTGATCTTGAACATCACCCGCTTGTCGGGCTGGTAGATGCCGTCGAGCGGCTTGGCGATGACGCCGTCGAGCCCCGCGCCCTCGAACTCCTCGAACCACTGCTGCGCGACCGCGCGATCGGTCGTGGTAGCGGTGAGGTGGATCGGGGGCCGGGCCGGGGACAGCGCCTTATCCAGAGCGGCGCGCCGCTCGGCGAAGGGCCGTTTGGTCCAATCGGTGTCGCCGAGGGCGAGCAGGTCGAAGGCCACGAAGCGCGCCGGGGTCTCCCCCGACAACAGCTTCACCCTACTGGCCGCGGGATGGATGCGCTGCTGCAGCAGCTCGAAGTCGAGCCGGTCCCCCGTGGCTCCGATCAGCACGATCTCGCCGTCCACGACGCAGCGCGGGGGCAGGTTGACGAGCATCGCCTCGACCAGCTCGGGGAAGTAGCGGGTCATCGGCCGCTCCCTGCGGCTGCCGATCTCGACCTCGTCGCCGTCCCGGAAGATGATCGAGCGAAAGCCGTCCCACTTCGGCTCGAAGCTCATCGAACCCTCGGGGAGGGCCTTGACCGGCTTGGCGAGCATCGGCTTGACCGGGGGCATCACGGGCAGTCGCATCGCGCCCATTGTCACCGACGAGCGGCCAACAAGCTCCCCGTCGGGTTTGGCCCCAGAAACGGCCTCCGCGGTTTGCGCCAAACCTCGACCTTCCGCCCGGCACAGGGGTCGCTCGGCAAGTAGCATCCTGAATCCTCGTAGCCTCGAGAGAGAGGAGCTGGGGCAGTGAAAACGGATCTCCGAGTCGTCGTACCCAATCGCCACGGCGCCGCGCTGGCCCTCTTTGACGCAATCGCGGGCGCGGGGGTCAATGTTGACGGGATGTGCGGAGACCTCCGCCGCGGAGAAAGGTGGGGGTATATCCACGTCCTCACCGATGGCGGACCCGGAGCTCAGTCGGCTGTCGAAGCGGCAGGTTTCGAGGTCGCCGCGCAGCAACAGGTCGACGTCGTCGAGGTCGGGGACCGGCCGGGCGCTATCGCGGATGTCCTGCGACCATTCCACGAAGCCGGCCGCAACATCAGTGTGCTCTACATTGCAACCAGGACTCGCGTCGTTATCGGTGCCGAGGACATGCTCGAGCAACGACCGGGGGTCAAGCTGGCCGACGCCTGACCACTTTTTCCACGTGGGCAGCGCCAGCCGCTCCTGTGGTGGAAAAGATCGGCCTTTAGCGAGCCCCCGGACGGCGCGCTAGCGTCGCGGCCCCCGTTGCTATCATGCTGAGCAGCACACCCAGGTAGACAAGCGCCCGAACATCGGTCCAATCCGGGACCTGCAGATAACGCGCCAGAGCGAGAAGCTGGAGGACGCCGAGACCGACATAGCCGAAGGCGGCGACGCGCATCCTCTCGAGATCGTTCTCCCACGCGGCTTGAGCAGCGGTTATCCCGACCGAGAAGACCCAGGCCCCCACTGCGCGCCCCGTCAATGGAGTCAGCGCCCACGGCCACAGCGAGAGTGCGCGCTCGGGTAACAAGAAGAGATAAGCCCCCAGCGCCAACATCACAAGAGCATGGATCACAAGCATCGTCCTGATCGCACCGGGCAGCGGGGCGGTTTTGGCCGGATCGCTACCCTGGGCCCGGCTCTGTGTGACCCACAACCACGCCATAGCCACCGGCACACCGGCGTAAATGGCGATCCAGGCCCATGCAATCGCTTGAGCCTGGAACGGGAACGAGCTCCCCAGATGAAAGAGCTCGAGGTGGATCAAAGTCGCTATCAGCGTCAGGGCGGTAAACACAAACACGCTCGGCACTGCGATGCGTGCATAGACCCAAACGCGCTCGCGCGCAGCCAGCCACTCGAACGCCACACTCGACCAGTAACCGGCTCCGAGAAAGGCGGCCGTAAGCGGCAGATCGATCGTCCATGCAAAGAACGACTCCGTCTGCTCGGTGAAGATGAACAATGTGCTCCCGGCGAGCAGGACGAGAAAGCCCGCTATCCACAGCAGACGCCGCATGCCGCCGGACAGCTCCCTGATACCGGCCTCTAGAGCCTCAGCCTGCGACATTGCGAGCTCCGATCTGAGCGGCCCCCTGTTCTCTGCGCTGCATCTCCAAGTAGAGGTGGATCATCCGGACGGCGATGGCGCCCTCTCCCACTGCAGACGCGACGCGCTTGATCGAGCCGCGTCGCACGTCGCCGGCCGCGAACACACCAGGCATGCTGGTCTCGAACAGCATTGGGCTTCGCTCCAGCGGCCACGACTCGTGTCCGTCGATCATCAGCTCGTCGCCGCCTGTGACCAGGAAACCCCAATCGTCGCGCAGCACCGTGTCCGCCAGCCACTGCGTGCGCGACTGGGAGCCGATCAATACGAAAAGACCACCCGCGGGCACCTCTTCGGTAGCCTCGATGGTGCGATCTTTGAGCGTGAGATGACGCAGAGCGCCCTCCCCGCCTCCTCCCACCACCTCGACGTTATGGCGCACGTCGACGTTGGGATGGAAGTTGATCTCCTTTACGAGATAGTTAGACATGCTTGCAGAGACGTCTGCTCCGCGGACCAGAATCGTGACATGGGAAGCGAACTTGCCCAGGTGCAAAGCGGCTTGCCCGGCGGAGTTGCCCCCGCCGACCACGAACACCGCGCAACCTTTCATCGCTTGCGCCTCGGCAACCGCCGCTCCGTAGAACACACCCCGACCTTGCAATGCATCCAGCGATGGAATGTTCAGGCGCCGGTATGCCACACCCGAGGCGACAATCACGCAACGGCTCCGAACCGTGGAGCCGTCGGAGAGAGAAAGCACCTTGTCGTCGCCGTCGGCACGCAGTCCCATGGCGTCTCTCATCCAGTGGAACGTGGTCCCAAAGGACCACGCCTGCAGGTATGCGCTGAACGCCAGCTTGGTGCCGCTCACTCCTTTGGGGAAGCCGAGGTAGTTGCGGATGAGCGAGCTCGTGCCTGCCTGTCCGCCCACCGCCTCCCGCTCGACGACCAGGGTCTTGAGCCCCTCTGACGAGGCATAGACCGCGGCCGCCAGGCCCGCGGGGCCGGAGCCGATGATCGTGACGTCGAAACGATCTTCTGAGGACAGCGGCTTCATGAGCCCGAAAGCGTCTGCGATCTCCATGTCGGAGGGGTCTTCCAGCACCACCGGGGGCGTCGAGAACTTGAGCTCGACGACCGGTAGATCTGGTTCTCTTAGCCCCGCTTCCGATAGCAGCTGGCGCCCCGGGGGGGACGCCGAGTTGTAGAAGCGATAGGGGATGTGGTTACGACCGAACGCATCGGTCAGCTCGTGGCTGCGGGGTGAGGTGTCTTCTCCGATGATGCGCACCGCCTCGAAGCCTCGTCCAGAAGCCGCGGCCCAATCCTCCAAGAACTCGGTCACCGAGCGGTGGAACTCCTCGTCGGGAGAATGCTCGGGGCGCAGCAGCCAGTGGTCGATGTGGCCCACGGTGAGTGCGTCGAAGACGGGATCGGCGGCGCCGAAGTCCCCCCAGCGGATCACCACGATGCGTTTCGCTCGCGGGCACAACGACCGTACGCCGATGAGGAACTCGATCCCGTCCGGATCGGAGGGGCCGTAGCCGGCGATCACGAGCGCGGTCTCGACACCCACCTTCTGGAGGTTCTCGAGCTCGTGGCGAGCGAACTGCGGCTCGGACGCCGAGATGACTCGGTAGTCCGCCGCGTAACGCTTGCGTATCTCGCCGGAGACGAGTCCGAGGTCGTGAGGATCGCGGCTCATGACGACGATGGCAGACGTCTGACCGGCCGGTGCCCCAGTATTGAGTTCCATTGCTACACCCCTTCCGCAAGCCTTCGAACAGGCCCACCCCAGGCATTCTAGGTGCGAAGATCAGGTGATGGGTCACGGTGGCGGACTAAGCGTGGGGACGCGAATGAAGAAAGACTGTGCCGCGCACCTGCGCGGTTTGGTGGCCCGGGACGAAACGATTGTGGCGGTGGGAACCGCGCAGGAGCTCCGCACGCTTGGCCCCGACATCGGCTCCGGGGGCGGAAGCACGTTCATCGTCGTCACCGAAGAGAGGGCATTGTTTGCGGAGTGGGGATCGCCCCAGAAACCGCACGAAGAAATCCGGATCAACGCAGTGACCCAGTGGGGGCGCGGGAGCCAGTACAACTGCCACGTCGTGGTCCTCACGCATCCTCGTATGACTCGTCGAGAGCCCGCACCGGCAAGAAGGTTTCTGTGGTTGACGTGGGGCCGAGCCGAGGTAGAACTCTCTCGAACCCAGACCATATTTCGGTTCAGCCGGCCCGACACAGAGGTAGCGAAGGCTATTCGGGCTGCCTTGGAAAAGCGACAGGTGCCCCATGAACTGCTGCGATTCGAGGAGAGGTCGCGGGAGGACCGTACGCGCGGGAGCCATGCGGTGATGACCGCGAAGCGGACCTGACCCACCCGCCTTGCCCACGGCTCGACCGAGGTCGCCGTCCTCCGTAGGGATGACGGCGTCCTCGTCGCCCAGCAGGATGCGCGCCTGAGCCCGCCTCGCTACGCTGAGGCGATGGAGCGCCTCAAGGCCTGGCTTCGCGCGGTGCGCGCGGTGAACCCGTTGATCACGGACGGCGCGATGGCAATGGCCGTGCTGCTCGTTTCCCTTCCCAACGGCGGCGACGATCCTCGCTTCAACATCGACTTCCGAGAGCCCGACACTCTCGGGTATCTGCTCGTTGCGGCCCAGTGCCTGCCGGTGGCGATTAGACGCATCCGACCGGACTTCGCTCTGCCGATCTCCGGAATCGGCATCGGGATCTATTCGGCGCTCGGTTACCAGGTCACCGTGAGCTGGCTCGGAGTCCTCATCTGCCTCTACTCCATCGCCGCCCATGCGTCGCGGCCCATCGCCCTCTACGGGCTCGCCTGGACCATGGTGGGCATGGCGTTCAGCTTGATTGGGAGTCCTCCCGGTGACTCGGGAGGAGCTGTTCGGCAACTACGTGATCTTCGTCACGGCATGGGTGCTCGGGGACAGGGTGCGGACGGGCCGGGCGTACACAGCCGAGCTCGAGGCCCGGACCGCGCTGTTGGAACGCCAGCAGGAGGACAACGCTCGCCGGGCGGTGATGCTGGAGCGCAATCGCATTGCCCGCGAGCTGCACGACATCATCGCTCACAGCGTCAGCGTGATGGTGGTGCAGGCAGGCGCCGCCAGAAGGGTGGCGGCCACAGATCCCGGCAGAACGCGCACCTCGCTCGAGGCGATCGAATCCATCGGTAGAGAAGCCCTTGCCGAGATACGGAGGCTGTTGGGAATCATGCGCTCTCCCGAGGAGGATGAGGTTGCCTTGGCGCCCGTGCCCGGAATCGCAGGCCTCGAGGCGCTCGTGGAAAACGCTCGCAGTGCCGGGCTTCAGGTTGAGATAGAGGTCAAAGGCGAAGTCCGCCAGCTGCCCCCGGGAGTCGATCTGTCTGCCTATCGCATCGTGCAGGAGGCTCTCACCAACGCTCTCAAGCACGGTGGGCCGAGCTCCGCCTGCGTCCGCATGATCTACGGACCAGACACCCTGGAGATCGAAGTCACAGACGACGGCCGAGGAGCCCTTCCCGCCCTTAGCCAGTCGGCCACGGTCGGCCACGGCCTGCTCGGGATGCGCGAGCGGGCGGCAGCGTTCGGGGGCGCACTCAAAGCTGGGCCGCGCCGCGGGGGCGGGTTCGAGGTCAAGGCCAGCCTGCCCCTCGACGCCACCCGGTGACCACCACCGTCGTGCTGGCCGACGATCAGGCGCTCGTGCGCGCCGGCTTCCGGATGATCCTCGAGTCGGAGCCAGGCTTCGAGGTGGTTGCGGAGGCGGCCGACGGACACGAGGCGGTGGCCGCGGTCGAGCGCCACCGCCCGGACGTCGTCCTGATGGACATCCGCATGCCGCACCTCGACGGGCTCGAGGCCACCCGCCGCCTCGCTTCCGGCGACGCGCGCGTGCTGATCCTCACGACGTTCTCCGTCGACGACTACGTCTACGAGGCCCTGCGGCGCCAGCGGGTTCCTGCTGAAGGACGCCCCGCCGGAGGAGCTGATCAAGGCTGTGAGGGTGGTCGCCTCAGGCAACGCGCTGCTGTCGCCGGCGATCACCCGGCAGGTCATCGAGGAGTTCGTGCGCGGCGGCGCCCCCAGGGCCAGGCCCGCACCTGGCCTCGAGCTCCTCACCGCGCGCGAGCTCGAGGTGCTGCGCCACATGGCCAAGGGCCTCTCCAACGCCGAGATCGCGGCCGAGCTGGTGGTACGGAGACGACCGTGAAGACCCACGTGGGCCGGGTGCTGATGAAGCTGCAGCTGCGGGACCGGGTGCAGGCCGTGGTGCTCGCGTACGAGTCGGGCCTGGTGCAGCCGGGCTCCGGGAGCTGAGCACTTCACCGGTGTAGCCACTCCCCAATACGGTGGCAGATGAACACTGTGTGCGTTTACCCACGGTTTCTTGTGTGCAAAGGCCCGCGGAACCCTTTTGCCACCACCCACTCCTCGATGAGGGCACCCCGCCGAGCCCAGGCTCATCATCCTTTGGAAGGATGCTCGATTCATCGTCGTTGAGGACGACGCGGCCCCCTCTTACTCCTAGCGTGAGGCCGTGCAGAAAAAAGCCCACTCGAAAGGAGCCAGGATGCTCTCGTCCGCCGAGCAGGAACGCACTCAGGCAACACAGCCGGCGTCGCGCGCCGAGCACGCGACCAAGGTCTACGGTTCGGGCCCGACGGCCGTGACCGCGCTCGACGACGTTTCGGTGTCCTTCGCCGCAGGCCGCTTCAGCGCCATAATGGGCCCTTCGGGCTCCGGTAAGTCCACGCTCCTGCACTGCCTTGCGGGCCTCGACGACCTCACCTCAGGCAAGGTCTTCATCTCCGAGACCGAGGTCACCTCGCTCGGCGAGAAGGAAAAGACGA